>ENA-OPYH01000019-OPYH01000019.1-human-gut-metagenome-genome-assembly--contig:-NODE-19-length-80084-cov-5.054580_pt1 | contig 80084 bp, 121 predicted proteins | sample MGYA00241254_ERZ501488 | MGnify/ENA primary metagenome ERZ501488 (study PRJEB25962, sample SAMEA2042660) | human gut metagenome | biome: human gut; feature: human-associated habitat; material: faeces...
ATCTGCGGGAGCACATTCTTTTTACTATTACTTTACTAAACATTAATAAATGTTAAATATTTTAAACACTTTTTATGTTAGTGCGTTTTAAGGGCATTATGGGAACAATAATAATAGTACTTGTAAGTGTTATCGGTTTTGGTGCTCTTACTTATGCTCAAGGAAAACACGAAGGATACATTCAAGGCAGAATTGATGGGTATGAAGAGTGTAAGAAGAACTTTAACAGAATACAAGAATTTAAACAAAAGATATTAAATAAAAAGTTAGACATATGGAAGGATACAAAGTAATTAAGAATTTTAGCTTCGCTGAAAAAGGTGATGTGTTTACTAAAGTTGAAGATTTAAACTTGTGGGAACTTCAGAAATCTGAAGTAGTATCAGATACAGAAACTTATACTTCAATGGCATTTGATTCTTCTACTATGGAAGAATTAGCCAATAAAGATTATGTAATTTGGTACAGTGAAGAAGCACAAGAAGGTGTGGATGAATGTGAATGCTGTTGCGATAAGTTAGAGAAAGTAAAAGAATACGTTAATACTTTGATTGATACATATACCAAAGATTATAACGAATTGATGAAGGATTATAATGAAGGCAATGTTCAACAGTGTGTTAAAGTAGAAGCAGAAACTGTATACCATAATTTAAATAAAGTTCTCAATAGTATTAAAGATTTGTTAGATGAATAAATTAGTAAAGACTGTTAATAAAGGCAATCTTTACTATGAATACCTTAACGCTTTAAATGGTATACTACAACTTACAAATAGGGAATTGGAGTTACTTACTAAGTTCGTTGAATTAGATGTGAACTTTACTCCAATACCTGGTGTAAGTAAAAATGTAGCCAATACTGACAATCGTAGAATGATTAAAAGTACTATGGGTATTACTCCTGATAACTTAAGTAGATATATAAGTAAGTTCAAGAAAGAGGGTCTTTTAGTACAGGGAAAAGCAGAAGATGAATTAGTAGTTAATAAGATACTAATTCCAGAGATAATAAAAGATAGGGTGCAAATAACATTAATACTAAGAGTAAATGAATAATAAAATAAATAATAAACATTTCTATATGATCTTTGACAATGGGCATATAGTACATGTAGAGAATAGAAGTAATAGGTTAGTACGGTATTTCAGACATCTTTTTAACTTACGTTCTAATTTAAAATTAACTTCTTTCGTTCCGAAGAAACCTTACTCTAACAAAGAAATTAAAAAGTTATCTGATATATTATATAGAAATCACGATTTAGATGAATCTGATATTATAGTAATAATAAATTCTATTAGACCTAATACTATCAGAGAATCTTTAACAGAGTTAGAAACTAGTGAATATTATATAAATGCAACAGCAAAAAAAGATATCAATTTACTCAAGTCTGGCAAATAAATATAATTTACCTTATCCTGTTATAGAAGTAATATGCAATAGTCCATTTAAGTTTGCTAAAGAAGTAATGTCAAATGATGAAGATACTAAAGATATTATGTTTGCTTACTTATTTAAACTTAAATTAAAAAAGAGATATAAAGAAATAAAATGAGACAGTTTATTGAAGAATGCTTAACGCCCAATTATAAGATTCACTGGTTAGATTCTATTTACTTTGATCCTGTATTACTTAACAATATACAGATGTATATAGCAATTAGTGACAGTAGACTATTAAGAATATGATACTAAGAAAGTTTGATAATATATATCCTAGAACATTTTGGATAGCTATAATAGAAAAGGAAGAAGATGTATACACAATATTAAAGAAATTCACTATATACAACTTATTACCAGGTTTCGATAAAATACGAAAAGAAGCTGAAGAAGAAATGTTAAAGGCGTATGACGGAGATGTTATTGCAGAATGTAGACCGGTTATGTTAAACAGTAGTTCTGAGATGGGTATTATTTGCATAATATATAGACCTGATGAATTAGATGGTACGCATATAGCACACGAATCAGTTCACATAACTGATTATTACTTTGAAGTTACAGGTATGAATGGAGAAGAATTCTCAGGTGGTGGTAACGAAGGGTATGCGTATTTAGTTGGCTGGGCTGCTGGATGTTTTATTAAAGTAATGAAAGAATATGGAAAGACAGAGTAAAGAAGATTCATTAGCTCTATGGGAATTTGAGAAAAACAACGTTAAACAATTTGGATCTAATATCAGTGAAGAGTTAAAAGAGTTAATGGAAGTTGCAGATAAGAAGATCAATAACTATTCCTTAACATACAATGAATTCATGGATGATATTCTAGAAGGTTTAGCTAAGTTGAAAGATACAGACAGCATTGAAACTAGACAGCTACAGATAAAAGGATTGTACAATTGTTTAACTAATAAGTATATTGAAGATGGAGAATGATGGTAAGAAATATGATTGTGGTAAAGTAAGAATGGATCTGATTCCATTAGATGTAGTTGAGAATATTGGTAAGGTACTTACTTACGGAGCTCAGAAATACTCAGATAACAGTTGGCAAAACCTTCCAGATTTTTGGAAAAGATATAAAGCAGCATTACTAAGACATCTTACTGCGATAGACAAAGGAGAATTAATAGATCCTGAAAGTGGACTACCTCATATAGATCATGTACTTTGTAATACAGTATTCTTAGATTGGGGATTTCATCATGGTAAAGCAATTAGTATTAATACAAAAGATATTGAACAAGATAAATAATTATGGAACAATTGAAATTTAAAAAGTTAGATTACTCAGTAAAGAAAGAAGACGGTACAGAAGAGATTAAGAAGTCTGAAGGTAAGTTGCCTACTAGAGCTACTAGTAGTAGTGCAGGATTAGATCTATATACTACTCGTATTACTCAAGAAGTAGATAATAGTGGCAAGTTAGTACTAGTATATCACACTGATATTGCTGTAGAAATTCCTGAAGGATATGTTGGATTTATCTGTATGAAATCATCTATCTCTAAAAGATCTATTATTATGTGTAATGGTATTGGAGTGATTGATTCTGATTATCGTGGAGAGTTGATGGCTAAATTTAAAGTAACTACAGATGCTATTCCTACAGTATATACTACAGATGAACCATTTGCTCAGTTAGTCATTGTTCCTTGTTCTATATTAGAACCTACTTTGGTAGAAGAATTGAGTGAAACAGAAAGAGGAGAAAAAGGATTCGGAGAAGCTACAGCAGAACAAAATAATGAAATTAAAGAAGTAAAAGAATAATTATGGAAAATTTAAATATTACAATTACTCCAGTAAGTGCATCAGGGGTTGGAAGTTTTATAGAAGTGGTTATCGGTGATAGTAGATATAAGACCGATATTGTCCAAGGAGAATTCACAGAGGATGTAATGAAGGAGTTAATGAATAAATTAATTACTAATCAGATTCCTGCTGCACAACAAGAAGCAGTAGAACTGAAATTTTATCAACTGTTAGATGCTATTGCTAATACTAAAGCAGAAGAAGAATATAGAGCTCAGCATCCTGAAGAATTCATGCCAGAGAATTTTGAACCTAGTGTTGAAGAAGTAACTGATGAAGCTATTTGATATAAATGGTGGTAAAGTAGTAATACACCCTGATGCTTTAGGTCTCCCATTCTTTAAAAAGTTATGGGAGGCTGATAAGCCAGATAAACAACAAGCTACAAATGTAATAAGTTATATAGTGCTTATGTGGTATTTTAAATCTCCATATGTACTTCAGTTAGAACCAGATATTAGAGAAAAGAAGCTTAAGTAGTTATACTTTGGTGATGAGAATTATAATCTTACAGTAGAAGAAAAGTCTTGTGAAGATGATTATAAGAAGCTAATATATACTAGAAATCTAAGAATGCTTGATAGTATGAGAAACAAAGTAGATACTATTAGTAAGTATTATGAAGATTCTCTAGAAGAGCAATTAGATGAAAAGAAGATTAAAGATCTATTAGCTGGTATGGAAAAAGTAAAAGCTACCTTTCAGACACTAGATTTCCTCGAAAAAGCAGTTAAAGCTGAAGAAGTTAGTACTACTAAAGTACGTGGAGATGCTCAGATTAATCCCTATGAATTAGCTTAATTTGTGCAAATTATACACAAGTTTATAACAATAAATTAATGAGTACGTTATATGAATATAAATAAAGAAACTATGAAGAAAGTACTTGATTTAACAAAATGCAATAGCACTGAAGAAATTTGTGATGTGCTTGAAAAAGAAATTGATAACAAACGAAAAGCAGATGCTTATCTTAAAGAAGTCAGTGAATCTTTGGTTGAAGAATATAAGAAAGAAGCAGTAGCTGAACCTAAGAAGAAAGGTATTATTAAGCGTACTATTCATTGGCTAAAGAGTTTGTTTAAGAAATAATCTCGTTGAACTGATAGAGAGGTCTGACAGGGACAGACGTTAAATATTCCCTGGCACTGGAGTGTAACGTAATGGCAGCGTCGCCGGCTCTAACCCGGTATGTGTGTGGGTTCGACTCCTACCACTCCAACTAATTAAATTTAATAATGACGTATAGAGATATAGATCCAAAACTAGCTGGAATTTACTTATTTAAAAACAATATAAATGGTAAATGTTATATTGGTCAAGGAGTATCTATAAGAAAAAGACTTAAACATCATCTTAGTAATATTAGAAATAAACGATACGATTTACCATTATATAGAGCTATAGAAAAATACGGATTACATAACTTTACCATAGATATAGTAGAATCTTTTATACCCGACGAATCAATTACTACAGAGCAGCTAATAAATAAATTAGACGATTTAGAAATAAAATACATAGAGCAATATGAAGGGTATACTAAAGGATATAATTGTACTAAAGGTGGAGACTTTGGTGTTCTTGGTTTGAAGATGACAGAAGAACAAAGAAAGAAAGTTTCTGAAAATACTAAGAAATTAATACGAGATGGGATTATAGGAAAACGAGTATATATGTACAATTTTATAGATAAGTATTATATATATGCGCATACTATAAAAGCCGCATCTACAATAACTGGTCTAAGCGGATCAAATATAAGTAAATTATGTAATAATAAATATATACATCCTTTTTGTAACAATTTTATTGCTGACTTTTCTAAAGAAGAATTAGAGAAGAAAAAAAACAAAATATACAGTTTGTGGAAAGAATATGAAACTAATAGACATTGCAATTCTGGCTGGTATAAAAGTATGCCTGGTTTAAATAAAGGAAAAAAGATGTCAGAAATACAAAAAGAGAAGTTAAGAAATTCTTCTACAAAATATTTTGTTTATCAATATAGCAAAGATGGAGAATTATTAAATACATTTAAAGGTATGCATAACGCTGCAAAAGCAGTAAATACGGATTATAATTCTATTAAAAGAGCTTGTAATGGTAAAGCTAAAACATGTAAAGGATTTACTTGGAAGAAAGAATTGATACAATCTACTTGTTGACATGTTAAACATATTAAGAAACTATGATTGACTTCTAGAAGAAAATTAAAAATTCTGACAAATTTAGATAGCCAGCTCTGTAGTTTTTAACTACAGGGCGTTATTGTTTATATCCAGCTGGTTCGTCAGAATACTTTCAATACTGGGACGAATAGAAAGATCGTTGCATTAATGGTTATACCGCAGAGGATGGAGATTACATCACTGGGTATAACTATTTTTATATTAACTTTTGCCCAATGCAACGTATAGTTAACACTGTTACTAAACTACCTAACGGAGAAACTAAAGTAAAAAGAGACAGTGTAGTAACATTCCCTGATTTCTATGATTATGACTATTTCTACTTCTAGGCAGTACAAGAAGCAGAAGATAAAGGAAAACATATATGTCTACTTAAATCACGTCGCAAAGGATATGAATAGCCATATAGTGAACCAGTTCTTACACCTACTGGTTTTGTAGAAATGGGATCTTTAAAAGTAGGAGATTTAGTAATGAATCCTTGCGGTGATCCTTGTAAAGTTATTGAAATAATAGAACAAGGTGAACAAGAGGTATGGGAAATAGAATTGTAGGATGGTAGAAAAGTAAGATGTGGCAAAAATCATTTATGGTCTACATTAAATTCTACAAGAGGAAAATTACATATTAAAACTACAGAAGAATACAGTAAACTAAAGTTGTAGCAAGGTAGTCCTGGAAAATATTGTTATCCATACAAATTACCATCAATTAATCCTTTGCATTTTAATCAAACTGCCCCGTTAGTAGATCCATACGTAATGGGCGTATTGTTAGGAGATGGATACATATGCGGAACGCAGATAAGATTTTCTACAGACGATTAGTAGATTGTAGATATTTTAACTGAGAAACTACCAAATTATAGTATTAAAAAAGTAGACGATAGATTTGCATATGTGATACTATCACATGATAAAACAAAACACCAATTAGGAAGATATCTAAAACAGTATGGTGTAAGAGTAAAAGCAGAAAATAAGTTTATACCAGACGATTATAAATATGCAGATGTAAACACCAGATTAGAATTATTACAAGGGCTTATGGATACCGACGGTTCATCTAGTTCTACAGGTAGCTGTAATTTCGTAAGTACATCCGAAAGATTAATAGATGATTTAATTTTTATATGTAGAAGTTTAGGTATAAGATGCAGAAAATCTAAAATGATTCCTGGTCGTACTGATGTAGATTTCGGAAATGGTTATAAGTCAGATACTTTACCTCATTGGGAAGTGTGTATTACTACAGAAGAACCTATATTTAAATTAGAAAGAAAATTATAGAATTTACGACACCGAGAATATAAATATAATTCTATAGGTATAAAAGCAGTTAGAAATCTTGGGTATAAAGAAAAGCAAAGATGTATTAGAGTAGATCATGATAATCAATTATATATAACTAGAGATTTCGTAGTAACACATAATAGCTATAAAGGTGGAGCTATGGCATGTCGTAATTATTATCTAATACCTAATAGTAAAACATATATATATGCTTCTAACAAGTAGTATCTTACAGAAGATGGTATTCTTACTAAAGCTTGGGACTATATGGACTTTATAGATAAGAATACAGCTTGGGGTAAGAAACGATCTGTTAACAGTACTATGCGTAAACGAGCTGGATTCTGGACTAAAGATGAATTTGGCAATGAAGTAGAAATGGGTTATAAGTCAGAGATTATTGGCGTTACTTTGAAAGATAATCCTGATGTAGTACGTGGTAAACGTGCCAAATTAATTCTATTTGAAGAAGGAGGTTCATTCTCAGAATTAGGTGCTGCGTGGCAAATTGCTAGACCATCTGTAGAACAAGATGGTCTAGCGTTTGGTACTATGATTGTATGGGGAACTGGTGGTGACGAAGGCTCTGCATTTGAAACTATGAAAGATATGTTCTATAATCCAGATGGATACAATTGTTTAGGATTTGAGAACATATGGGATAGTACACCTACAGATAAATTGTGTGGATTCTTTGTTCCATAGTATACTAATCTAGATACTAGAGATGATGATGGTAATAGAATATACATGGATGATGATGGTAATACTATTACTAAACCTTCCCTTGAATTTATACTAGATGAACGTAGAAAGGTAATAAGTACAGCTACTAATACTACAGCTATAGACCGTTACGTTGCAGAGCGTCCTATTACTCCACAAGAAGCAATGCTAGAATTTAACGGTAATATATTTCCTAAGAAAGAATTACAGGAGCAATTAGGACTTATTCGTACTAATACTTAGTTATAGAATCATAAACAAGTAGGTGATTTAATATTTGATGAGTCTGGCAATATCAAATGGATACCTAAGAAACATGGTGATGTTACCAAGTACCCACTTGGTAAAGATGATGATCCTACTGGTTCAATAGTTATATGGGAACATCCAGCTAAAGATGCAACAGCTGGATTATATATAATAGGTGTAGACCCTTATGATCATGACTAGTCTGGTACTAATTCATTAGGATCATCTATTGTATATAAGAGGTTTTAGAACTTTGAAGAGTATTATGATATTATAGTAGCTGAATATACTGGTAGACCTGCAACAGCTGAAGAGTACTATGAGAATCTACGTAAGTTAGCATTATACTATAATGCACGTATAATGTATGAAAATGAACGCAAAGGTTTATTCCCTTACTTTACTGCTAAGCATTGTGATTACTTATTAGCTGATCAGCCTGATATTATTAACGATATAGTTAGTAATTCTAAAGTACAAAGAAGAAAAGGTTGTCACATGAATAAGTAGATAAAGCAATGGGGAGAAGGTATGATAAAAGAATGGTTGAATGAAGAGTATGCACCAGGTAAGAAGAACCTAACTAGAATATTATCAGAGCCGCTATTAGAAGAGCTAATAAGCTATAATGATACAGGTAACTTTGACCGAGTGATGGCGTTGATGTAGGTTATGATATATAGAGAACAACTATATAATGTAGTTGTTAAAAAGAAAGAAAAAGAAAACAAATAGAAGATGCTCTTTGATGGACCAATTTTTGCGCAGAGTTGGTTCAATGACGATACTCCAAGAGTATTTTCAAACGACGATAATGTATATACATTTTAATTATGAAGAATACTAAAAGTTTCCCTGCACAGAAACTACCAATGTCAAAGAAGACACAAGCCTGGAAAGAAGCCTGCGTAGACTATGTAGTAGGCGCTGGAGATTCAGGATTTGGTGGTAATGGTAGATCTAGATCTGACGAGATGTAGACTTACTATGATTTATATAATAGCATATATAATGAAAAGGATCTTAAATATGTAACCAATCCATTTAAACAAGATGATGGATTTCCTGCTATGGCATAGGATTATAATATCATCAAACCATATGTAGATCAGTTACTTGGTGAAGAAACTAAGAGACCTTTTAATTTTCATCCACAACGCACAAGTGATATAGCTGCTAGTGAACTATAGGAAAAAGCCAAAGAAATGCTAATGGATTATATTCAGGCTACTATAGCTAGTAAGTTAAGTCCAGAACAAGCAGCCAGATATGAACAAGCATTAGCTACAGGAGAAATCTAGACTCCAGAAGCTATAGCTAAGTATCTATAGAAAGATTATAAAGATATAGCAGAAACTGAAGCTTATCACGCATTACAATTCCTAAAGAGGAAGTTGAATCTTACCCATGAATTCTATAAAGGTTGGAAAGATGCTTTAATAGGTGGAGAAGAAATATACTATGTAGGTGTAATCAATGGAGATCCTTATGTAGAAAGAGTAAACCCTATGTACTTTGATTATGAGCATTCTTTAGACTTAGAATTCATAGATGATGCCGCATGGTGTCGTAGAAAGATGATTATGTCTGCTACTGAGATATACGATAGATTCTATGATAAAATGTCTGAAAGACAACTAAATGAATTATTAGAACTTATTGATCAAAGACCCGGAGCTGGTAATAATCCAGAAATAAGAAAGACTAGTATGGATTATGAATCTATTAAATTGCATAAGATCAATAGTTTTACAGATAATCCGTTTGATGTAGATCATATAACAGTATATCACTGCTGTTGGAAATCTTTCAAAAAGATAGGATTTGTTACTTTACTAAATCCAGAAACTGGAGAAGCTGAAGAATTTCAAGTAGATGAAGATTATAAAGTAACAGGTACTGAACAATCTGTAGAATGGGATTGGATTATTGAAGTATGGGAAGGATATAGAATTGGTGATGATATGTACATAGGAATTCAACCTATTGAATATCAACATATATCTGCTGATAATCCTAATTCACAGAAATTACCTTACACTGGTGTAGTGTATAATAATACTAATAGTAAACCTAGATCATTAGTAAGTATGATGAAACCATTACAGTATATGTATATTGTAGTGTGGTATAGACTTGAGTTAGCATTATCTAGAGATAAAGGTAAAGTAGCAGTAATGGATATTACTTAGATACCTAAATCTATGAATATTGATGTTAACAAGTGGATGCATTACTTGAGTGCATTAGGTGTAGCTTTTATTAATCCTTATGACGAAGGATGGGATATACCAGGACGTGAGGGAGGTAAACCGTCTCAATTCAACTAGTTATCTTCTTGGGACTTAACTATGAGTAATGTAATAGCTGAGTATATTCAATTGATGCAGAAGATTGAAGATATGGTAGCTAAACTTACTGGTATTACTCCACAGAGACAAGGATAGATTGCTGCTAGTGAATTAGTAAGTAACGCTAATACTGCTGTTAATATGTCTTATCATATTACTGAACCTTGGTTCTGGAATCATAATTAGGTGAAGAGAAGAGTATTAACAATGCTATTGAATACTTCTAAAGCAGCTTGGAAAGATAATAAGAGATACTTGAATTATATACTAGATGATGCTACCAGAGCGTTTGTACAATTATCTGATAATTTCTTCTATGAAGATATGGATATATTTGTAGATGATAGTACTAAGAATCAACAGTATATAGATCAATTAAAGCAATTGCTACAACCTGCTATGCAGAATGGTGCTAGTCTGTTAGATATCGCTGAAATCATTACTTTAGATAATATGAGTATGATTAAGAATAGACTTGAAGAGATCGAGCAGAAAAGAATGGAACAGATGCAGCAACAGCAACAAGCTGAACAACAAGCACAACAGCAAATAGCAGAACAATAGAATCAGCTTAAAGAAGAAGAGCTTATGCTTAAGGAAGCTGAAATGGATCTTGAAAAATATAAAGTAGATCAAGACAATGCTACTAAAATTACTGTAGCACAACTTAATGCTTATCGTGGTGCTGAGAATATGGATCAAGATATGAATGGAATTCCTGATCCAATTGAAATAGGAAAACAAGCATTAGAATAGTAGAAGATAAATTCTGATATTGCTACTAAACAATTAGAACTTAACAATAAGCGTAGAGAAATAGAACAGAAGAGAGAAGCTGAAAATAAGAAGATACAGCTTGAAAAAGATAGAATGAAGCATGAAACTGAGTTGCAACGTATGTCTGATAAAGCTGCTATGGATAGAGAGAAGCTAAAGGCAAAGACAGCTTTGAGAAATAAAGTAGTAGGCGAATCTAAATCTAAATAACTATGAACTGGTTTAAAGAAACATGGTGGTTAGTAAAACAATTATTTACTACTACTAAGAATAAAGATAAAGTATAGTATAAACATATGGATCATTATCCTTTTAGTGGATACTCTGCAATGAGTTGGTGTGGATATATTTTGACTAAAAAGAAAGAATCTGATATTAAAACTACTACTTGGAATCACGAAAATATACATTTACAGTAGGCTAAGAATAAGGGTAGTTGGTTAAAGTATTACGCTGATTATGTATGGGAATGGATTAAGGGCAATCCTATTACTTATCCAGCATCATCGGCATACTATACAATCCCTTATGAAATGGAAGCATATGCAAATGAAGATAAATCTGATTACGAAATTAATACAAATAGGTATAAAATAAAAAATCGTAAAAAGACTTACAAAGAGAATAGGAAAAATTGGTTTAACTATATTAAAACTTTATAACTATGGCATGTGGTGGAAAGAAAGGTGGCAAGAAGTCATCTAAAAGTGGAAAGAAAAGTAAATAATTATGGAATGTGAAGCATTTAGATAGAGAATGCAACAGTATAAGTAGGCTAGGGAGAATAATCCCTAGCTGAAGTACTGGGATTGGAAGAAGTATGCAGATGGTGGTACTATAGATGAAGATCCACCATAGAGTACTAGTGAAAGACCTATTACTAACTTTGACCCTAAAGGAGATCCATATAATCCTATATACGGATATAACCCAGGTGCAGGATATGTTTCAAATTCAGATCCATTAGGCAGTCTATATATAGAAGGAGCTTTACTTAATCCAGTATTTAAATTAGCAGGTAATGCAGTATCTAATATAGCTAGAGGATTAACTAAATACTCTTCTAAATATGTACCAGAAGTAAGAAGAACTGTGTAGGATAAAATAAACAGTTTGTTCCGTAGAGAAGCTGAAGATAAAGCTCGTACATATAAATTATATGATGATGCTATAGAATCTAGAAATAGAATAATTGAAGATCTATATTCTAATCCAGCTTATATGGAAAGAGCTAGATAGATTTAGAATACATATGGCGATGATTACGCTAAAGTATATGAAGATATAATTAATTAGTATAATACTAATTATTGGAATTTACCTAATCCTGTTATAAAACAGTTAGACGCTAAGGCTAAAATGTAGGCTAAAGATGCAGCTGTAAATAGGTATATTACTAGAAGACAACCAGCAGGATACGATGATTTTGAATATTAGATAAATAGAAATCTTACAGAGATAGATTATCCTACTACTAGACATGAATTAGGACACTATGTAGATTTCAATTTAGCTAAAAGTTCAAATCCTGATTATAGCAACTCTATGTTTGCAGAGTTAAAAAGAGATTTATCAAAATAGAAGAATCCATTATTTCCAGATAAAACTGATTATTATAGTAAAGGTACAGAATAGAAGTCTTATATGAATACTCTTAGAGAGTATATGTTTAAGAACGGTATGATTAATAATATAGGAGATAAGGTAACTTCTAGATAGATTAAGAAAGCTATAAGATCATTACCTAAAGATATGAGATCTATTGAAGCTGCTTATCTTCAATTTGCTACACCTGGATAGTACACAAAGTGGTTTAACAAGATACCTTTGTTGAGTATACCAGGAGCTGCAATGTATTTTGATAGTAAAGAAGATAATTCGTATGCTGTTGGTACTGATGGGATAAAATATTATGGAGCATATTCTCCTAAACAGCAAGCTTATGTATTACCAGTGTATAACGACGATGGAGAAAACAATGTAATATTACCAGAAGTAACTATAACGCCTCAAGATAATACTGATCTTACAGGATATATGTAGAAAGGTGATTTTATAAAAGAAGTCATGTCGTTTACTCCTGTCGGTGATGTTGGAGACATATATAATATAGGTAAAGATATATATGATAAGAATTATGCATAGGCAGCATTAGGAGCCGGATTATTCTTTTTACCGGATATCTTAGCAAAACCAATACGTAAAAGTATTAGAAAAATAAATAATATATATAATTCTTCAGATAGATTAGTTCGATTACAAAACAAAATATATGCAGCACAGGGTAATGCTAAAGATACATATCAACAATATGTGGATAATTTTGCAGATATGCGTGATGATGCAATTAGACAAGAAACTGAATTATTAAAATAGAAATATCCAGAAACAGTAAAAAAGTCAATAGGTAGAATTTCTTTAGAACGATTTGCTAAATCGTACAATGAAGCTAGACATTGGAATGACGTAAATAATTCTTATATTATACCATAGGAGTATAACGATAATGAATTATATAAGAGATTATATAAAGACGATAGAAGCTATCTATAGTTTGCAAAAGATAATAATCTACCATTTGATGAACAAGCTACGGTAGATAAATGGATAGATAAACAAAGAAGAGCAATACGAGGAGTATATTCTGATAAACCGAATGCCACTATTGATGACTTAGAACCAATGTTTACTGAAGTAAAAAGTCAGAATGTAGGTGGAGACAGATTAAGAACAAAAGGTGGTTTATATATATCGAATAGTATGGATATTGCTGATAGATTTTCTAGATCTTTTGATGATGCTCCTGGAACAGCAGCATATGCAATATTACAACTATCGGATATAGACAGAACGCTTCCTATAGAATAGCAATTGAGTAGTTTAAGAAGACGTATATTACCGTACGATGTGCTAAATACTCATTTAAACTTAGATCCACAATCTTTAATGGATTAGGGTTATATAGGAATACAAGCAAAATACGCAACAAGATCTGGTCAATTGTTACCTGCATATGAAACAGCATTATTTGGTAAACCCGGAGATAAACCTGTAAAAATTCTAGATATACACACTAGTGCCGATACAAAGAATATGCACGGAAGATGGGGTGATTATGCTAGTGCAACGGACGAATTATATTCACCTCGATACATTGGTGAATCATATGGGGATTTTATACATGACGCTAAAGCGTATTATAATATGCTACCAGAATATTACAGAAACGAAATACGTGATGTACCCAATCCGATATTTCAAAAGCGTAAAGATGAAATTTCCGAAGAACTTTATAAACAAAGAGATATTGAATATGATAAATTTGTTCAACGAACACAGACATTAGATAATAGATTACAACGTATAAGTGGTATAAAAACATTTGATAAAGATAATTTTAAATCTACTGTGATTCCAATCACTATCGGTTCTGGATTAATAGGTACAATAGCTGGTTTTAGTATAAAGGAAAATAGCGAAATGAAAGATTATATCCGATTAATGGAACAACAAGGAATAAATTCTAACTTATTGGATGAACGTATGTTCAAAACATATTATTTAACGAAGAAACGTGATCCTAAGAAAGCGTAGAATATACTATAGGAACAAATTAAAACACTAAAAAATAAATCTAATTAAATATTTAATTATGGATAAAAAAATGACATTAGGTGGATTTGAAGCTGTATTAGATAGCTTTATCCCTAATCCAAACGGTGGTTTCAGAGATTCAAATGCTAACGAAGATGTTAACGTTGATGCTGATGAATTTGAATCACTAGACGATGAAGAATTGGAAGATATTAAAAAGAACAATATCGAAGTAAAAAACAAAAAAGAAAAACCAGTAGAAGAAGAAAAGGATACTGAGGAAGAAGAAACTGAAGAAGATATTGAAGACAGTCCTAAGCGTAAACCAGGTAGACCTCGTAAAGAGGATACTACTGTTGAAGAAACAGAAGAGGAAGAAGAGATTGAAGATAACAATGAAGAAAATGTTGTTACTAACTTCTTTGATGCTATGGCTGAAAAACTTAATTGGGAATTTGAAGAAGATGAAGATAAACCCAAAAGTGTTGATGAGTTAATTAATTACTTCCAAAATGTCATTGAAGAAAATAGCAAGCCTGAATACTCTAGTGAAGAAGTTGAAGCACTAGATAATTTCGTAAAGCAAGGTGGAGATCTAAAGAAGTATCTGACTATTGATGCTGAGTTAGATTTAGATGATATTGATATTGAAGATGAAGCTAATCAGAAATTAGTAGTAAAACAGTTACTTAAAGAAAAAGGGTTCTCTACTAAGAAGATTGATAAGTTAGTAAGTAGATACGAAGAAGCTGGATTACTTGAAGATGAAGCGCAAGACGCTTTAGAAGATCTGAAAGAGATTAAAGAAGAAAGGAAGAAACAGCTATTAGAGGATTAGAAAAAGGCTTATCGTGAATAGTTACAGAGACAACAGCAATTCTATGATAACGTTGTTAGCGAAATAAAAGGCTTAAAGAATATACGTGGTATTACAGTCCCTGAAAAAGATAAAAAGGTTTTAATGGATTATATACTTAAGCCAGACACAGACGGTAAAACAAAGTACCAAAAGGACTATGCTAAGGGTGGTGTTAAGAATCTGATAGAATCAGCATACTTTACAATGAATGCTGACAAACTTATTGAGGCTGCTAAACGTGAAGGAAATAATTCAGCTATTGATAAGTTTAGACGAAGTTTAAAATCTAGTAGTATTACTACTAAATCTAGAAAACAAGCTACGGGTTCTGATGATGATCCAATTTGGTTCTCAGCTGCACGACAACTGCGTATATCATAATAATTAATTATATAAATAAAAAAATTAAATTACTAGTATTTTATGGATAATAATATTCTTAATAACCTCCAATTATACAAAGGTAAATGGTTTTCTGATTTGATCGACACTAATAAGATTAGTCTCGCTTCTCAGCAAAGACCTTATGAGGTATCTACTATCCTGTCATACGTATTTGGTACTAAAGATAATGGTTACAGTACTTCCCTTGATATGTTGACAGGTGGTCTTGGAAATGTAATGACTATTGATCAGCCTTCATTTGAATGGGGTGTTATGATTGACCAGGACAGAGCTGTTACAATTCGTGACGCTAAATGGAATGGTGCTGCAATTGGTGAAAATTCTACTCCAGGTTTGGGCAACACACCTATTACTTTGTGGTTGGAAGATGCATGGTTTGGTCCTGGTGCTACTATCGAATTTGATGATAAGAGCCAAGCACGTATTCAGGATGCTCCGTATCAGGATGGCAATCTGTATGTTTATACAGTATTTGTATCTAATGGTAGCCCTGCTTCTTATATTGATCCTGCTGTTTTAGCTTCTGGTTGCCAAGTGAACCGTTTGGCTTCTGCTTATGAAGAATACAGTGAAGAGGCTGATATCCTGAACTACAATACTCACTTCAAGATGCGTAACTACTTGACTACAGTACGTCTGTCTTATGATATCACAGGTTCTGCTTACTCTACAGTTATGGCAGTAGCTTTGAAAGATCCTAAGACTGGTAAAACTTCTTATTTGTGGTCTACATTCCAGGAATGGGTTGCAATGCGTGAGTGGTACAAACGTCTTGAAAGAGCTTTGGTATACAATCAGAATAACGTAAATAAAGATGGTTCTTGTAACCTGAAAGGTAAGAATGGTCGTCCTGCATTTATTGGTGCTGGTTTGCTGGAACAGATTGCTCCGTCTAACAGACGTTATTATACTCGTTTGACAGCTGAACTGTTGGAAGACTTCTTGTTTGACCTGTCTTACAATGTATTGGGTACTAATGAACGTAAGTTTGTTGCCTTGACTGGTGAAATGGGTATGCGTGAATTTGACCGTGTACTTAAAGAAAAGATGGCTAACATGAACTTGATTGACACAGTATTCGTAACTGGTTCTGGTGATAATTTGAAGTTCGGTGGTCAGTTTAAGACTTACGCAATGTCTAATGGTATTGAATTAACTTTGAAGTATTTCCCGTTGTATGACAATACTACTTATAATCGTCAGTTGCATCCTGTTACTTTGAAACCGTTGGAATCTTACCGTATGACATTCTTGGATTTGGGTCGTCGTGATGGTGAAGCCAATATTGTTAAAGTAGTTCGTAAAGATCGTGAATTCGTTAACTGGTGTACAGCTGGTTCTGTAACTCCTGCTGGTTACGCTCACTCTAATACAGAAGTTCGTTCTAATGCTAAGGATGGTTACTCAGTACACTTCTTAGGTGAGGTCGGATTGATGTTGAAAGATCCTCGGGCGTGTGGGGAGCTAATCATGATGGCAGAATAATAATTAACTAACTTTAACATGTAATTACCTGACAGCCTGAGTAACTTAATTAAGTTATCCGCGTTTATCAAATATAAACAATTTTAAACAGATAATTATATGTTAAGTTACGAAGTATATAAGATTACAAATAAAGTAAACGGAAAAGTTTATATAGGTATAACTAATAGAGGAGCTGGTGCTAGATTTAAACAGCATCTATTTGAAGCTGAACACGGCTCCTCTTTTAGATTCCATAACGCTCTTAGAAAGTATGGAGCAGATGGATTTGATATCAATATCATATCGTTCTGTAAAAATGCAGAAGAACTTAAAGAAAGAGAAAAGTTCTTTATAAAAGAATACGATTCTACAAATCCCGAGAAGGGATACAATATGACAGAAGGTGGAGATGGTACTTTTGGTAGACCTTGTTCTGAAGAAACTAAACAAAAAATAAGTATAGCTAACTCTGGTAAAACAGCTAGTGAATATACTAGAAAGTTATTATCTGAAGCTGGTAAAGTACGAACAGAAGGTAGAGATAAGTATTGGAAATCTGGTAAAATCGGTGAAACTAGAAAAAAACCAGTATTACAATACACTTTAGATGGAGATTATATAACAGAATATAGTGGTGTAAACGAAGCCAGTAGAAAAACTGGAATAAGTACTTCATTAATAATATCATCTTTAAAAAGGAAAAGAGTATTAATATCTGAAAGAAATCCATATATATGGTTATATAAAGAAGATTATAAAGAAATTCCAAGTAAAGTAGATCCATCTTTAGCAGCTATACTACCAGATTGGAAACCACAGATTTCTGATAAATGTAGACAGGCTAACATAGAGTCTAGAAAAAATAAAGTAAGAACTGCTGAAGAATTAGCTTTAATAAAACAAAGAGCTACAGAAGCATGTGGAAAGAAAGTACTACAATATTCATTAGATGGAAAATTGTTAGCAGAGTTTGATAGTATATCTGAAGCTAGTAAAAACACAGGTCAAGATAGAAAAACTATAGCTAATAGCGCTAATGGAAAAACAAAAGTAACTAAATCTACCAAGTTTATCTGGAAATACAAAGAATAACTTGAACACTCTAATTTTATAATTATGGAAGTAATCGTTAGAATAACTAAATAGAACCCATGGACTGGATTAGTAAAATGGTCCAACTGCTTTGATTACTTGAGTTCCTATTGGACAAGATCTGGTAGTCGTTACACAGGTCTAACTCAAGATAAAGCTAGAGAACTAGAACAGAAAATGGGTAAAGCTGAAGGAGAATTAGATCCTGATAGCACATTTTGGGATACATTTGCAATTAAGATTGGTAAGAAAGAATTAGTAATTAATACTGATAGACCTGAAGGTGAATTGCAATATTTATTCCTATTAGGACATAAGAGAGTAGCAAATGGCATTGATAAAGTAACTCCATCTACTGATTATGTACTTATAAATAAAGAAGCTGAAGCAGAACAAATTAATAAAGCTAACAAAGTTAAACGTGATGCTTATAGAGCACTGGATAAGATGAGTCTTGAAGATATGCGCAAATGTCTTAGACTTCTTGGAATTAAAGCTGACACTATGTCTAATGAATTAGTTGAAGCTAGACTTGGTGAAAACGTAGAAGCTGATCCAGCAAGATTTATTAGAATTTGGGTAGATAATCCTAATAAAGAAATTAACTTTGTAATTGAAGAAGCTTTAAGTAAAAATATTATTCGTAAGAACAGAGCATCATATTACTTTGGTACTGATCTTATTGGTAACGGTCTTGAAGATGTAATTGCATATTTGAAAGACAAAAAGAATCAAGATATTTACTTAAGTATTATGTCTGAAATAAAATCTAAATAATGACTAGAGAACAATTTCACTCATATTTTAAAGTAGCAATGGACAAGAACTCTCAAAGCGTAGCCTTTGGGGGTTGTCCTGCTTTCTTACCAGAAGAAATAGATTACTGGTTAGATCAAGGTTTATACCAAGAAATCAGTAACAAGTTTACTGGTAATAACTACTTAAAGACTAGTTTTGAAGGATCTGTAAAACGTATTCATGATTTAGAAAAGTTGATACGTACTGATCATAACGTAGGTGCTAATACAGAATCAAATAGTAATAAGTGTTTCATTACAAATTTATTTAACGGGAATAGAATGTTTTTTGTAGATGCTACATTAAACTTCAACAATAAGAAAGCTACTGTTAAATTAATAGATCATTCTGATGCTACTAAGTTTAAGAAAACTTATAATAACAATCCTTGGATAGAAGAGCCAGTAGCTGTAATAGAAGACAATACTTTATACATTTACTATGATCCAATGTCTATGATTAGCGATACATATTCAGTAGACATTACTTATGTTAAGTTTCCTACTAAGATAGAAGACTTACCAACTGAAGGTATGAGTGAAATACCAGAGTATATGCAGTTTGAAGTAATTAATAGAGCTGTAGAACTAGCATTAGAAGATATTGAGTCTAAGAGAATCTAGACTAAATCATAGTTGAACAAAATAGATGAATGATTATGACACAACGAGAATTCCAAATTGAATTTGAACGTAGACTATAGTTAATGGATCCTAATTTAGTTATTAAAGAAAAACTAACATCTGATACTATTATATCATTCATTAATGAGGCTATTGATAAGTTTTATAAAACTAGATATTCTGGTATTAATTTTAAAGCTCAGGGATTTGAATAGACCTAGAAAAGAATAGACGATTTACGCACATTAATTAAAAATAAGAAATATACTGAAAGTTCAATTAATAAAAGTGATCGTAATTCTTATTCTGTAGAGTTACCAGAAGATTATGTATTATTACTTGGAGATACAGCTGGCATACAACCAAGTAATTTAAACGAATGCTGGGAAGTTAATGAAAGAGGAGAATATATAACAAAATATACTGACACTCTAGAGTCTACAATAGAAACATTAGATAGACAGTTAAGTAATTCATTATCTGAACACAGACTAAAATATTGTCAAGCTAGACCTTTAAAGTTAATTCAAGATAATAATGTAATATTATACACAGACGGTAAATATAAAGTAAGTGAATATGAGATTACATACTTAGCTAAACCATCTGAAATTAATTCAAGTAATATTACTAATACCGAATATACAGATTTGCCAGAACATACACATATGGAAATTGTGAAAATGGCAATCTAGATTTATCTTGCTACTAAACCAATGTAGCATTATAATGCTTATTCCAACGAAATTGCTTCAATGGAATGAGAAAGTATTAATTATTTTTAAGCGTTTGTCTGACGTGGAAATCTGCAATAAGGAAAGTAGAAAGACAAACAAAGACAGCGCGCATTGTCTAATCCGTTAATTATGGACGAAAAATTATATTGTCACGTTTGTAAAGAATTCAAAGAGACTTCTCAATTTTCTCCTTGTAAGAAAGCTAAACTCAGAAATGGAAAAAGTTATGTATGTAAATAGTGTCAAGCTTTAGCTTAGAGACAAAGAAGAGAGAAACAAAAAGATATAGATTTATTAGATTTTACTTTAAAGAAAAGATTGTATGATGCTTAGAATAGAGCTAAGTCTAAAAATCAATACTATGATATTGATCTAGAATTTCTATATCAATTGTGGAATTAGTAGGAAGGTAAATGTGCTTTAACTGGAATACCAATGACTACAACAAAACACGGTAGAACTAACACTAATGTATCTATAGATAGAATAGATTCTTCTAAAGGTTATACTAAGGATAATATTTGGTTAATATGTTCTGCTGTTAATTTTATGAAATCAAATTTGAATTTAGAAGAATTTAAACAATATTGTTAGGCTGTAATTAACTATAAAAAATAAAAAAATTATATATGATTACTAGAACAGATACCGTACTTATCGGTAAAACATGTCCAGCATCTTATGCTACAGTAGATAATCTTACTCAGGGTGCTGTAGCTCTGTTCGATGAGAATAAGAGCTTGATTAAAGATGAAGCTGGTGCAGTAAAAGCATCTACAGTATATATTGGTGTAGTTGGTGATAATATGACTATCGCTTTACCTAATGGTACTAGTGCTACTAAACGTTCTGTAGAGTATTCTAACGCAATTCAGAAAGCTTCTAAACCTTCTTACGTAATTGGTGATTATGTTGCACCAGTTCAAGAGAAAATTGAAATTGATTTAACTAGTGCTACTGTTGTTATCGGTCACAGATATGTTTTGCGTATTGTTTACAAAGACATGTATGAAGCTCCGGGACAATTCACTCATACCTATGAAGCAATTGCTACAACTGAAACTGCTAATGATTTGGGTAACGCATTGTTGAAGAAGATTAACAAACATGCAAATCGTAGAGTAAATGCTACATTTGCAAGTCATAAATTGACACTTACAGCTCTTCCTAAAGATGATAATGAAGGAGTTTACTCTTTGAATGAGTATTCTGTAGTTTCTATGGAAGCTTCTCTGTATGTTACTATTCCTGGTGCATTGTTGTCTAATGTTCCTGAAGCAGTCCCTGGTGCAACTATTACTAAGACTGCTGGTAAACCTGGTAAAGGTTACTGGAAACAAGTACGTGATATGGAAGTACGTATGTTGGGTTATAAGGGTCATGTATTCACAGATGCATATCCTATCATTGAACCTAAACGTAATGTTACTGAAGGCGCATCCTACAATTACATTACTATTGAGAATGACAACTTGTACTTGTCACCTGACAATCAATACATTAAAACTACGCCGTTAACTACTGAATTGTATGTTGAAGAATCTGCTGACTTGAGTGCTTCTCAGTTTGTTAAGAATCTTAAAGCATTTATCACTGGTGTTGATACTAGTGCTGCTTAATAATACACGGTTTCTTTATTTAAAACCAGGCGAGGTTGAGGTTTTATCCTCGGCTTCGCCTTTTTAATTTTTATAAATATGAAAATAATTAATGCAAAGATAGAAAATAACCTTCTAACTATTAAATTAGATTCGGTAGCTGGAGTTACTAAAGTATATTTAGATAGTGTACTGTCAAGAACTTATCATTCTGATAGTGATGAAGATCACGAAATAGTTATTGATAGACCTCAAACAGACAGTAATAATATAAATATCAACATAGAAGAATATGACGCTACCTCGTTTATAGTAACAGTAGTAGGAAGTGAAACTGCTCACGCTATAGCATATGACGAAAAGAATCTATACTATCAAAAAGTGAACACATTGGTTAGTTTTTGTTATACTTGTTTAGATAAACATCAAAAAGAAAAAATATTAATGTTGTAGTTTAAGTCACAATTGTTAGACTACGCTAGAGCTAATAATCTTACTGAAGACGCTATACAGTATTATGTAGATATATGTCGTTTATTAGATATACCTAACGAACACATATGTTGTAAGTATAATAGAGTATTTAATTGTCATAGACCATGTAAAACTTGCAGGTCTTGTTATAATGGTTGTTGTTAGTTATGATAGAAAATAATTATAAAATAGGTAAACATTTGAACAATATGACTAAGTATAATATAACATTTGATCGTATTCAAATATTAAATTTAGTGTGTTCAAATTACGTAGAAGATATACTAAAACAAGGAGATACGTTTAGTATATTAGAAGAAGAGAAACACAAATTATTAGTACTAATAGATAAACTATTGAAATAATGGCATAGTATGCAACAACAGATGACCTTAGGGAATTAACTAGTTTAGTACGAAGCTTATAGGGTGATGTAACCACATTGAACAATAATGTTGGCGAACTTGATACATTAGTAGAAAGAATTAATCACCTATCTACTCTAAAAGATGTTACCATTACTTATATTACAGAAGGAGACTTAATATAGTACAGTAGTGATGGTACGTGGCATAATGTATCTCCAGCTGTATTGGCAGATTATATTAGTGGCGAAGGTGGTATTATCGACACTGCTGTAGTTAAAGCATTAATAGCATCAGAAGGCGGTAAGTTATTCTTAAGTAAACTATACGATGATACAGCATTGGGTGTTATTACATTTAAGAATAGTGTAATAGCTGATAGTATGATATATGCTAAAAAAGGAATTACTATTGGTAATTATATATCAGGACTACTTGGAGATGGAGCTATAATTGATGAACACGGTAATATAGAAGCCGGAAGCTTAACTCTTAGAGAATTCTTATCTGTACCAGAATTGCGTTTTAATCGAGTAGATGTAGTAAGCGGCGAACTGTGGAATTCTATCGCTTTTGGTACTATTGAATCAGTAGATACTAAAAACTAGATAGCTACTCTTAAACTAGAAGAAGGCGAATATAGTGGGTTACATGTTAATGATATATGTAGAGGTATATGGCATAATATTAGTGGAGTAAATGAAACTACTCCAGGTACAGATGAATGTGGGTTTGAAAAAATGCAGGGATTTAGTACTGCTTACTTTACCCCTATTGAAATTCTAGATGAAAGGGGTAAACAATTTAGATATTCACTAAAGCCTAATACTACTCAACATCCTACTGCTAATATGAAATTTGCAGTATATGGTAATTTCTTAGATGAGACAAGACAATCTAGTGCGTATTCTACTAGAGATTATAAAAGATTCTTAAAAGATGTTAGTACTTGGGCAATAGATTGGACTAATATAGCATCACAATTTGGTAAAATAGAAGGGTTGACTATTCCTGGAGCTCCAGATGATGGAGTACTACATGGAGACGGTGCTTACTTAACTAATGTCTACATGACAGGTGCTATGATTTAGTTTACTCCAGAACAAGAAGATAGTCTCAAAGGATAGGATGCTTACTCAGTAAATCTTACTAAAGACAACCTATCTGTTATTGTGGATAATGAATTAAACATATTAGATAAGTATAGCTAGCTAGATAATTTAACATTTGGAGTACAAGCTTTTAAAGGTACTACAGAATTATCATATTCAGATGTATATGCTGAAGGATCTTACTTCTTAACTTGGGAAGCAACAGGTCTTAAGTGTACGATGGCTAACGGTATATTCACAATTACAGATATTTTATCTGTTACTAATAGTCCTCATATAGACTTGTTAATTAACTGTGAAGGTAATGCTACATTTAAAAAGACAGTAGTATTATAGTTCCATTTACAACCTAATTCATTATGGACTACATATAACGATAATGATGCTATACCTGATAGACCTACTGGTGATGGTACTACTAACGGTTGGCATAGAAATTATACAGCATCTGCAATATGGATGTCTACTAAGAGTTCTATTGAAGTAGATGACCCTAATGTAGAATGGGGTGATCCTAATAGATTCCGTGGTGCTTCAGTAGCTGGTAAAGATGGTGAGTATACTAGATTTGCATATACTGAATCAAGCGTACCACCACCTACTCCTATAGGTGATACTGTTCCACCTAAAGACCTAAACAATAAATACACTTGGACTATGGACCCACCGCAAGGAGATCCAGAAAAAGGTATTTGGGTATGGCAGTCTATACAAACTGTTTATTCAGATAAGTCTACTTCTGGTTGGTCAGAACCTTTCCGTTTAACAGGAGCTGATGGTAAAGATGGTAACGATGGTAATGATATAGAGTTTGTATATAAGATTACACAAAATAATTCTGCACCTACTTTACCAGCTAATAGTAATAGAGATGATTATACAGAACCAAACAATGGTTGGTATGATAACCCACAAGGTGTTAGTGAAACTTGGCAATACGAATGGGTAGCTCAACGTACTAAACCAGCGGCTAAAGCAGGTACTGGTAATTGGGGTAATTGGCAAGGTCCAACATTGTGGTCTAAATGGGGAGAGAAAGGTATGGACGGAGACGGTTATGAATATATCTACTATCGTACTCAAGCTGAAAACATTGCACCTGATACTCCTGTAGCTGCTAATAATACAGATGATGAAGCGCGTCCTCAGGCGTTTATTAACGGTGTAGCACAAACTACTACTTCTCCTGGAGGAATGTATTGGACTGATGATCCCCAAGGAGTCAGAGAAAACTTGATGTTTGAATGGGTAAGTGTACGTAAAAAAACAGATGGCGTATGGTCAGCGTTTCAAAAACCAGCTATATGGGCTAAATGGGGTGAGACTGGTTTAAGTGGCGGTAATTATCAATATAGATATAAAATATCAGCTACTACTCCAAGTATACCTACTGATCAAGCTGCGTCTGGATGGTCTGAAGATTCTGAAATGGTTCCACCAGAAGGTCAATATGTATGGCAAATTCATAGATTTAAAAACGCAGATGGTTCATTAACTGCTTGGACTGGGTTAATAAGACTTACCGGAGCCGATGGTAAAGATGGTGAAGACGGTAATAGTATAGAATTCTTATACGCACGTAATAATGATAAAGACAATTATCCTCAAAAACCAAATTCTAATCAAACTACAGACTGGACAGGTACTGGACCAGATGGTACACAGTGGTTTGATAATCCATAGGGAGTAGACGATTCACATAGATATGAATATGTAACTCAAAGATATAAAGATAAGAGTACTTAGAAATGGGGAGATTATTCACAACCAGGCTTATGGTCTGTATTTGCAGATAAAGGTAAAGATGGGGATGGATACGAATACATATTCGCTAGGTTCTCTAGTTATGATCAAGCAGCTCTATGTAGTAGAAATGAGCAATATTATCCAGCTTCTCCTACTTATGGATCACAATATTTAAATGGTGATTATTAGCAAGATGATTATATACCTACTAAGACTTGTAAAGGTGCTACTTTCACTTATACCGATAATGGAGTAAGCGTAACAGAAAGCATACCATATCAAGTATGTTGGACACGTAAGAAAGAAAATGGTAAATGGGGAGATTGGAAAGATGGATTTATTTGGACTAAGTGGGGTAAAGACGGTCAAGATGGACAAGATGGAGATAAAGGAGATCAGGGTGATAAGGGAGACCCAGGAACACCTGGTACTGATGCTACTACTTATGTAATATCTCCAGGAGCAGCTACAATACGTTTGACTAGAACTGCATCTTATGAACCTAGTAGTATGACATTTAGAGCATACAAGAAAACAGGTACTGGAAAATTAACAGCTGTATCTGGTTATTGGGAAATATATGGTAGTAATAGTAGTGCACCAACTAGTTCATCTAGTGGTACAGAAATAGGCGGTGGATGGTCTGGAGTATCTAGTATTACATTCAATATAGCCAGTTCTGCTAAATATAATTATTACACTGTAGCATTTAATCCATCTGAGTATCCACTTTATAACGATAATCCTGTGGCAGCATCTGCAACCGTTACCGTTGTAGTTGATGGTTAGAATGGACAAGATGGGTCAGCTGCTAACACTCAATATACAGATATTAGATTTAGAGGAGTTTGGAATTCATCTACTAGATATTACTATGCTACAGCATCATCAATAGGTTTAACTAACTATGAAAATCCTAGTAATGCTTATGTTAGAGATTAGGTAATTTACAAAGGTGGCGTATATCTAGTTAAGTATGTTAATTCTGGCGGAGTATACGGTCAAACTCCTAGTTCTAGTTCAGCATATTGGGAATTAGTGTCTAGTGTTAGTGCCATGGCAATTAATACATTGTTAGCAGATAATGCTGTATTAGGTGCATTTCATTTCTCTAATAATGTATTTTGGTCAGGTGATGGAGGTAGTTCATCTAGTGCAGCTAAACTATATATGAATAGCAGTACTGGTGAATTTAGAGCAGAATCTGCAACTATAAAAGGAAATATTACTGCAACTTCTGGTACGTTTACTGGTACTGTGAACGCAACTTCTGGTACGTTTACTAGCGGTACGTTTACTAACTGTACTACTACAAATCTCACTATTAATAGTGGTACATTAAAGATGAGCAGTTCTATTACTAGCAGTTTAGGTACTCCAAGTTAGGCATATTCTATTACTACTACTACTAATATTACAGGTTCTGGTTTCTCTATATTATCTGCTACTAGTTCTAATGACTTAATTCGTGCAACATTTGGTTCAAAAGTAGTATCTGTATATAATAGTAGCTATAGAAATATTAGTGCATTAGCAGCTATAGCCATAGATGGTTACTATATTTCTGGTAGAAATACTGTTACTGTGCCGTTGTACATATCTGCGGCATCAGATAATGATGCCGCAATCTTTGTAGACAATGGTGCTTTCTATGGTTGGAACTTACCAGTTATGAATATTTCAGCATTAATTAATGGTGTAACATTTTCATGTGTATGTAATGTAACTTCATCTGGGTATACTATGGCCTTAAACCAAGGCAAAGTAGGAACAATGGTATTTATGAGTGTATCTAATGGATATACATATACTATTAGACGAGATTCATGTGCATGGATATCATCTACTGGTGTATATCAATCAGCTGGTACTAGTTCTACTACATATGATGATAATGCTAGAATATTTATACGTGTTGCTTATAACACTTGGTAGGAATATTACGTTGGTTAATAAAAAATTAAATAAAGAAACTATGAAAATAAATTTTAAACAACTCAAAGTATACGTTGATATAAATAAAACTATTGAACAGTATATTGATGTAGCTAAAGATTTAGCTGAAGGTTTATACAAAACATCAGCTGGAATAGCAGGTCACTCGTTAGCATTAAAAATATATAATTCTACTGGAGAAGAAGACTATAGTGAATTAGAAGTAGATTTAATTACTAAGTATGCTAATCAATATGGTACTCCTTTCTTTATAGATGCTTTAAGTAATATTAAAAATGAATAGTCAATTACACAATCAGATCAAACAGTTGAGTGACAGAGAACTACTAGAGGGCATCTATTAGATGCTCCTAGTAGTAATGTAGGAACAATTAATCAGCGATAGCAAATAGTTAGGTATAAACGTTATAGCTGATTTATTAGTAGATAATATGTATAGAAATAGAGAAAGAAATGAAAATAATAACAATGCACCATATATTAGGCAATAAAGTATTAGAATATGATGTTGATGATAGAGGAGTAATCGTAGATGAAAGAGAATATGATGCTGCTACTTATAATAAGAATAAAGATGATCTAGATTATTATGGGATATCTTTTACTTATGAATAGGTAAGTTCTGCTAGGACTAGAACTGGTATTGCAGACTATCATAAGAATCTACCTATATAGTCTAAGATGAAAGGTTGTACTGTGTCTTCTGATGGAACAGTAAAATATTTAAATCCAACAGATTGGACTAAGTATGAAGATGGTACAGACAGAGATTATACTCTTAATACTATGGTAGAAATACCTGAATTTTGGGCTTTAACTATAGCTACTGATGATAATATTGAATTAAGACTGTATCAACATGAAGTAGAAGGAGCTGAACATTTTCCTAAAGCATATTGTTCTGCATATGAAGCATATAATGATAATAAAGTATTAAAGTCTATTAACAATGGTACAGTTAAGCCAACAGTATCTATTAATAGATCTACATCTTAGTTATATGCAAGAGCTAACGGCAATGACCACTGGAACATATATACTTATAAAATACATAAAGCTATTGCTTTACTATATATAGTAGAGTATGCTAATATGAATGGACAATTAAATGTTAACGATCAATTAACAGCTGAAGGTTACAAACAAGGTGGTCTTGGTACTGGAGCTACAGATGTAGCTATTAGTGTCAATGGTGCTTCTGTTTACTCTGTATTTACTTGTGGTTGTACAGATAGTCTAGGTAATGGATCTGGTCAAATAACTCAACAGTTTAGTAATACTGATGCAGAAGGAACTGTTACTAGCACTGTTACTAGAAAAGCAAATAGATACCGTGGCATTGAAAATCCATTTGGTCATGTATTTAAAAATACTATTGATGTAATCGTTCATTATAATGCAGAAACAGGTGTTAATGATGTATACTATACAGAAGATCGTACTAAATTTAGTGATACATTAAGTAATTATGAATTTAAATGTAGTACAGTAACTGTTAATAATTGGTATAAAGATTTGCAATATACTCCACAATTTGAATTATTTGTAGCACCAGGGACTAGAACTCACAATCAATCTAGTAGTTACTTTACTGACTATACTTATCCATCTAATAGTACAGCTAATAGAACTGTTTTTATAGGCGGTAGCTTGGGTCGTGGTTCTGCTGCGGGTTGGTTCTGTTTGTGGTCTAGCAGCGGTCTTGGTGCTTCCTCTGCTGTTTTCGGGTGTCGTTTAGTATATCTGCCATAATTAAATTATAGGTTGTCTCTCCGTGAATAAAAAGCAGTAACTTGAGTAATAGTTCTAATGCAGGTTAGTTCTATTTGAAGTCTAACAACAGTCTTAGTAATTCCAATGCTGATATCGAGTAAATAAATTACTATTAACAATTAACGTATTTTATCATATAATAGCTACCTTAGGAGAGAGACCTTACCTCTAGGTAAAAAACATAAATTCATTAATAGGGCTAGTAGCTTAATGTCGAAAACTCTTATTTAATTTATACATAAAATCACATGGATAGAAATGAATTAATAAAAGAAGTAAGCAAATATTTCAAAGTTTAGGAATTAGTATGTCCGCATTGCTACTCCAAGTTTGGTGAATCTTCATGGTAGTTTATAAGTACTGAATTACTTAGTACTTTGTATATACTACGTACTAAGATATTCAATAAACCTATTACTATTAATACTTGGAAATCAGGTGGACAATTCTCATAGAGAGGATTACGTTGTAATATGTGTTAGTTAGTAAAGAATAAAAGTAGCATTTACTTATCCGCACACTGTTTAGGTAAAGCAATAGATTTTAATGTAAAGGATTTAGATAGTAATACAGTGAATAATATAGTAAGATAGAATGCTGAATTATTTGAATACCCTATTAGATTAGAAGCTAATACCAATGGATGGTCACACATCGACGTATACCAGCCAAAAGACTCTTCTAAGAAGCTTTTAGAGTTTAATGGATGAGTTGTTCATTTAATAAAGAAAATGGCTTAAAACGCCTTAAAATGCGTTATAACAATATGGATAAAGAAACTATATTTTACAGTATTATGTATTAGGATAGTTCTGCTATTAGTATTATACCAGAACTAGCTAATGCATATAATATGACCCCACATCGTATAGCTAAAGAAGGTGAGGTAATTAGTATACCTATTAATAGAACATTAGGTAGATTATCTTTTGTTGGTGGTCAAGATTGGATACATCCTATAGTAAATACAGATAATATTAGTATAGTATTTGATGCTAATAATACTGGTGCAGTAAGAGTGGCTAGACCAGTAATACAATATTGTGATCCAAATGGATGTAAAAATTTAGTGCAATTTGCATTACATTAGAATTAATAATTAAAATATACGTATATGACAAGAATAACAAGAAGCTATATAGCTCCAAATCCTAAAGAATTCGAGTATTGGGTTGATTTATCAGCAGATCCAAAAGGTAATGTAATTAAGTATTACGCCGGAGGTAGTAAATGGTTACCTTTAAACGATGATACAGATAATGATCAGAGTGCTAGAATTGCTGCACTTGAATCAGGTAAAGTAGATAAGGTGGAAGGAAAAGAACTATCTAGTAATGACTTTACTGATACATATAAAACTAAACTGGATGGTATTGCTGCACAAGCAAATAAATATGTTTTACCAACAGCTACAGCTGAAATTATTGGTGGAGTAAAGGTAGGAGCAAATATTTCTTATAGTAATGGTACAATTAGTCTTAGTAAAGCTAATGTGACTAGTGCATTAGGATATACACCTCCTACAGCAGATACTAAAGTGACTATAAATAACACTTTAACAAGTACTAGTACTACAGAAGCTTTAGCTGCTGCTCAAGGCAAAGCTTTAAAAGATTTAATTGATGCTTTAACCACAAGAGTTGCTGCACTAGAAACTCCAGCAGCTTAATAAATAAGTATACATATGGTACAAAATAGAATAATATTTTTTGCAACATCTGTTCAACCTAATCCAGAAGAAATAGACTATTGGGTTGACCTATCTGATAATCCTTATGGTGGTAGCATTAAATATTTCAATGGAACCGAATGGGTAAGGCTGGCTGCCTCTGGTGGTATACCTGATCTTAGCAACTACTATACTAAAACATAGGTAAACAAATTGCTTAATGATAAAGCAAACATTAGTGATGTAGATAGTAAAGTAGATGATGAAGAGGTAAAAGACGTAATAAAAGATATACAGTTTAATACTTCAAATCCTAATGACATTACTATGGTAATGTTTAAGTATGATGGAAGTAATAAAACTGTTTCAATACCAGTAGCTTCTACAAGTTCTGCTGGTATTATTACATCTAAAGACTTCTTAGACTTTGTTAAGCAGCATCAGTTATAGGAACTTCATACTGAGATGATTGATACCTTTGCTGATATACGTGCAAAGTATTAGAAGAAACTCATTGCAGGTTTAAACATTGAAATTGATCAAGAAACTAATGTTATTAGTGCATCTGGTGATCTAGCTGTACAATGGGATAGTATTACTAACAAACCAGATTTTAAACCAGTAGCTACATCTGGTGATTATAATGACTTAATTAATAAGTTAAAACCAGGTAAAGACGTTAGTATTAGTGAAGATAATGTGATTAGTATTGCTATTGATTCAGATTCATTAGAATAGTCTTTAGCTACTTTACAAAGTAATATAGATAAAGAAGCTGCTACTGCTCGTGCTGCTGAAACCAAATTAGGCAACGATATAGCTACTGAGAAGAATAGAGCTCAATCTGCTGAATAGACTATTAGTACTAATTTACAGAATGAAATTAATAGATCTACTCAAGTAGATACTCAACATACTAATGCTATAAACAAAGAAGTACAAGATAGAAAAGAAGCTATTGCTACAGAAGTTAGTGATAGAAATGCAGCTATCTTAGTAGAAACTAATAGAGCTAAGGCTAAAGAAGAAGAACTTGATAATAAGATTACAGATCATACTGCTGCAACTAATGCAGCATTAGCGTTAAAAGCAGATAAGTCTGATACTTATACTAAGGCACAAGTAGATGCTAAATTATCTGGTGCTTATAAAGTAAAAGGATCTAGTACATTTGAAGCTCTACCTAAAGATAATAATGTAGTTGGTGATGTATATAATATTACTAATGCATTTAACTTAGGTGGTAAACATTATGATGCTGGTACTAATGTAGTATGGACTGAAGATGGTTGGGATGCTTTATCAGGTTCATTTGATACTACAGCTATTGAAGGTAGTATTCAAGAAGTAGCTGATAACTTAGCTCAAGAGATACTTGATAGAACTCAAGCTGATACTACTATTAATAACAATGTATCTTCACTTACTAATAGAGTAAAAGTAAATGAAGATAAACTTACCATTATTAATGGTAATGAATCTACTACTGGTTCTATAGCTAATGCTATTAAACAAGCTAAATCATATACAGATACTACTGTAACAGCTGAATAGACTAGAGCAGAAAATGCAGAATAGAAACTAACTAGTGATTTAGCTAGTGAAGTAACTAGAGCTAAAGGTGCTGAGTCTGCTAATGCTACAGCTATAGCAAATGAAATAGAAAGAGCTACTGGTGTAGAATCTACTTTATCCTCAGACGTAGAACTTATTTCTAAAACTAAAGTAGACAAAGTAATTGGTAAACAATTATCCACTGAAGATTATACAACCGAAGAAAAAACTAAATTATCTGGTATAGATGATAATGCTAATAATTATACATTACCTAAAGCATCTAGTAGTGTATTAGGTGGAGTTAAGACTGGTAGTAATATTACTAATACTGATGGTACTATTAGTTTAACTAAAGCAAATGTAACTAGTGCATTAGGTGTAGATCCTACTACTACCTATGTAAAGAAAGCTGGTGATACTATGACAGGAGCTTTAACAAACAGTTCCACTATTAGTGGTAGTAAATTGATATCTACTGTAGCTACTGGTACAGCACCTATACAAGTAGAATCTACTACTCTATGTACTAATCTGAATGCAGATATGATAGATGGTTACAATGTGTCTGAAGGTGATAAAACAGGTATTCATTATACTAAGTTTTATGGAATGGGTGCTAATAACACAGATTGGCTGAAATTAGCTACTTTACCACTAGTATCACAAAATACTACTTCTGCTAAATATGTTATTTTTGAAATAGTAGGAGGTGGAAATTTTGGTAATAATCAATATAATTATTCTACACTAGTAGCTGGTACTAGATATAAAGAATCTGTTAAATTAGTTAAGTAGCAAAGTAATACGTAGCTTAGTGGAGATGCAGTAATAGCTGGATATGTAGTCACTTCTACAAATGTAGAAATTTGGTTAGGTTTTGCTGGAACATTTAGATCGCCTATTTCTATTACTTGTAAGAATAAACAATTAGCTAACGATGTATTAACTAGTAGTTTTGTTACTACTAAACCAGATAATTTTGTGTTAGGAGAAATTGTTACATTAGATGCTCCAGACTGGTATGGTGTATCTTGGTCAGAAACATCATCTAATCCAGATTGTATTCGTATTGGTAATATGGATATGCATAGAACACTGCCTATATAGAGTATGATGAAAGGATATCTTTATTTTAAAAACGGAAATCCTTTATATAGGATGTTAAAGCTAAATGATAGTTGGACTAAATGTGAAAATTATTCTGCTGGAGGATGGAGAGATGTAGATACTTTACTAGAAGACAATAACATAAATGTAATGATTAAAATACCTGAATTTTGGTGGATAGATGATTATATAGAATCTACTGAAACACATAATTTAAAAATATGTCCACATGCTAAACCAGGATGGTATCATCATAAAGAAGCTTATGTGTCTGCTTATGAAGGTTATATTGATGGGAATTATTATAGATCTTCTAAAAATAAAATACCCAGTGTTAATTTCACAAGATCTGCTGTAAGACCAAAAGCGAGAGCTAATGGTTTAGGAAATTCGTGGAATATATATACATATAATGAACATAGAGCCATATGTCATTTATTCTTAATAGAATATGCTACTAGAAATAGCCAAAAAGCAGTTAATACCGCATTAACAGTTGAAGGATTTAGACAAGGTGGATTAGGTTCTGGTTGTACTACGGGAACAGCTACTATTAACGGAAATCAAACTTGGTCGTTTATTCCTACTGGAAGTTCTGATAGTTTAGGTAGTGGTTCTGGTGAAGTTACAGTAACTATACAATAGACAGATTCATCTGGCTCTAATACTACAACTACTACAAGAAAGTGTAATAGATATAGAGGAATAGAGAATCCATTTGGGCATGTGTGGAAACACACTGACGATGTTATTAGTGTATATATTTCTGGTTACGGCGCTAGATTTTGGTATAAGTGCGATTCTCCAGATCATTTCGGTGATTCTATCTCGAATGATAATCCGTACTATAAAAATATAGCAGCAAATGCTGTAGTTACTGGATACAAAACAAAAATAGTAACTACGTCTACGTGTGACTTTTTCGTTTTATCTTGCAACAATGGTTCAGAAACAACATACTGGTGTGACTATAATTGGGACAATACGGATGGTTCATCACATTGTTTGTTAATCGGTGGTAACTCTGACTCTGGCGGCGGGGCGGGTCTGTTCTATCTTGGTTCCGGTGGTGGGGTTGGTTATTCCGGTGCTGATATCGGTTCTCGATTAACATATCTCCCGTGGGCGGAGTAATGACTTAATTATGCAATACGGTATAGTTAAGTAATACCCACAGGTTGCTTCTCTAGAATTAGAACGAGTATGCATTATTAGTTTTAAGTAAAAAAGTAGTAACTCTGACAATAGCAGCAAAGCAGGTCTATTCAATCTTAATTCCAATAATGAGGTTAGTAATTCCAATGCTAATATCAGTTCAATGAAATTGCGTATCATAATATTTTTCAGTCTATCATATAATAGCCAACTACTGAGAAGGACCTTACCACTTGGTAAAAAATATAAATAATTTATTAAGGGTTAGTAGTGAAATATCGAAAGCTCTTTGTAATTTTAGACTATGAAGAAATTTAAGAATTTATATTAGAAGATAACAGATTTAGATAATATAAAGCTAGCTCATCATAATGCTAGAAAGAATAAAACTCATAGAAACGATGTAAAGAAAGTAGATGCAGACATAGAAGGATTTTGTAAGTAGATACAGGATATGTTAATCAATCATACTTATAAAACTTCTGAATATTTTACTTTTAAATTATATGAACCTAAAGAAAGAATAATATTTAAACTACCTTACTTTCCAGATCGTATAGTACATCACGCTATTATGAACATAATGGAACCTTTGTGGATTAATTAGATGATACCTTAGACTTACAGTTGTATTAAGAAAAGAGGAATTCACAAAGTTCTTAAGTAGATATAGCATGATCTAAAAGATAGAGAGAATACTAAATACTGTCTTAAAATAGATATTAGAAAGTTTTATCCTTCAGTAGATCATGATATATTAAAATAGATAATTAGAATAAAAGTATCAGATAGGGAACTATTATAGTTACTAGATGAGATAATAGATTCATCATATGGAGTACCTATTGGTAATTACTTATCTTAGTTCTTTGCTAATCTATATCTATCTTACTTTGATCACTGGGTTAAAGAAGATAAAAACATAAAGTATTATTATAGATATGCAGATGATATAGTAATACTTTATAAAGATAAAGAGTCTTTGCAGACATTACTTAGAGATATAAAGTAGTATCTAAAAGATAATTTAAAACTGTAGTTAAAGAATAACTATTAGGTATTCCCAGTAGAAAGTAGAAGTATAGATTTTGTAGGATATAAAATATATCACAACTTTACTTTAGTTAGAAAAGTATTAAAGAAAAAATACTGTAAGAAGAATGCCAAACTGAATAAAAGAAGTACTAACTATAAATATTATAGAAGAAAAATGGCTAGCTATATAGGATGGTTTAAACACGCTAACTGTTATTCTTTACTTACTAAAACTATCAAACATAAAGAGCTATTGGATTACCTGGATATACGTAAAGGAAATAGAACATACGCATAATGAGTACGTTATAGTTATATAATCGCAGAGACTTTAACATATGCTAGCAGTAATAAATATTGACTAGCATTTTTATTTCAGATAAAATTATTTTAAGTTGTGTTGAGTAGAAGTTTATATATAATGAATCTTGCAAGACGTATATTTGCTAATGGATATCAATCTATAGTAGGTTGGTTAACAGGTATGGCAACTATACTAGCACCAGCTGCACCATTAATAGGTGTATCGTTTCTATTCATAATATTAGACTTAATCTATGGGTATAAAGTATGTAGACAAGTAACTCACAAGAATTATTTTGAATCTGGCAAGTTTTGGTCTACTATTGAGAAACTAGGATTTGCAGCTATAATGATAGCTGGATTTACTTTATTAGATAAGTTTATATTTATGACATATGCCGATCTGGTGTTAGCTAAAGTTGCAGCAGGAGCAGTATGTTTTGCAGAAATAATATCATTATTAGAATCTAGGAAAGCATTAAAACCTAATTCATTAGTTACAAGACTCTTCACAAAGATTATAAAGTCGAAAGCAGAAAAATATTTAGATGTAGATATAACAGACATCTTAGAAGAACAAAATACTATTACAAATGATACCAATACTGATAAGTCTAGCAAAAAGATTAACAAGTAACATTATCGGTTGGTTTAAAAGAAATTACAAAGCAATGGCAGTGATTATCATTACGATTCTCGCTGCCATTTGTTTTTATTAGAATAACTAGCTAGATAAGAAGAATAAAGAACTAGATAGAGTAACTAATAACTATCTTTACTATGAATAGCTAGCAACATAGTAGAAGAATGATAATAGAGTTCTATAGCTTACTCTAGATGAATTTAAAGAAACCAAAGATAGCTTGATACAAGAAGTACAAGCTACAGTAAAGAAATTGAAAATCAAAGAGAAGGAGTTGAAATAGGTACAGATATAGGGGTAGAAAGTAGTACATGATACTACAGTAGTAGTTAGATCAACTGACTTTAAAGTGGAAATCAAACCAAACAATTTGACATCAATCGTAATAAATAAAAGAGATACGCTCCTAACACATAGTATCGACATTCGCAATACACAATCACTATTTATTCATACTAAAAAAGAATATAAGCGTAATTATCGTAATTGGTTTTAGCGACTCCTTCACTTTGATTTTAAAAAACGAACTATTTATAAGTACCAAATTGATAACAGTAACAAGTTAATCAATGTAGAAAATACTAGAATAATAGATTTATCAAAATGAACTTTATAAGTCGAATAATTAAATCAATTAATGCAATGAGAGAAAGACTGAAAATAGAGCGTCATGAGGCTATGTATGGTCCACACTTCAATGAAGAATGTGCACTAAAAGCAGTCTCTAAGATGGAAAACGAAGATGCTATCAGTTCTTTGTCTAATACTTTAAATTGTGATATTAATGCTGTACAGACAGCTTTGAATACTATTAATACTAGCGTAAGTCAGATTGCTTGTGATACTAAATTGGCTAGCTGTGAAGTAATTAATGCTATTACTTCTGGTAATGCTAACTTGGCTTCTCAATTGGCTAACTGCTGCTGCCAGACTCAACGTTCAATTGACTCTGTTAATTTGAACTTGACTCAAATGAGTGCTGATAATAAACTGTCTATCTGTCAGCAAACTAATACTTTGCAGAATGCAATTACTAGTGGATTCAATAACTTACTAACAGATAATGCTAACAAATTTAATGTAATTGGCGCTAAGATAGATGCACAGACTCAGATGATCAATGATAAATTCTGTCAGCTGGAAATGCGTGAAATGCAGAATAAGATTGACACATTGCGAGATGAAAAACAAGGATACCAATTATCTGCTCTTACTCAACAATAGACTCAAAACTTAGTTAATCAGTTGCGTCCTTGTCCAGTACCTGCTTACTTAACTTGTAACCCATTCGGATGTAACGGTGGATTCACTGGTTACGGATACGGATATAACGACGGTTGCGGTTGTGGTTGCTAATAAGAAAGGAGGTAATCATGTTTAATCCTTTCTTTAATCCTTATCGTGTAAGACGTATTGACCAAGGTGGTATACCTACATTAGATACTATATTCTCTAATGTAGATACTACTAACAATACTGTTACTTATGGAATATGTCCATTTCAATGGAGACAATTGCCATGCAGAGGTTTAATATTATTAAATATTAATCATACTGCTACTGGTGCAACAGAAGGATCACTAGTATCTGTAGCTACTTCTGTTAGTTCTAGTTAGGTATCATCTAATCCAACTAGTGTAAATACTAATAGTGGTAAAGCATTACTAAATGGATCTGGTGATTAGATGCCAACAGAAGAAATTTCAACTGGTAATAAATATCTAATATACTATGATAAACGTACTGGAGTATTTCAGACTGTAAATCATATTGTAGCACCAGCTGCTGCTTAATAAAAACTTAGGGCTACCTTTTACGGTAGCCCTACTAAAACCAATTCAATTATGTTATTTAGTCAATTAAAAATAGGAGATCACGTGCACGTATTAGAAGTTCTAGGGACATTTAAAAAGACTACTGTTTATAGTCTTGGTTCTATTACTTAGGTTTCAAATCCTTATGATGAAGCTTTACCTCAAGGTTAGTTTCCAATACCAGGATAGAGCAGACGTAAACTAGTTGATGTGTTTATTAGCTGTAATGGAGAGTCTAAGAAATTATCAGTACCAGCTGAGCGTTCGATTATTAATGATACTTCTATAGGACTTACTGTTGCTACTAATAAAGAAGAAATAGCTAATATGGTTAGATAGAACTATAATGAGTTCAAAGCTAAAAAAGAAGCTGCAAGTAAGTATGATGAAGAAATGGAGAAGTGTAAAGATATTTTAGATCAACTAGAAGCACAGGTAGAAGCTCCTATAATAACTAACACTATTGATAATAGTAAAGAAATAAATGATTTAAAGAACGATGTTGCTGATATTAGGAAGATGATCGAAGATACTAAGAAGATGTTTATGGGAGGATTCCCAAAACCACCAATGCCACCTATGCCTAATGTACCAGCTCCAATGAAATAAAAGATATTTAAGGTAGACTAAAAAGTCTACCTTTTTTATTATGTGTGCTTATAAGAACAGCTATTAAAAAAAAGAATCAATGTATTCCTTTTAGGTGTAATAAATACAAATATTATTATTTTGCGTTTATAAATTGAGTGTATAAGATAAATAGGAGTAGCTACCTATGAATGCTAGCTAACGGCTTCTTATACACTCTTTATTATAAGTTAGCATAAAGTTAGTAAATATGGAAGAGATTTGGAAAGATATACCCGGATATGAAAATTACTATCAAGCTAGCAATCTAGGTAGAATAAGAAGTAAAGATAGATTGATAATTGTTAATGATTATCAAAACGCGCATGCATATTGTAAAGGATTTAGTTATGTGAGACCAGGTAAAGTATTAAAAGCTAGAAAAAATATGTGTGGTTATTTAACAGTTCCTATTTGTATTAATAAAAAGACTAAAAGTATATCAGTTCACAGATTAGTAGCTAAAACTTTTATAGAAAATAAATATAATCTACCACAAGTTAATCATATTGATGAAAACAAATTAAATAATAACATCAATAACTTAGAATGGTGTACAGAACAATATAATATGAACTATAATAATCTAGTTAGTAGAAGAGCTTTTAAACAAAGAACTACTAATAGCAGATGTAAGAAAATAATAAGTATTGATAGTGCTGGTAAAGAAACAGAGTATATTAGTATCCGAGGTGCTGCTAGAGAATTAAATTTGAATCAAGCCAATATTCAAGCTGCTATAAAATATAGCAGAAGATGCGGCAGATTATATTGGAAAATTAAAAATTAATAAATATGTCACTTAACGAATTAGTTGATGATATTCTATTAGAAGCTAGAAACAACTAGATTACTGAGAGTGAAAAGCTCAGTAGATACTAGATAGAATTGTGGATTAAAACATATCGAGCTTACCTATTAAAACAGAAGTTAGATAAGGGAGAGCAATTAGACTAGATCTTCTATTAGACTATACGCATGCATTTGGATAAAATAGAAGAAGATCCAGGTCATGCAGAATACCAAGGAGATAAAGAATTACCGACTTTACTTGGTACTAAACTTACTACTTCAGTAATAACAGTAAAAGATGCCTATGGCAATATTATTCAATTAGGTTCTGAAACTAAAATGAAATTCTAGAGATATAGAAAGTATACCTGTAAAGATTATATTGCATATGTTAAAGGTAATAGAATATATGTAGAAGGTGATGCTAATCAACTAGAATATATTGATGTAGAAATAATTGCTGAAGATCCTACTGAAGACAAACTGTGTTATGATCCAGATAAGGATGAATATCCTTTACCAGCTTATATGTGGGGTACAGTTAAGTAGTTAATCTTTACTAAGGATTTCTTAACTATGAGATAGCAAGTATCTGATACTACTAATGATAGTAAAGATGATACTTAGAATGTAATGAATTAGAATGTTAATAGAAGTATAAGACGATGAATGAATTGAATAAATCAGCATTTAAAACTGCCTCCTATACTATTCCATCGTTTTATAATTCTTATTTAGAAAGTATTGAACCAGATACTGTTTACGATATTGATTATACTACATACCGAAAAATAATAACAGAATACTTTCAATATCTGAGAGATTAGATAATAGAAGAAAGTAAAAGAGTAAAATTACCATATAGAATGGGTAGTTTACAAATAATCAAAAAGCAACCAAAACATTTAGATAGTAGAAGTCTTAGAATTGATTATTAGGCTACTAAAGAATATGGAAAGTTAATTTACTTACTAAACGAACACTCTAATGGATATAAGTATAGGCTATATTGGGATAAATAGGATTTACTAGTTAAAAATAAAAGTAAATACTAGATACAATTAAGTAGAGCTAATAAGAGAAATTTGGCTAGCATAATTAAAAATAAAGTTCACGATTACGAAGAAATATGATTTACAAAATGACAAGTAGTAAAGCCGTGATTGCTAAAGTAATTGCGGACTTAGGTTTAAATGAAACTGAAATACCTATTACAGACATCAAACAATGGATAGGAGAGAGTTTAATGAATATAGGTTCTGTTAATCAATTAGATCATAAAGTAGAAGTAATACCTATCAATGGCTATTAGGCTAAGTTACCATGTGACCTAGAAAGATTAAATAGTGTGGCTTACTCTACATGTGATTGTGGTGGTTGGATACCTATGAAAAAGAGTACTGGTACATTCAGTGTATATGATAAGAAAGATAACTGTGATTGTTGTAATATGATTATACACGATGATATATTAATACCATTAGTAAAGAACCTTCATAATCTTACTAAAGATAAAGACGCATTAGAAATACTTAATAAAGATACTAATACTAGATAGACACTTAGCACATTAATTAATAATTATACAGTTTGTAGCAAAAATGGTAGATTACAGCACACTAGTTTTAATGGTACTAATTTCAGTTATACGCCACAATATGACGTCAAACCAGGATATCTCATTACAAATGTTCCAGAAGGATATGCAAAAATCTCATATCATGCTATCTACACTGACGAGGATGGCATGCCTATGATACCTGATGTATAGTCTTATTTTGAAGCTTGTTTCTGGTACTGCGCATAGAAAATACTTTATATTAAATATATAAGAGGGGATGTACATAGATAGTTGTGGATAGATGCTAAGAACTCTTATAACTTCTATAGAAAGCAAGCATATGCTGAATCATTAATGCCGAACCAAGACGAATTAAGTGGGATTGAAAAAACGTGGAATCGTTTAATACCTGAGTTAAATTCAGATCGTACTTTTATGTCTACAATATCTGATCCCGAACATATATATAATTAGAATAGATATGACTACGTTAGATTTTAATCATAAAGCTATAAAGAACATACCTAGATACACATGTGGTATTTATAGCATACATAATAAACTTACTAATGACAGATATATTGGGTCCAGTACAGACATTAGAAGTAGAGTTACAGCACACTTGATAAGTGTTACAGGAAATAATAATAGTAGAGCTAATAAAAATCTTTTAAGCGATGTTAGAAAATATGGTGTGGATAAGTTTGAGATAGAAATATTAGAAACATGTGAAGATAATAAATCTACTATATCTTTTTTAGAATGTAAATATATAAGAGAATTAGGTACTTATAATTGTGTTAGAGTAGATGGTAGGAAAGTCAAGCGTTTTGATTTAGATGGTAACTTTATTAAAGAATACACTAATATAAAAAGTGCAGCTAAAGATGTAAATATACAACCTGATAATATATATCAATGTTGCTTAATGAAGAAAAAAACTGCTGTGCGAAAAAGTATGTGGAGATTTTCTGACGAATGTTCTTTTTCTAAAATAGAGGGTTATAAAGAATATTGTCCAGTTGGTGGAAGAATAGGACATAAAATTGTTTAGTTTGATAAAGCTGGGAATTTTATCAGAACATTTAATAAAATTTATGAAGCTGCTAAATTATTAAATGCGGATTTGGCTACTATACATAGATGCTGTAAAGATAATAAAAACAGTTTCAATAGAACAGCCTATGGATATAAATGGAAATTCTATGAAGACTATTTAAAAGAGTGTGCAAATGGAAATTAATAGTTAGATAAATACCTTTCAAGGAGGTCTCAATTTAGATAGCGATATTACTATGTTATCCGATAAGTAGTACAGATGGGCATAGAATGTTAGATTATTAACAGATAATGCTGGAACTACTGGAATTCTATAGAATATAGAAGACATTAGACAGTATTTAGGAGGTTTAGAAATCTCTGAAAATATACTTGGTACTGCTGTTAGTAGATGGTATAATGTAGATAAAGAAAGAGTCGAAGAGTGTGGGGTTGTATTTACTAAGGAGCTATATGAACAAAATAGAATCAACAATCTCTGGATAGTAACTGATTTTGATAGTATTAGCCCAACTTGGACACTGATCGTATCGGCTTAGTTAAATGTAACAGATAATGTATCTATTGTTACTAACTTTGAATCTAATAATGTTAGTAAAGTATACATATCTGATGGTAATACTTCTATTAAATGTATTAATATATAGAAGAAATATAATACAAGTAAGACTAGCCCAATAACAGATAGTACATACTTTGATCTGTTACCGAGTTCTACTATCGCTCCTTTTAAATTTATCGAGTGGACTTCTGGTAATTTACCAGCAGGTATGGTACAATATTGTTACCAATTATTTAATGTACACGGAGGCGAAACTACTACATCTTCCTTAAGTTCTATGATACCTGTATCTTCTAGTAACGCTAACTCATCTAAGAATTTTAATGGAAATAATGCTGATGAAAGTACAGATAAAGGGTGTTTATTATCCGCAACATTGTTCAATGACGGTAGATTTGAAAGAATTAGAATAATAGGTATATAGTATACTAGTAAAAGTCAAACTCCAAAAGTTTATATTATAAATGAATTAGATTTACCTAAGTCTGATAATTCTGTTATCACTTTTACTTATAATGATATAGGTAAAAATTATATTAGTGAATTATCTATTGAAGAATTTAATAATCTAGTACCATTTGAATTCAATGCTAAGAGTATAGCTAAAATGAACAATAGATTATTTGCTTCAAATTTGTAGGAATTAACTTGGGATGTTGCATATGATGCAAGAGCGTATAGATGTAATAAAAATGGAACAATACAACTAAATTCTAGTATAACAGAGAATTCACTTACTTTAACTTTTGATTAGTTATTAGGTCAAGGTAATGATTTTATTATACCATAGGAACACGATTGCATAAATCCTATGAATAGCCAAATAGTGTATCCTAATAATGAAAATGAAGAGTACGCTTATGGTTATGATGATAGTAGAACAGTTAGAGGTGGTAAGGGAGTAAATATAAGTTATAGATTTATTACTACAGATTTAATAGAATCTGATAATACTCCTTCTGTAGATGAAGAAGGTAATAAGTTATTAGCATATAATTTGGAATTATCTGCATCTAAAAGAATAGATGGTACTATTAAATTAAAATGTCCAGAGAATGGTCAAACTGTATATATCTATAATAACGATAATGCATCTAGAATAAGAAATTATAGTGATCCATTTTACGTATCTAATTTCTTAGGATATTAGAGAGACGAAGTATATAGATTTGGTATCGTATTTTACAACTAGAAAAATATACCTTCTCCAGTACATTGGATTGGAGATATCAGATTTCCATCTGGTGATATTGAAGGATATGAACCTTTTACTTTTGCTGATACAGTAGATGGGTCAGGTAACTATGAATTGGTATCTCACCCGTTAGGTATAATGTTTTATGTACAAAATCTTCCTATAGATGTAGTAGCTTATGAAATAGTAAGATGTGATAGAACATTAGCAGATAGAACTATAGTAACACAAGGATTACTTAATAAAACTCTTAGATTTAACGGTTGGAAAAACAACACTGAAGATTATAGAGCTGATTATTCTATTGGTAGTATAGATAGAAGACCTACTATTATGCCAACATATACAGATACTGCTGTATCACCGTTTGCACAAGGAATATACCATATATATGATAATAAGATGGTATAGCAAGATACTTAGGCTATAAACCCAATAGATGTTAACGGTATCTTTGATTTAGTAACAGCTGATATATGTTTTAATAAAGAAAATTCAGATTCTATTGTTACTAGTAATATGAATATAGTACCATTGTATTGTGCTCATTCTGCTACATATTGCAATGATAATGGATATAAACACCATAGATTAGGCATTCCTTTTACTAAAGTAATGGGTCGCAATGATAGCAATCAAACTGAAAATTCATTTGGTGGCGTAGTAGAAGGGTCTGATTATGATGGAGATCGACCAGCTATTAAATTGGAATCTGGAGTATTTGATGGATTTGAGCAAAATGATGGCAGACTTAGCGGAGGAGTGTGTAAGTATTATTAGATGTTTGGTAAGAATTATGCACACAAAGATAATTCTAATTTGCGTCAATCTTTTCCTATAAAGGATGTCGTTAAACCTACTAATATATCTCCTTATCAAGAAGCTTTTGATGCTAAACAAATAGTAAACTATATAGATAGATTTGGGTTTATCAATTATAGCATTGGATCTAACGAAGCTCTTGGACCTCATGGAGTATGTTTAGCCGTTAGCGCTCCAGATGTGTATTCTGGTGGTTTTACAGGTATACGTACAACACCAATGTTGAGAAAGTTTAGATACAACTCTGTGCTTTTTGTTAATATAAAAAAGAGTGCTACTTAGTATGGTGGCAATACATTCATAAGTAGAAGTTACTCCACTTATTATAGTACTAATACTTATGTCAAAACATCTTGGGAAAGATATGATACAGCTATGTGTTTTGGCGGTGATACATACTTAGGTGTATTAGATTATGCACATACTTTATTGTTTACTAGAAACGATCCAGATGATAGAAATGGTTTTAAAAGATTTGTTGCAGCTTATATACCTTTAGAATCTAGTGTAAACTTGCACTATAGAAACGATGAACATTTTTCTCAAGATACTACAGTATCTACAGGCAATGCTCAAACTGGAGAGGCTAATGTATATTTTTTAACAGAACCTGGTGCACTAAATACAAACTATACTCAAGGAAAACCTATGTATACATATAATTCAGCATATTCTAGTACTAATACCGCTAAAGGTTATATTCAAAGTTCTATATACGCTGAAGATAACGTAAAGAGTATGAATCGTATTACGTGTTCTGAAGTAAAGTCTATTAACGAATAGACAGATAGTTGGACTAAATTTAAATTTGCTAATTATTTAGATACAGATAGTACATATGGACCTGTTACTAATTTAAAAGTATTCAAGAATAGGTTATACTTCTTTTAGGACAGTTCTGTTGGTATAGCTTCTGTCAATGATAGATCATTAATTAATGACAATAATGCTGGAGAACTAGTATTAGGTACTGGAGGAGTATTAACTAGATATGATTATTTAGTTACACAAAATGGTAGTAGTATCATAAATGATAAAAGTATTACTAATTCAGAAACAACTTTATACTGGCACGATTTTGATAAAAATATAATATGTTCATTGGGTAATGGATTTAATGAATTATCTAAAGTAAAACAAGTATAGACATATTTAAATAGATTGCCAGACTCGGCTAGAAAAAATCCAGTATCATTCTATGATAAAAAATATAATGAAGTATGGTTTAGAATATACGATAGATGTTTAATATTTAATGAATAGTTAAATGTATTTACATCTTTCTATACTCATAATCCAAACTGGTTCTTCCCATTTTCTACTAGATTAGTTACTATTAAAGACAATAATTGTTACTATTTACACAATATGTATTACGTAGATGATAGCAAAGAGAAGGAAGAACGTATATCTTATGTAAGATTTGTAGTAAATAAAGATATAGCATATACTAAAGTATTCGATAATCAATGGTTTTCTGCTGAATTTGAAGATATTGGAGATGAAGAAAAACCTACATTAATAACAGATATACATTTTGAAACTAAAACTCAAGTGACAGATCCTATAGATTACAACAACATAGAAGTTAGAGAAGATAATTATAGATTTGCAATAAGTAGAGAAAAACAAGATAAACCTGATTTACAATAGCAAACTAATATGTCTTATGCTGGAAGAATGAGAGGAAAGTATTTAATTTGTAATTACACATTTGATTGTAATGATAACAAAGAGTTCAAACTTCCATATGTTAAAACAACTTATAGATATTCAATGTTATAATATGAAAACTAAGAAATTAAAAAGAGTTCCTCGATATGCTTTCGGCGCTGATGCTATTTCAAATTGGGGAAACATGAGTGGAGTAGATAAAGCAAATGTAGTTACACAAGGAGTTGGAGCTATAGGTAGTATGATAGGTAACGCTACTAGTGGATAGAAACCTACAGCAGCTGGTGTAATAGGTGGCATAGGATCTGGAGCTGCAATGGGCGCTTCTATTGGTGGACCTTGGGGAGCAGTAATAGGTGGAGCTATTGGTGGTATTACTTCAAGTATAGGTTCTGGAGGTTCTGTTAATGAACAGACTGGTGAGTATGAATTACCATCAGGAATAGCTGGTCTATTTGGTCATAGTAAAAGTTATATACGTAATAAAGCTGGTAGAATTAAAAACGGGATTCAAGCCAGACAAATGTCTGAATAGGTAGCAGCTGATTACTATCAAGAAAATGGATACAACGAACTGAGTTTATCTGAAGGTGGCGTAGTACCATCCACCGTAGCTTACTTAGATGATGGTGAAATGTTGAGAACACCAGACGGAACTATAGGTTCTATACCAGAAGAAGGTAAACCTACAGATTCTAATTTATTAAATGTACCTGTTGGAACTCAAGTATTAAGTGATAAGATTAAAGTTCCAGGAACAAATAAAACATTTGCAGAAATGGGAAAGAAGTTAATGAAGAAAAGCAACAATAAAGCTAATAATATATATGCTGAAAATAGTTAGATGCTAAATGAGAGAAATAATTAGATAGCTTATCAGGCACTATTAGATTAGCAAGAAGCTTTGAAAAGTAAAAAAATAAAGAAGAATACTGCTGCTTATGCAGATGGCACTAAAGGCATTAAACCATATGGATATAATAAAAATATGTCTGATTTTAAATACTGGGATTCAGATAAAAATAACTATACACAAGATTACTTAAACTGGGTCAATGGTATCACAGATCAAGATGTAAAAGATATCTATGGTGGTAAATATGGAGATATGTCTACTTACTTAGGTAAGAACAAAGGAGTTATACCTACAGTAGAACAAGCTAGATCTTTAATGACAGACAGAAAGTATGGCGATTGGCATAAGATTGGTCAAGCATATGTAGATAGTAGATCTAATCAAAATAATGGACCTAGACATATACCATCATCTGAAGTAGCAAGTAGATTAGGTATTCCTTATAATATTAATGCTCCTATTGGTAATGTAGATACGGCTAATGCTAGAAGTAGTAAATACTTTAACTATACTGGTAATCCTGGACAACTTCCAGTAGGTAATATATATGGTACAAATAGTAAAAAACCGAAAACTCCAAGTGATAATAACTGGTTAGATCTAATAGACAATATAGCTGCATTAGCTGGGCCTATTGGTAACATATTCTCAGGTAGTCCTGAAAGAGTAGAAACATACACTTATGATCCAGTATATGGTCCTACTGATTATAACATAGATCCTATACTTAAAGAAGATACTCTAAGCGATAGAATTGCTAGATACAATATGGCTAATATTAATCCTAATACTGGAGCTAATATGGCATTTGGTTTACAATCAGCAGTTAATAGGAACAAAGCTATCGCTAATGCTTATGCTACTAAGAATAATGCTGAAAATCAAATGGCATTTAACAATGCTCAAATAGCTAATCAATGGGGACAACAGTATGCTAATGCTAGACATTTAGCTTCTGTAGAACAAGCTCAGAATGATGCAGCTGCTAGAAATATTCGCAGAAAAGGATTTGGTGATTTATCTACAAGAATATAGTAGATAAGTAGAGATAAACGTTTAACTAAAAGAGACTCTGCTGTACTAGAAGCTATGTTACCTTATTTGGAATATGGTATGACATCAGATCAATTAACTAAATTATATAATAATTTGAAAAGATAATGGCAACGAATAGATTTGATAAACCAATAGAAAGTGAGTATATTAGTTAGTATACACCAATACCCTTTGAATAGTTATATGCTATAGGTAAAGCAAATAACGAAAGAGTAGATAAAGCTTATTAGGATTTAGGTAATCAGTTTACTAAGTGGTCAGAGTTTAGATCACCATCAGCTGTAGATACTAAGAGATGGTATGATTTAACAGTTGGAGCTGGACAAGATGTAGTAAATAAATTAGCAGCTAATCCAGATTTGATTAAAACAGCAGAAGGTAGATCCTTAATACAATCGTTTATTAATACTAGACCTTATAATGAGCTAAGTTAGTTACAACAGAGTAGAGAAGGATTACTTTAGAGATAGAAAGTAAATCAACAACTTATGCTGTCTGGTAAGTATAATCCTTTATGGCATGAAGTTGATTTTACTAATTATAATACTTTAGATAGTGGAGTATTTAATGATGTTGCTCCATTAGCTTATAAGTCAGAAGTAGATTTAGTAAAACCTTATGTTGATAATCTAAAGCCTGGATTTATTAGACAAGAAGGTGCTTATGATTGGAGAGGAGTTTCATCTGAAAGAACAGATCAAGAAATAGCTAACAATATTTCTGCTATATATAACACTCCTGAAGCACAGAAACATATACAAGTATTAATACAGCAAGGATATACTCCAGAACAAGCTAATGCTTTATTTGCTAATCGTATATATAGAGCTGGTAGAGAATTTGCATATGAAGATAGAGAACTTAATCCTTTATCTAAGATATACGAAGAAGATAGATTGAAGAGAGCTAGAACAGGACAACAAACTGCTCAAAAACCCTTTAGATTGACAGAATCTATTGCAGCTACTGGTGGAGATGCATTTAAATTAGGAACTCAAGCTTACATAGCTAATAAATATAGAGATCAGATAAATTCTTTAACCGATCAATATAATAAAGCTGTCGAATCAAATGATACTCTATCTGCAAATATATTTAAGGAACAATTACGAAAAATATATAATGAATCTAATAGTTACACACCAAATAAACTGTTTAATGAAATATTTAAAGAATATGCTACAGATGGTAAATTAACTGATATAGATTTATCAAACGCTACTAATGATATTTTGAATAGATTTACAGCTCCATCTCCTATAGCTTCTGTAAATGATTTGTTACAAACTACTATACCAGGTGTTACATCTGAAACGGTTACTACTCCATTAGGTAAATATAGAGTAATAGCTAATCCTAGACAATTAGATTTAGCTACAGATGTTATATCTGAAATAGCTGGTTATAAACATGTAGAATCTGGAAAGAATAAGTTTAGAGATGCTCTTAAAAACGGTAAGCTTACTAATGTTATTCTTCAATAGGGAGGTAATATTCTTACTTTACCTGTAAATAAAAATGGACAAGTACAGCCTAATTCTAGTTAGGTAATTACAGTAGCTATACCCCAAAGTCAATTAGATGCGTTAGGTATAACAGACGCAGATATGGTTATATCTGGGGCTAAAAGAATATACGATCGCTTTGGTAAGGTGTCTCTATCTACAGAAATAAAAGAAGGAGATAAACGTAAACTACCATTTCAAAGATACTTAGAAGAAGGAGAGTATAGCAGTAAATATAACTATGAAGGAAAAGTATCTTACAATGTTCCTACAGAAGATGTATATTGGTAGATAGAATTACTAAATAAACTTCCAGATCCACAAGATAAATTAAATACTGAATACTTAGATCAACAAGCATGGAAGCTATCTATGACAGATGCATTTAGATCTGAATTATATCCAAGTACACAACAGGAAGCTTACGGCATTGGTTATTCTGCCGGAGAAGAAGAAAAATAAAATCACATAAAAATGGCTAAGAAAAATAAATTTAATTTGAATTCCCCCTCACTAGGACAATAGCTAGTGAGGGAAGCTATGACTCCGTACAGCGAAGGGTTTGATATATCGCAACTACCATAGTCATATGGAATAAATGAATTTACTACAGAACAAGAAGTGCCAGTAGTAGAAGAAGCTAAAGATAATAAAAGATCTTTAGCTGAAGATATTGTATGGAATACTGGAAAACTAATAACTAATGTATTAGATAATGCTAATCCATTATATCAGTATATACAAAAAGAAAGACTTAGTGTTGGATTGTCTAAATTACAAGACAATTTAATGGAAACAGAATCTAAATGGATACCACAGATATAGGAAGCTCAAAACTATTTAGAAGCTAAGTCTATTGTAGATAATATCTCTAATAATATACTTACAGATGAATAGAAAATGGCAGTGCAAACTGTCAATTAGTTAGAACCTAATATAAAAGAGTATGCTAAATCTAATCCGTACTTAAGAGATTTATTCTACGATACAGATCCTACGAATGTAAATGGTAGTATAGCTATAAACTTTAAAGCTTTGCTAAATGACTTTAAAGATAATAATATATTCAACGTAAATCCGCTAGATAATATAGCTACAGCGTTAGAAGATAATGCATTAAACTAGGAAGAACAAGATTTCTTATGGAACAATAAATAGCAACAAATGTCTGATAAAGAAAGATTAGACGCTATTTAGAAAGTATTATCTGATGCTAATGATGAATACGAAAATAAAACAGCTAAGATAGTAAAAAGATAGAATACTTTAAAGAAAGGTAATTGGTTGTACGATCCTACTGCTCTTACTAAAGAATTTGAGCAGAGAGTAAATGAATCTGAGTTATCTATTACTGATCCTAAATCTTGGTTTTATAATCTAGGTCATATTGGTAGTTCTTTGTCTGAAATAGAAATGATGTTCTTACAAACAGGAACTTCAATATTAGCTAATAAAGCAGCTAGAAGTCTAGCTGTTAGAGGTGCTATAACCGCTGTTCCAGGTATTGGTCAAGCAGCTACAGCAATTGCTTTAGGAGAATCAGCTTTTAATCTTTGGTTAGCTAAATATTACAGGCAATCTGAAACAGCTAGTGAAGTGTTTGACAACTATCAGCAAAGAGTATTGCAAAGTGCTAACGATAATAAGACAGATGTAAATAGAGTATTAGAATCTTGGGAACCTAGATTAGGTGAGTTAGGTTATCCTGTAGATTAGATGGACGAAAATGAAAAACTACAAGCTGGTTTAGCTCAAGGTCTGACTACAGATCAAAAAGATTTTGAAGAAATCAGAAACGATGCTTTTGATGGCTTACAAATGGTTAGAGATGTGAATGACGCTTTAAGTTATTCAGATTATTTACAAAGTATGCCGTTTTCCTATGGGGGTAAAATATTATGGAATTAGGCTAGTAAAGCATTAGCAAAAGCTAGAGGTATAGAAAGACCTTTAGATGAAATACCAAGTGTAGTAGACTAGATTGGTTTGGGTAAAGCTATTGACAGAGGGGTGGAAAATATTCTGAACAAAGCGTCTAGACCTGGACAAAATATTACTAGGAAACATTTATTAGAAAACATTGGTAAATTCGCTAAAGCTAATGCTATTAATTTTGTATCTGAACGTAGTGAAGAAGGTGTTCAATCTGTAGTTGGTAGTAGATATCAAAGAGGAGAATACGACTATTTAAAAGACAAAGGAATAAATCCTATATCTGCTGCATACAACGCTGGTCTTCTTGGGTATGAAGCCAATCTTGCTTACTTTGGTTTATCAAACGATAATTATCTAAATACAGATGATGAATTAAAGAAGGCGATGGATATTGGTGGATTCATAGGTTTAGTAATGCCATTTGCTGGTAATGCAGTACAATTGAAAAATGCAGTAAGACAGTATGCTTCAGATAAAGAAGTACAAAAACTTATTGCTAAAGGATATAGTAATGCTGAACAGGATAACAAAATGGATGTCTTCCTCGATGCTTTACAAGCTGGTAAAGATATTAATTATGTTACAGATTATTTAGAGTCTGCTAAAAAATTGAAACAGCCTGGAGTAACAGATGAAATGATAGATGAAGACAAAAATCTAGCTACTAATCTGTGGGCTGAATATCGTAATAAATCTATTGATGAAAATTTAAAAGATTTAGGTATTAAGAGAGGCAGCTCTGAGCATAGAAAAATAGTTAAGAACTATCTACATATTAAAGATAGATTGAATGAGGCAGAGCAATCAACTAACGATGTAGCCAAAGAATTAGAAAAGATAATAGAACAAGGTAAAACTAATAAAGATGATGTATTTCTACAAAAAGCTAGAGAATCTTATGACGCATTTGTTGAAAATAAAAGGTAGTCTGATGAAGATTATCAATACAAAATGAACGCTACTCCAGAATATGCAGACGAAATAGAACAAGATTTTTTATCTACTTTACCTACTTTTGATGAATATTCAAATGCTGTATATGATATTACTTATCTAAAATTATAGAATCAAGCTATAACAGATTTGTATAAAGCTCTTACTAATAGAACTAAAACTTTACAACAGTTATCAGAGGATACTGGTTTAGATGTAGATCTCAGAAATATAAATAATATGAGAAACTACATTAAAAGAGAAAAAGAAAGAATAGAAAGAAACGTTCAACAAATAGTAAGTACATATGGTATACAAAATTTAGATTAGGCTCAAGATCCAGTAAATGCTGAATAGATAAAGAATTATGTAACAGCGTTTGTAATGAATAAAGCTGTAAGAGATAGATTGAGAGATCAAGCCACAGCTTATATTACTGGTAAACTTAAAGCAGAATCATATTAGGATATCAAAGGATATTTGTTCAAAGATTTATCTGAAGAGCAATAGGATAATATTATACAAGAATATACAGATAAAGCACTAAGAGAAGGTAAACCTCAACCTAGTAGAAAATCTATTATATCTAAGTATAATCAACAAGCTCAGATGAAGTATAATGATTTACTAGAATTAGCTGATCAGGAACGTGCGTCTAGAATTGTAGCCAATTCGTTATTTGCTGAACATCTAAGTAAATCAGTTAGATAGGAAAAAGTTGCTAGAAAAGAAAAAGAGGAAGCTGGTGAAGTACTACCAGAAGAGGGAGTAATAGAAAATCCAGCAGCTGCTATTGAAGATACTACTAAGAAACAAGAAAAAGTAGAAGTTAAACCAGAAACTCCAATACAAGAAGGAGTACAACAACAGCCTGTAGTACAAGAAACTAAAACAGAAACAGCAGAACCTGTAATACCAGAGTCTATGTCTACAGATGTAGATGAAATTCTTAGAGAAGAAGAGCAAGCTTTACTAAATCAAAAAGGTAGATAGTTAGAAATAGAACCTAGTAGCGAAGATGTTCTGGTGGAAGGTTCTATAGAAGAATAGATACAATAGCCAGAAAAAGAAGTACAGGATATTATAGCCAGAGAAGAAAAAGTTGATGTAACTGTAGACGATGTTAGTCACATAGAAGATAGCACACCTTCTCCACAAGAGCTAGAATAGGAAGATATACGTAACAGAACTTTATAGAATCCTGATGAAGTATCTGGTGTTAGTGAACAAACATCTGAAGAAGTACCAGAAATTGCTGTAGCTACAGATGCTCAAGAAGCAAATGAAGAACAGAACACTAATACAAAAGATAAAAGTAATCCAGTACCACCAACTCCAACTCAAGTAGAAGACAGCAAGCCTGCTCAGGATGCTCCTACTATAACTATAGTTGATGGAGGTATATATGTAAATGATGGAACCACTTTTATATCTGATGAAGTATTGGCAGCAGAAGCTCAAATGCTAGAAGATACTTCTACTGAAGTATATGGAGAAACTGGCTACGCTAATATGAAACCTGAAACTGTTACTAATAACTCTGATGCATTGAGTAATAGAAAGGTATAGAAAGTAAAACATGTTTCTAACACGTTTTTCTTCCAACCAGATGCTGCATCTCCAATGAATATTACTGTGAATGGTAAACCTATTACTTTTACTAATAGTAAAGGAGAAGTAATACCTGTATTACCAGGAAAAGAATTATCTAAAAGACTTTTAAAGAACGGTTGGATAAATTCTGTAAATGCTTATTATATAGTAACTAACCATAGATACGGAGACACTTCTCCATATATGCAAGCTATTCACTTAGTATTAGAAGATACTGATGGAGTAATGATAGCTTCTCTAAGAACTCCAGATTATGTAGATAAAGAAATAGCATCTGGTAATTATAATTCTGAACAAGTTCAGTAGTTACAAAAGCAGAAAGAAAAGTTAATAGAAATTAGGCAACAGATAGTAAATGCTTACCTTGGTAGTAATAAAACTATACCTACTACTATTATAAAGTCTGTTAAACCGGCTAAATTAAGAATAAGTAATGGAGAATTTAATAACCAAAAATCTCCAGAAGGAGCTCCTGTAAGACGTAAACTTACAGAAGTTAATGACTTTGGATTAGAACAAAATAACGTAAGAAAGTTAGACCAACAAGTAAAGGAATTGCAAATTGGTTATGGTACTGGTTCTGTAAAAGACTTTGTTACTGAAACTTTTGTAATTCGCAAATTAGGGTCCAATGACGAATTAGCTGGTAATGGTGTTGGTAAATCTGGAGCATTATATATATTCCCAAAAGCAGAACAAACACCTAATGGTTCTATAGCTCCTATTCAATTGTCTATACATAAATTAGATTATGATATTTATGGAGATGAAGTTGAATTGGGAAAAGATGGTAAGGTTAATTCTTTAGCTGAATTAGCATATAAGTTATTAATTGGTAAAGTAAAACTTGGTGGAGCTGAGCAAGATGTGCTTGATATTATTGTTAATAATGGTTCCAAAACCATTATTGGTGATGAAGTTGGAGAAAAATATCCATTTCTAATGGATAAAATGTTGTATTATCATCCTGAAGAAGGTAATACGCATATACAATTTGCTGTAAGAAATTCTAATGGTAGACACATAAAAGTAGAATTTGATCCTAGCAGAGCTTCAGAATCTCAGCATAAATTAGCTATAAGAAAAATAGCTAAAGATCTGCATTGGAATACAGATAAGTATGCTTTATTGGAACCTATACCAAATAGTATTGTTAGACTAGCCACTTCTTACTTTAAATAGTATCCAAATGCTAAACAATTTAAGATAGCAGGTTTAGAGCAATTAGCTTTTACTAGAGAAGACTTAGGAATAGGTACTGATGAAGGACCAGTGTCTTTACTTACTTGGTTAATTAACACTGGTAAAATTGAAACAGACTTAGGTGATACTATATATAGAGCTCCTTTCATATATACAGACGGAGTAGCTGTACCACAAGTTACTGAAACAGAATTAGCTAGTGCAAGCAAACAATAGCCAGTATAGAAATCAGCATAGAAAAAGGTAGAGGAAACTAACAATAAACAAGTAAAATTAGATAATAAACCTATTTCTACTACAGGTATAGAATATGTTTCTACTGATGAGAATTGGTCTGAAGAATAGATTAAAGATTGGATGAAAGCTAATTCTCCTCAATATAAATATAAAACTGGTAAATGGCAAGTAATTCGTAGAAATGGTAAATTGCAAGCTGCTCAGAGATTAGCTAAAAGGGGTTTAACTTCACAAGTAAAAGGTGAAGGTAAATTAAATGTGGATGAAGCTAGGTAGTGGTTGCAAGACAAACTGGGCATTGACAAATCAGATATTGTTACTTCAGAAGCAGTATTTAGAATGGCTAATGCTCCACAAGTATATGGTGCTTTAAAAGTATGTATGGATAGACTCAGTGGTGATGCAGCAGCTAGAATATTCTTATCAGAACAATCTGGGCAAGGAGTAGAATTCCACGAAGGTTTCCATTATGTAAGTTAGTTATTAATAAATGATAAGCTTAGAGAACAAGTATATCAAGATTATGTAAAACAATATCCATATTTAAAAGATGCTTCTAAACAAGAAGTAGAAGAAGCTCTTGCTGAAGAATTCAGACAATATATGCTAAATGAAACCAAACCATCTATAGCATATAGAATTAAGAAATTATTTAATGCAATACTTAAAGTATTAGGTATTACTAGGAATGGAGATTTAGTAAGAACTTTATTTAATAAAATACGTAAAGGAGAGTTTTCAAAATATAAACCGTCTAAGTACACATTAGAAGATTTTGAAAAAAGATTTGGTGGTGCATTATACTATTATGTTCCAGGAGTAGAGGATAAAGAATTAAAGAAAATGGCTTCTATAGCAGATGCTACTACTTTCTATGCAGTAGTAGATTCTTTAAATGCTACAGTAATGGATACATTTAATATTAGTAGTATTGAAGATTTACAAAGTTTACCTAAGAAGATTAATGATATATTCGATGATATTCTAACTACTAACTTAGAGTTAGGAATGTATGATGAATCTCAAGAACAACTTATCAAAGATGTAATCAATAATAAAGAAGTATTCAAGAAGCAAATAGATGATTATTTAAGAAACTTTAGTATTATCAAAAAGAATACTGAAGAATCAGAAGAACAAGAAAGAGAAGAAAGAGAACTTGGGGATAATCCTGATAATACTTGGGATAAAGAAAGTTATACAATAAGTAAAAAAGCCAATGTAGCTTTCAAAGCGAAACTATTCTTTTATTCTATTCCTAAAACTAAATACGAATTTGATCCAGAAACAGGTAATAAATACTTAGTAGAAGAGGAAGATGACTTGTTGATGACTACTAGATCTGAAGATTTCAATGTTGTGTGGAATAAGATATTAGAGAATCTATGGAACGTTGAAAGTTATTTAGACTTAGTAGATAAGTGTTATAATCTTGGTAAAGTAGATCCGTTCTTTATGACTGTATATAATAAGTTAACTTCAAAAGATGATCCTATTGATGAAGTCACTTAGACTCAGATATTAAATACAGTTAAAAGTGCAAAAAATAGTTTAACTGCAATAATTGTAGAAAGAAAGCAAATACCTTTTGCACAGAGAGGATCTGATGAACAAATAGAATATGCTACACAAGAATATTCTAATAAATTAAAATGGAGAATTCAGAATTCTGATGTATATAGAAAGATAAGTAGATTACCAAAGAAATGGTCGCAATAGTTCTTCTTGTCAGATTTAATTGATGTTAATGAGGATGGTACTAGAACTATAAATCAAGATAAGTTTCACTCTGCTGTATGGAAACATAAAATATTTATAGATAATGTATTAAAAAAGAAAGATAAAACTTTGGATGATTATGTTAAAGTTAGATCTAGCTTTATAGATATGTGTAATAATCTATCTATTAATATGGACGATTTAGCATTAGACTATTTACTTACTAATGGAACTGGTTAGCCTAACATGCAATCATTTGAGAATTTCTGGAGATCTGCAAATGCTAGTACTTCTTTAACTAAAAGTATATTAAATAATATTAATATAGCTGCAATTAGAGGTACAAGTAGTATAAAATCCAGAAGTGGAGAAACTGCTAGAACATTCGATAGAATATTCACTAGTAGAAAACCAGATGCTTAGATAAATCTAATGGCTATAGCTTGGGGTAGAACACATCCATCTCCAGAAGAATTTAGTGTAACTGGAGCGGATGGTAATCTAGTATATCCTATTACAGAGAATAATTATATGTCAGACCAAATAAGATGGTTGAAATATAATTTGAACGGTAAAAGAGAATTATTAGGCAAAAATCCTTACTCTGCAAATTCTTTGTTATTACAATCTATAAACAGTAATGCTGATTTAATTAAATTAAATACTTATCTAAACTTAGAAGAGAATCTGCAAAACACTAATCGTGATTACTTTGGTATATCTCCTATAGAGGATTACTTATCTAAAATGACATTTGGATTTAACAATCACTTATTTTGTCCTACTATGTCTGATAAAAAGACATGGCACACTATAAGTGGTATTCAAATGGTCAAGGATTTCTTACCATCTACAGCTATCACTGATTACGAATACAATGAAAACGGAGATATAACTAGAGTTATATTTTAGGATCAAAAGAGAAGATTCTCAGATAGAACTTTAAATATATTCAAGGGATATTTAAGAGATGAATATAATGCTATATAGAAGTATTTTGCTACTAAACAAAGTGTTATAGATAATCCCAATCTATCTGTTGGTAATTACTATGGTAGTAAAAAAGGTAAATACTCTGATGGTAATGGAGGAAGATTTAGATATTTTAATAAGATAACTATTAACGGTGATACTTATAATTTAAATGAAATTCTAGCTAAAGCTGAATATTCTAATGATTCACAGTCTATACAAGATATTCTGAGTGTAATTAAATAGGCATTAGATAACGATACAGTAATCAAAGAAGCTATCAATGATTTGTTAGTAGATTATGTAAATAATGAAATATCAAAAGCTATAGAACTAGGTGTGATAGGTGAAGACTTAAGTAATAAATATATACCTATAAACTTTGTAGAAGAATTTGAAAAGATAAGTTCTAAAACCGATAGCAGAGATAAGGGAACAGATGTGATATATTCTATTATAGCTTCACATGCTATTAACAGTGCCATATCTACTATAGAAATAGAGAAATGTTTTACTGGAGATCCAGCTTTATATAAATGGCAAAAAGAACTTATGATATATAAGCCTAATGATGATTCATTTGTACCTGTTATATCAGATGAGAGAACATTAGAAGCTTGGATAGATAAACATGATCCAGATGGAGATAAATTAAGCTATTCTGCTTATTATATGATAACTGGTCGAGATGTAGATAAAATTAAACGTCTATCTTCAGTACTGTCTACTGGAGCAAACTTGAGAACTAAATGGGGAGATACTAAGGATTAGGAAGATAGAAGTGATTCTAAATTCCAAGTATTGTAGTTATCAGATAATGAAATAGGATCTACAGTATATGATACATTATATAGCATGTTTAGAAAATCCTTAATAAAGGATATGTTCCAAAAAGAGTTTGGTGTTACTGATTAGCAAGCATTAAATGCTGTTAAGGACGATCATGCTATAGAAAGTACATTAGGTAGATTACGTAAAAAGAATCCAGACGCTATTAAGTTTATTGAACAACAAGCTAAAAATAGTGCTAAACCATATGCAGATGGAGAAATTAATCAAGCAGATGCTGCTGTTTATATCAGACCAGAATTCTATAAGAGATTGATGAAGTCTTTGGGAGAATGGAGTCCTGAGATTGAAGAAGCTTATAACATTATGGAGTCTGACGATAGTTGGCTAAATGATACTGAAAAGTATCAAAAAGCTATTAAAGCTATAACACAACCTCTTAAAATGGTTTACTTCGGTGATCACTTTGATTAGACTCTTGGTATGAATGTAAACACATTTGATAAAATGGCTTTATTCCCATTATTTAAGACTTTTGCCAAAGCTGATAATAAATATTTGTACAATCGTATGAATGATGCCAGTAAAGGTTATATAGATATGGTAGCATTTGAATCAGCTATTAAAGTTGGTGGTAGAAAGAAGTTATCCTTCTATAAAGATGGTAAAGTAAACTTATCTGAATTAACATCTAATAGTGATGTAGATGGCGTTTCTGGTAAAGGATTGGCAACATATACTTAGGATTTAACTCAAATTAGATTACAGTTAAATACTGATCCACACGAACACCTTGAAAGATCATTTGGTACACAAGCTATTAAAATTGGTTTTGCTAATGTAGTAGATACTCGTACTTATGGAGAAAATAAAGGATTAGCTGTAAAAGGTTCTGAAATTAAGAAGAACATTATGGACGCTATTAATTCACTCTCCAGAATAGGTTAGAATAAAATAAGAAAAGAGTTCTTTACTAACGGCAAAGTAGATAATCGCAAAATAGTAAATTATCTTTAGAGATAGGCTACAAATTCAGGTATGTCTGCTGAAATAATTGCCAATTTAACAGTTGATGAAAATGGAAATATTATAGTACCAATTGAAGCTCAAAGTATTAGAGATTGGATTCAAACTAAGATAACTTCTTTTGTCAATAAAGCAGTAGTAGATGTAAATACTCCTGGTGGTTCTGCTATTCAGATGTCTTCATTTGCATATGAAGCTGTTGGTAGAAGTGTAAAAACTGATGCAGAATTAGGTTCAGCTTTTAATCAAGGAAAGAAATTAAAATTCTTAGCTAAAGAAGGTCATATGCAAGTTATACTTAGTGAAAACTTCTTTAGAGATATATTACCAGAAGAACTTAAAAGTGCAAGTTTTTATAGTAAACGCAAATGGTTAATTGATAATGGTATAATAGGTAGTAGAATGGTAGACGGTGTAGAAGTAGAATCTAAACCTTATGGTATAGGATATCGTATTCCTACACAGGGTTTGTCTTCCATGTTCTCATTCCAAGTAGCTGATATTATGCCAACTACTATTGGTGATACAATCATAGTTCCGGAAGAATTTACAGCTATGACTGGTTCTGACTTCGACGTTGATAAACTTTATCTAGCTACATATACATATAAAGATGGTAAAAGAGTAAGTTCTGATGAAAAATCGGAACAAGGTTACGTTAATAAGTTGCTAGATAATTACTCATTAGTACTGACTGACTTTACCAATATTGCTGAAACTAGAGCTTCTATTGATACATTAACAAAGATTCTTCAAAAGCAGATTCTTCCAATAGTTCAGCCAAAAAATACTGTAGAAGTAAATCCTATGTATGAATTAGCTCCTTCTTTCTAGCTTTCTAGAAAGACAGAGTATACTGGTGGTAAAGCTGGTATTGCTCCATTTGCACTTAACTCTACTAATCATGCGTTAACTCAATTTACTCACCTATGTATCAATTATTCTAATGCTAATAGATATAACTTAGGTCAGTTAGATTAGGTATATGGAGAAGATGATCAACGTATTATGGACTGGTTATCAGCATTGATTAACGCCCACGTGGACGTTGCGAAAGACCCATATATTATGGCTTTGAACGTAAACTCTATTACTTATAATATGACTTCTCTACTCATTAGAGGTGGTAAAGGTGAGAATACTTTCTACTTCTTAGCCCAACCTGCATTGCGTAGGTTTACTAAAGAAATGTTAGAAAGTAAAGGTATAATAGGTGCAGAAAAAGGAATAACTGAAAGAGATAAACTTAAATCTATAGCTAAAGAATATATGACTTCTTTGAGAGAAGCGATTGTATCATTAGATGATAGTGATTCTAATAAAGCAAAGTATGCATAGTATTATAATAGTTTAGCTAGTGAATATTCACTTCCATCTATAGAAGGATATGATGCTGTTGAGGTCAATTATAATGATGTGTTTGATAAGAAAGTAGCATCTGAAGCGTTAAAAAAACCAAAAGAAGTCAATGGATTATATCAACAAGTCATATCTATTAGAGCTTATCAAGATTTGTCTTCAGATACAGAAGTTTTATCAAATTTAGTTCAATTATCACAGATTGATACTAAGAAATTTGGTAATACCTTACCGTTACAGTTAAATTTCAAACGTAGATTAAATAGATATATAGATAATTATCAAAGTAGGTTCTATATAAATGGAGCTGATAACATAGAAAAACCTATAAACTATTACTTATCTTCTACATTCCTTAAGTAGAAACTAGATGCTGGTATAAATACTCCTAGAATATTATTAAGCGGACAAGTCATAGAAGCTACAAAAGGATATAAGACAATATTTAATGCTGCATGTGACTTCTTTTTAGGTAATTCTTCAGATAAAAATACTGTAGCTGAATTATCAAAAATATTAACTACCTCACTAAGAACTAAAGCTGTAGTAAATGCTGTTGAGGACTTTAATATTAGTGATAAGAAGTTCCTTAATATGTTAAGAGGACCTAAAAGTATAGCTAAAAGGTTAACTTAGATTAAAAATGATTTAAGAAAACGTAATGATTTACCAGCAATTGCGTTCAATGGTCATATTAAGAATGAGTTACTTAACTATCTACAAGAATATGCATCTGATGGTACTAACTAGAAATATGATAGAATAGTAACAGCAGATAACGCTTTAACTAATACTGCTACTTATGAAAACAGATTATTGTCAGCATATCAAGATCTACTAGACTGTGAAGATGAAAGTATAAGAAAATTTGCTAATAGATTAGGTGTGTATGCTTACTTAACTAGTTTCGATAATAGAAGTACTGATTCATTCTTCGATGTAATAACTACTGCTTGGAAGAAACAAAAAGGTTATTCAGATGCAATTAAAGCTGCTATAGAAATACTTAATAATGATAAATTAGTAGGTATGGATTATTTTGGTTTTAATTCTGAAAACATGCAGAATAATAACTTTACAGAGTTATTTACAGAAATAGCTAGAAATGCTTATAGAAACGATAAGATAGTTAAGCCGTATCAATTAAGTAATTACGATAATAAATATGGCACATTGGTTCAAATAAAGCCTGATTCTAAACCAATGCCAGCAGTATTTAGTAGTTGGAGAGCTAATCAACCATTTATTAAGATTCAACTTAATCCTAATGACATCAATAGTTATATATTGTATCAGAAAGTAGCAACAGTATATCAAACTGATGAAAATGGTGATCCAGTAAAAAATACAAAACAATCTGTATATAAAATTATACCTGCACTTGGTACAAAAGATGATAGAAAAGTGTACTATGAATACCAAAAACAATCTGGGGAACAATCTGCGTTTGAAGAAAATGCTTTGCCTAAAGAAGCTATTTGGAACAATGGACAAATAGAACAATTAGTCTAGAAATTTTTTGAACCTATGACAAATAAAAATCATACCACTTTAGTGTATGAATCTTCAGATGCTATAGTAATTAATACTGTAGAAAAACAAGAAACAGTTAGTTTGGAAGAGCCGGAAGTTACAACAGTAGGTTCAGATTTAGAAGCATCTAATGAAATACATAATACAGAAGATACTTAGTCTTCTACTACTTATGGAGAAGTAGACGAACAAATTTCTACAATAACGGTAGGACAAGATGATTCTGTTACGTTATCAGATATGCAAGTAGATATGGAAGATGGAACTTAGACTATAATAAGTGACGATGTATTGAATTTTACAGAAATAACTGATGATGTGTTTGGAGAAAGTCCATACTTTGATTCTATATTAAATGCTGGTATTACTCAGTATGAATAGGTACAAGATATAATTACAGATATGAATACTGGAACTGATACTGTTCAAGATATGAAATTTAATGATGAAGCTTATAAAAACTGTAAAGGTAAATAATTATGATTATATGTCCAAATTTTAGTGATAAGAATGTCCTAAAAGAATTTAATGAATTAAAAGAATTGGTAGGCGAAATTGGCGCCTACCATATCTGGAACGAAAACAATGGTAATCCTATTGATTAGACAAAAGATGGTAAGCCATCTAAGCTATTTTCAGACTTACTGTAGTATTACAATGGTGATAGAGCTGCTGCTATAAAAGGGAGAGCTAAAACCTTTACAGAAACATTTAATACATGGTTTGAAGGATCTACAGCCATAGACGAAAATGGTGAACCTATTATTACAGAATTTGATGGAGATAGAGTGTTTGTTTCTGATCCAGAATATGATTCTACTAAAGAATTAACAGAACTAGATCCAGCTAGAATTAAATCTGTTGACAATACTGGTTCTTTTTCTACTTCTGATAGTCGAATGAAGGGGTCCGAGCTAGATGAATCCTTGTAGTATTACTTAGCTAATAGTCTAGATGAAAGGTATCAGCAAGATGTACAAGAATATATAGAAGCTTATAGATAGTATTTTGATAAATATGATTATGCTACTAAAGAAAATCTTGAAAAAGAATTAGAAAGAGTAATACAAAAAATACACGATGGTCTTAAAGCCAGATTATATACTCTGAATAAAAAAGATACTAATGTCACAGATGAATTTAAAGCAGCTTTAACATTACAAATATCTGAATTAGAAAATAGGACAGTAGATAGAATTTAGAATATAACTAACTTTATATATAGTACTAAATATGATATATTATCTACCATAAGACAAATCAGAGATGTGGTAAATGGAGTGTAGGATAAAATGACACTAAAGTAGTTGTTAGATCTAAAACAAGATTTCTTTAATTTTTATTGTCCAATGCTAGATGAATGTGTTAATACTTTATCTGCTACAGAAGAATATAAATATATAGTTGGAGAAAATCTATATAGAAATTTATTAAAGGAAGCAAAAAGAATGCAGACTATCCTAAATGTAGGAGCTAACAATGTTAATAATATGATTACTAAGTAGTCTGCTGAAGAAATTAGAAGAATTGGTATATCTGTTAATAGTCCAACTATAGAAAATTATATATAGGAACATCAAGAAACAGTAGGTAAAGATATATTAGCTATTACCGCTTGGGTAGGAGCTGGAGATAAAATTAACGACGAAGCTATTAGAGCTTTATTTCATATAACTCAAAATGCAGAATTTGAAGTTAATAGAGCTACTTATGAAAAGTATAATAAACTAACAGAACTGTTAAAAAAAGCTGGTACTTTTAATCAAAAAAAATTAGTAGAGCTTGATGAAAATGGTTTACCTACTGGATATCTAGTCAGAAAAAGAAACTATGGTAGATTTAATAATGACTATAAACAATTCTTAAAGTAGCTCAGAAGTGATTTAGGCATGTTAGATGTAGATGATTTACGTTCTGTAAATCCCACTATACGTACAGAGTATAATAAAAGAAAAAACAAATGGTTATCGGAACATTGTGAAAGAAAATATACTCCCGAATACTATGAACTATTTAACAATCTATCACCTTTAGCTGCTGATGCTAGAGAATTAGTACAAATCAAAATACACAAATTACTAGATACTGTAAAAGACGCTAATGGATTCTATGACACAAGTAAGTTATCAGAAGAAAATCAAAGTAAACTAAAGGATTTATATTTAGAAAAAAAATAGTTAGCTAGTATATATGGTATAGATGGAAAATTAAAACAAGGTGAAGAATATGAAATAGCTGTAGAACTAGCTGCATTAAATGATAAGTTGTCTAAAGGTATGGTTTTAAAATCAAATAAAGCATTATTTGATAAAATCAAGGCTGAAAAAAAAGCAAATTTATCTGAAGCTCAGTATCAAAGATGGTTATAGTATAATTCTAGAGATGAGTATACTTAGGAATTTTACGATGATCTTTCTAAAGTAGAAAGATCTGAAATAAATAATGAATCAGATAAAAAGCTATATGAATAGTTACAAGAAAGAAAAAGAGCCATACTTAAACAATTTAGAGATGATAAGACACACGAAATTGAAAAATTAATACCAGGAGTTGCTCAGGCTGAATTAGATAAAATAGATGTAGATTTATATAAGATAAGAAAAAGAAACGGTAAAAAGAAAACTACTGGATTAAAATTCAATGATATAGCTAAAGTGATACCGTCTAAGCTGTTCTATAAACTTAGAGCTGATGCTATTGCTAATGGAACTTTAGCAGAATTTGAAATGACACATTGTAATAGAGATAGTCAAGGTAATATATATCCTAAATCTTATCTCACAACAGTTGTTCCAGTAAAAGAAAAATACATACTTAAAGAATAGCCATCTATATACTTTTCAGAGGTAGATTAGAATTCTCCATTTGTTAATAAGAACTACAAACCAGAAGTTGAAGACCAAGGAGAATACTATTTGCCTAAATTAGAACTATATGATAATTCAGAAGCGTTTAATAAAGTGTCTTTAAATGAAGATTTACACGAATTATATAAAGAATGTGTGAATACTCTTAAAGAATCAAACAGCAAACTTACTAATCTTACTAATTTAAGTTCATATAGATTGCCACAAATATCAGGTTCTATGTGGAGATATGTTAGAGCTAGAGGTTTTGAAGGTTTTAAAGAATATTGGAAAGATAAAGTATCTACTAGAAATGACGATACTGGTTTAAACGATGAAACAGTAGATACTGGCACAGATAAATTATATTTTGTTCCACAGAATTATGTTAAAAGTCTGGATGATCCTTCTACTATTACAGCTAATACTGTTGGCTCTATAGTAGAGTATTTTAAAATGGCTGAAAACTTTAGAATAAAAAGTGAACTCAAACCTAAAACCGAAGCTATCTTACAATTTATAGGCAATCGAGACGTTAAAAGTAAGTACAGAGGGAGAAGTAAAAAAGGATAGGAATCTAATATATATAAGTTTGCTAAAAGTTTCGTAGAGATGAATATATATGACATTAAGACTAAATCTGCTATATGGGATATCAAAGAAAGAGATTATTCTATACTAGGATTTAAAGGTCATATAAAACCTAGAAAAGTTAATTTTACTAAATTAATGCTAGGATTAAAAGCATTAGGAACTACTGTAAATCTAGGTTTAAACATTATATGTGCTACTACGGGTTTTTTTACAGCAGTCTATAATGATATAATTAATTCGCTTTCTGGTAGATATTATAGTTTTAGTGATAGTCTTAATGGAACAAAAGCATTAATTGTAGACTTATTTAAAAACAATTTTAGTTTACTTAGTGATTATCATAATAGTACATAGATGAAGCTAATGGAATATTTTCAAGTGGGCGCTGAAATAAAAACAGACAGACTTAATCTATCTACTTTTCAAAAACAAATAGCTAGAAACTGGGCTTTTGGAGTATACTCTTTAAGTGATTATGTTGTAAAAGGTCATATTCTAAATTCTGTTATGTACAACTATAGATACGTAAATGGAGAGTTTCTTAGTAGCGAAGAATTTAAACGTAAATATAGTAACGACGAAGTAATGTTAAATCAATGGAACACATTTAGATCCTCTAGAGATTTAGTAGAGTATAAAAATGGAAATATCGTAACCAAAGACCCTGCTTATCAAAAAGCCTGGGATGCTAAAAAAGAAACCATTGGTAACACTGCTAGAAATTTAGCTCAATCTGCTGATGGTTAGCTTACTCCACTATAGAAAACTATGTTAAGTAGTAATATTATAGGAAGTTTAGTAATGATGCATAGACAGTTTATGCCTATTATACTTCAAGAAAGATGGGTATAGAATAGACAATGGGATTATAGTTCTCAAAGATATAAAGAGGCTTTGTTTAGAGTTCCTTTTAGTATTATTTCTGCAATAAGAAGAGATACTAGGAATATTAGTTTATGGTAGAAGTATATGTAGAATTCTACATACGATTAGCGTAGAGTAATAAGACAATTATCTTTAGAACTAATAGGTGTACATATATTGCATTTCTTCTTAATGCCAATAGCAAAGGCTTGGGCAGATGATGATAAAGATAATATATTAAAACAATTATTAGCTTTTGCTTTAGTAAGAACAGATTTTGAAACTATGATGTCTTCTACTCCTTGGGCAATCCAAGACGCTATCTCAACTATCAAAACTCCATTCCCCATTTATAGTTATTATGATAACTTTTCTGGATTAATTTCTACTGTACCAGCATGGGTACATAATCTGATTAATAATGAAGATGAAAAAATAGATAGAGGCGCTTATAAAGGTTTTTCTCCTACTTTTAAATTTGGAATGAAAATAACTCCGTTTAAAAATATATGGGAATTATAGGATATACCTTCTAAAAGAAGATATTACGAAACTCAAATTGCAAATAGAGATTCTGATTAATGAAAAAGGCTGGATTATTTCCAGCCTTTTATTTTTAACAAGTACAAGTATAATCAGAGCAAAAGTCATTTGACTTAAGCAAATCATCAAATTGATCTAAGTAGTCTTTCCAAATAACAACTAAATCTTTTACATCTAAATAACTATCAGTAAATCTACCTTTTTTACAGAATTCTAATTCTTGTATTTTATCTTTACTAACTTTAAATGAAAAGACAATATAAGATTGTTTATTTATAGTATAAGGAAACCAGTTATAATACGTTTTATTACAACTGATTTCCTCTATTTTTTTAGATAGTTCATAATGACTACTAAACTTATAAACTAAATATAATTTTCCTTCAGAATTGTCTCCTTTTAAATTTGTATACATATTTACAAATGCTGGACAATCAAAGTAAGATATCTTTGCTTCTATAAAATCACTTAAAAATATTAAGCATTTATTATAGTTTTTCAACACCATCACCTTCGTAGTATTCTACTGAGTGATCCCATTGATCTGTACTGATATGATATGAAATTTTCTGTAAAGAATTGTTAATTAAATCAACTTTCTCACTGAGTATTTTATCATTTTTCATGTTAAACACTCTAATTTGATTTTCAGAATCTTTACCTATAGCAATAATATATGCTTCAAAATCATATTCTTCAGAATTAAGATTTAATATCTCTTGCATATACCATTGAATTGCTAATCCATAATAAGCAATTTGTCTGTAATAATCATATTCTTCTACAGAATGTGCAAAATCATAGACATTTACAGTTGTTTTTAAGTCAATTAGAATTATCTTCTTATTAACATGATCAAAACATACTCTATCTAGTAAAGATTTACATTTAATATTATTGATTCTATTAACTTGCCAGTTAATATGAAATTCATTATGAGTTTCAAAAGTAGATGGTAAATTAAAAAGCAATTCATTTGCTTTCTTGTGATTCTGAATATTTTCCTTAATCTTCTTAAGCATTTGTAAATCAGCAAAGCTAATTATCTTCTTATTATCATCTTTCTTACTCAAGTATTCTAAGTAATCTTGATAAATCATAATAAGACCTTCAGCTTCTTCAATACATTTCTCATCAGATTTCTTATTACTATAAGCTTTTTTATAAGCAGATAGTTTAAGCTTATCTTGAGATTCTAATGGATTTACTTGCATAAGTCTATGATACTCATCTAATAAATCCTTTTGCTGTTTTACTTTAGGTGTTGCAAAATCAAGAATAATATAATCTTTCCAGAATTCATCTGGTTGAAGTAAATATTCATGAATCATAGTTCCTTTTTCAAGAAAAGAAAAGTTCATTCCCTCTTCTTTTCCATCAAGCATATCACGAAAATACCTAGGACCTCTTTTAATAAACCATCCTATTGCAGAATTACTTACTCTGCTATTATCTTCGTAATAAGGAATACTAATATCCATCTTATTCTTTAACATACTCTATAATTACTTTTTCTTCTATAGCTTGTATTTCTATAGTATTATCAATAACATTATTGAACATTGCTTCAATTGCAATACGTTCACTATCTGTAACAATTCCTTCTACTTTCATACTTAATCCTCCATGTCGCTAATTACAGCTGACTCAGGAACTTCTGCTGAAGTATCCCAAACTAATTCATCTTCTTTATCTTGTTGTAGTTCAACTTCTTTAAATGTCTTAAGCCAATCCGCTACATTATTATTGTATGCTTGACTAATAAGTTTATCTAAGAATGCTTGTTCTACTTGTTTCTTTTCTTTTTCTGTCATAATATCTAACACTACAAATTCATAATTCTTTTTAAAACGATAACAACTATTCAATCTAGAACAATTGTATCTTCCAGAATTTACGTCACTAGATCCATCATGCCAATGTCCATATAAATGATATTTACTCTTTCCAAAGGAGAAAACATCTAGAGCTTCATTACAAAATGGATTATCATGTGTTAGTAGTATATCACATTGTGGTATATCTTCATAAGTATCAAATCTACTAAATGCCCATCTGTCCTCTTGAAATTCAATTGGTTTAATCCAAGGAGATCCGTAGAATTTAACACCTTCATATATATACATTTCATCTATAAGAAATACTAATTTACCTTTAGATAAAATTTGCATATTATCTTTAAAAGAACCCCATTCATTTAATTTATACTTATATTCTAAGTAAAAATCATGATTACCTGGTATAATAATTACCTTCTTACAAGGTAATTTATCTACCCACTTTATGAATTTTGTTTCCCACCAATGTTTAGATGCTTCAATATTTCTTTGAGCATTTAATGTTACTACATCACCGCATATACATAGTACATCACACTCAGGTATATTCTCAATGAGATTACCATGTATATCACTTATACCGCATATTTTCATGTTTATATAAGTTAAAAGGCTAGAATATATCTAGCCTTATTTGTTTTCACGCTGCATCACAACATTCGTAATCATCATCACTATATTCATTATCTTCATTATCATACTCATCGTCATATTCTACAGTATCACTAACTTTAGTTGGTATATTTTCAGTAGAGATATTCATAATGTTTATGATTTCCTGAAGACTAATATCTTCATCTTCTAGCATTTTGACTTCACTCATGAAAGAAACAATGTTATCCATAGAAAGCAGTTTAATATTTTCTTTACAGAATTTTACTACTTCTTCTTTGTTCTTAATACCAAAATCATCAGCTAACATCGGTAAGAATGCAGCATTTTCATCAGGAGAATATCGACGTAAATAACGAATACGTGAACAGCGATCTTGCATATACTGACTAACTTTGCTTAAATCATTGCAAGTCATAATTACTAGTTTCTGTGCAGTCTTTTCAACTCCATCTAAGAAATCTAGCATATACTCAGTTTTGAAGTTCTTTTCAACTTCATCAAACAAAACACATACTGGAGTAGTAAAGGACTTAAAAAACTTAATAAGTTTACCTTCTGGATAATCAGGATTAACTACAATAATAGGTAAACCTGATTCCTTAGCTAATATTTTTGCCATTACAGTCTTACCTGTACCTTTAGTACCAGCTAGCATTACACCAGTAGTATTTGTATTTGCTTTATTAAAATAGGTTATAATACGCTTCTTAAATATATCATCTGTTTTAGTAGAATAGACTTTCTTTGGTAGATTTAATTCACCGTTCTCCTTAAATATAGGTGAATCTTCCCATCTATTCCAACTTAGATCATATACTTTACCAGGTATTAAATCATAATCAGCACCTTTAGGTTTTGCAATTATCTGTTCTCCTATTTTAATAAATTCATTCTTTGTCATAATCTGAAAATTTAAGATTTTAATTTGTTGATTAACTCATCAACTTGTTTTTTATTCTTTACTAAATAAAATTTAGTATCTGGTTCATTCAAGCTTAAATAATACTTGAATAGTTTTTCTCTGTTTGCCCAAGAATCTGTAGCAAATCCTTTGCATTCTATAACAAAACCATCTCCTACAAAATCTGGTAAATAAGTAATAGCTCTAACTATAGAGTTATTATATATAAACTTAGGAAGTAAAGTATATCTATGCTGTTCGTATTCAGCTGATATACCCGCTTCCTTTAGTTTCTAATATGTATAAGCTTCTAACTTAGATCGAAATACTATTCCATCTATTTCTTGTTTAGTAGCATTACGCACTTTCTTGTTTAAGGCTTGCTTTAGCATAGTCAATATAATGTTGTACACTATCTTTAGTTATTTTAAACGTTTCAATTCTTTCAGAGAAATTACCGTTTTCATCCGTAAATCCTACTGAATGTAAGAAAGAATAATCTTTATTATGTTTAAAAGCTTTAAACATTTCTTTAATTGAATTTGCTATAAACTTACGTTTTTTATTCCATTCAGTAAATTCTCCATGCAACAACACACTCACTAATTTGATTGGAATTAATAACAACTTTCCAAGTATTAGAGCTAAATCAAAAGGTAATGCTATTACTTTACCTATAGTTTTTAATAGTTTCATCTAACCAATTTTTTATCTCTTCAAAGCTATTTGCTTTAACAGCATCAGATACGTCTTTAGCTTTGAATTTTTTGTTAATAAACATTGCTTCTAAGCCTGTTTCTCGGCTTAATTTGCGACTTCTTTTTACTCCAGCAGTATCTCTATCAAATAGTATTATAATACGCTTAAAACGCGCCTTAAGTTGCTCTAATACATCTTTAGGTAGAAATGTACTCTCTGAAGATGGAGAAACTGCTGGATAACCCATTTCATGCAAACACATAACATCTTTCATGGACTTTGTGATAAATAATATATCACCTTTCTGAGGCAACTGCTCATAGCCTTGGATATCATAGTCTGTAAGATTGTTTCTCCACTTAGTATATTTATCTGCTAATGGTCTATATATTTTAAAGTTATTATAGACCTTATATGCATACATTGGATTTTCTCGTTTATAAGTACCCTTTACTATTCCGTTACATAAATAATATTTAATACTATTTACATTGAATTTCTTTAGAGTATTTATAGAAATATTAAACTGTTTCCAGTAATTGATATCTACATCATTAAATTCCTGACGTACTACACCAATTACTGTTTCAGTTGGCGGTATATATTGCTTAGAGCTAACGAGTTTAGTGTTGTTAGTAATGTTTAGATTATCTACTATATCAGATAATATATCATTATATTCTGTTTTACCAGTAAATAATGATACAAATTTAATTACATTACCACATTCACCTGTTCCATGATCTTTAAAAAGTAGTTGTTTAGTACGTTTACTATAGTAAATACCAAAGGATGGATTTTTATCCTTCCTAAATGGACTATTGTATATCATACCTACTTTAAATTGACCTATATATTTTGCATATATATCATATTCTGTTACTTTAGAAAGTATCCAATCTAGAGTAATATTATCTGGGAGTTTTGCTCGCTTTCTACTATACATATGCAATTTGTTTTAGTTTGTTAGCCTGTGTAGAATCGAACTACAATATTTCCTATCAGGCTATAAAAATAGTGGTAGTCTTAAAATAGTAGACTACCACTTGTTATTAGTTAATTATAACTTTCTTAAAACGGCAAATCGTTATTAGATTCGCTTAAAGCCTGTGTATTAGTAGTAGATGAAGTTGCACTAAACGGATTATCGTTTTTTACTTCTTTATCAGCTACAACAGGCTTTGTAAATTGGTCAATATTTAGCATAGCAATAGACGATGATTGACCTTCTGGCAATTCCATAGGTTCAATAAAAGTATATTTAGCATAATTAGGCAAAGTAGTATATCCTTTATCGTTATATACTATTTTTGCTCTAAGTTTTTTACTCTTATCTACTTTGTTCAGCATATCAGTAATCCACTGAGCAAACTGTTCAAAGCTTTCACCATTAAAGTCAAGTTCTTCATCCTTATAGTAACAGTTAAGTATCTGCAACATACGAGAATACTGTTTATCCATTTTTGTCTGGAGTTGTTCTTCTGTAGTTACAAATCCACCAAGTGTAGGTTTCCACTCTGTATGAGTTAATGTTGCTCCATCTTTCTCAAAAACAATTTCTAAGAATTGATTACCATTCGGAGAAACTTCTGTTTTTACACTTTTCAATACTACATTTTCAATAATACCAGCGGGAATATACTTAATATCACTTTTGCTAATACTTGCTGCACGTTCTTTACTATATGTCATAATTTCAATATTTTAATTTTTTATTCCGGTAAAAATATTCTATCCATGTGAAAAGTAATGTTATTATTTTCATCACTTTCCGCTACTACAATTTTCTTTCCTCTAAGATGTAAAGCTCTAGCTTCTCTTACAGTTCCTTCACCACCTTCAAATGAAATAATCGTTTCATTTTTCTTTCTATAGCAATATCCAATAGCATCTGCTTCTCCACAAAGTATATCTCCTAGTTTTCCAGTAAGATCTATTGCTATTTCAGTAACATCTTGTCCATCGTAGTTAACCATTTTATCTTTTAAATGTGTAACTAAGATTAATGATTCACATAAATCTCTGAACATATCAATTACTTTTCTAACAGCAGTACGTAAAAACTGGTATCCACTACCTTGTGCTAGTGTACGTACATCAGTACCTTGCCAGTTTTTACCTTGTGGAGTTTGCTTATAAAGTATTGCTGCGTAGTCTAGACACATCTCTTCTAATCTAGTAGCATTGTCGATAGTAATATATTTATATGGAAATTTTCCATTATTGTTCTTAATTTCATTTCTTAAAGCATTTGCAATATCTGCGAAATCTTGAATAGATCTTGCTTGGACTACCATAGCAGATAATGCAGTATATCCATTTTCAAGATCAATTACTAAATTATTTTCGAGAGATGCAATACAAGAAGATTTACCAGCCTTAGGTCTTCCGGCTAAAATTAAAAACTTCGGATTCACCGTTTGTGGTGTACTTTTCTCTTTTGGTAGTATTAACATATTAAAATAGGTTAATGCTTTACCTGTGAGATTCTGAAATTATCTGACAAAAACTGAAATTTTACACAATGTAAAGTTATTCGTTATTCATTGTTGAGAATATTGTTAACAGTAGTACTGTTACTAATATTAATAATAACATTTACTATATTATTTTTATCTGCTTTACGATAGTTATTCAAAAACAGACTAGGATTATCAATAGGAATGATTGTATAACCAATTTGAATAAACTTCTGGTAAATACGTACAGGTTGACCCATGTAAGTAAAATCGTAACCACGATCTTCTTCATAGTCTTCCATAATCTTAGCATATTCTGCTAATCGTTTTAATGCTAAATCAAATTCTGAAATAGCATCATATTGACGCAACTTAAATGCTCGATTTGCGAACGGACATGTAAGTGAATTATTATATGAACATGTCGGTCGATAATATTTTTTATTGAATGCAGAGAAATGTGCATTTCGATTACATCCAAAACATAGCAAGTCTTCAGGACCTGCATATGATATACTGTATTCCGGATCTTCCGGAGTGTGAATTCCATACCATTTAGCAAACGGTAAGCGGTTTTTAACTTCGTTTAATATACGATTTTTCAAAGAACCCTGAGGGTCAATATTTTGTTTCGGAAGTTTAATTGTAAAACCTTTCATAATCAGCCTTTTTTAATTTGTTTAAATACTACTTTTTGTTCTTCAGCACTTGCAGTATTTGTTTCAATTAGATTGCCATATTGAAGTTCGTTTTCAAATTCTAATATACACGGTTCACCATCTCTTACTTTTAAGAAATGCATATAAACCTTATTTCTTACAGGTAGACGTTTGACGCCATATATGGAGAGGTTTAATATCTCCGGACGATGAACTGCAATGACAAAATCACTAGCTTGAAATATTGCATCAGATGCTGATAAATCACTTCTCATTGGGAAGTGAGTACTTGGATTATTAATTCTATCAGGACTTTCAATATTACGATTCATCTGTGAAAGCTGTATTATACTAGTGTTAGAAAGCTTCTTCTTCTGTATAAACATTTTCTGTAAATCGACTATTGTACTTCTTTCTCCACCTTCTCCATTTACTAGAAGAACGTGGTCTAATACTACTATTAGCCAACGACCGTTAGCTACAGTATTATGAAAGTAATCTATAGTATTACCTATTTCTTCTACATTACATACTTTATCAACAAAGTATATATTGTATTTCTTAATGGTTTCAGCTGCCGATTCAGCTTTTAATAAGTCTTCATCGCTAAGTGTTTCTACTGAACTATATAATTCAGATACAGTTTTCTTAGTTTTATTACTTATTACACGACCAACATTTCTGTAGTCTACCATTTCTAAACTAAAGTATAATACTACGATATCCTGATTAGGATTAAGATCAATCAAATCCATTACTAACATATTTGCAACTGAGCTCTTACCACTACCTGATATACCAGCTATAGTAAATATCATATTTGGTTCAATTCCGCCAGTAGCTTTATTGAATTTATCCCATCTAGTTTTTAAGGATACTATACTATGATTTTTTCTAGCTTTAATGTAGTTTATGGATTTATTTGCTACCTGAGATATTGACTCAAAAGGTAGTATTTTAACGGCATTCTGTTCCGTATTCTCCATAACTTACAGGCGTTTCAGATTCATAACTCATTTGCTCTTCAATAACCTCCCACTCATGTTGAGTGAGCCATTTCCACATCGTCTTCATATAACCTATTTTACCAGTTATCATTTTGTTTTCAATTTCATATTGAAGACATTGAAGAAGGTGTTCATGCATTGCTCTAGATTTACCTACGATACGATTGTATTCTTTACGACACTTATTTATATTGGATCGTAAAAAACCTTTAGTACCATCTGGTCTTAAAACATACACTGGAAATACTTCATAGAACTCATCAAACCATGTCTTATCTTGTTTTGTACTTGACAATAGTTTTTCTGTAGGACTATAAATTTTATTATCTCCTGAAGTAGTAAAGGAGATAAGGTCATTGTCGATTAACTCTTGTATGTCGTTTTCACTTATTCGGCTGAGAAACTTGTGAACGTCTTGATTATTACTTTGATTATCATTCAACACAAGAGTTAAAAATACTAACTGATTAATTGATATTTCTCCAAAAATATCTAATAATGTTGTATCTAATTCTAGTATCATAATATAGTACTTTATGAACCAGTCTCTTGATACAATATGATAAAAATCTGTTAAAACAGACTTAGTTGTTTTGTTTTTAAGGTTGCTATTATTTTATTAGCTTCTGTTATATAATAATTATAATTTATTTTAGGATCATCTTTTAAATCATCAAAATTGTTTAGTAAAGTAATACCAGATGCTGTTAACATATTCTGATATTTCTTTATTCCATTTTCAATTTTCCATTTGTATAAAAAATATCCATTTGTTGATGCATAAAATCTATTTGTTCTTTGTTGTTTTATACCATTGTATTCAACTGTCCATTGTTTACCTGTTTTTTCAGATATTAAAAATTTAGTAATATCTTTAATAGTTGGAATAAAGTTTTGTGGTTTTATTCCTTCAAGAAAGAATTTTTCTACAGCTAATGGTATAATTGTAGGAGTTAACCCTTTTCCTAAAATAGTTTTAGTTAAAAATGTTCCTTTTTCTTTTATACCATCTTTTTGTTTACCAAAATAATCATTTACAGCTAATTGATAAAAACATTCAAATTCTTCAGTTTCAAATGTTAATTTACTTATTTTTTCAAAGTCTTTAATAACTTGTTGTAATTCGTTATATTTAGCCTTTTTAAGGCTATACAAAACACCATCTGTATTTATTTGGTAAATAGTAGCTCCTAATTCTAAAAGTCTCTCACAGAGCATTAAAAGTAGTAATTGACCATTCATTCTAATTTGTAAAACTGCGAATGGGGAGTATAACCAACTATATTCATTTTGATAGTTACCTGTAACAGAGTTTAAAGTTAATTTTTTAGTATCTGCTTCTAGTTTTCGTTTAGCTTTTTTAGCAGCTATCCTTTCTGTATATACTTTAGTATATATATCTAAAAATACTTCTTTCTTTAAATGAGGCGGAATAAAACCATATTGAATAATTAGACTTGGGTATAGTGAATTAGCATCAGAATCTAATAATAATTCATCTTCTTTTGGAATTATTATTTCAGGTTGGTTTATACTATGTATACCACCAACCCCAATAGAAATTTCTAAATTATTTAATAAAAACTTTTTATTCCAACCGTTTCTACCTGGTGAAACAGTTAAACTTTTCATTTCAGTTAGTAGATTTTTAAGTATTGAATTTTTAAATTCAATATTTGGAAGTATTACATCTTTTAATGGTATAAAATCCATTGGACTACGTAATTCTTCTAATTGTTTTTTATCAATTCCTGTTTTAGATATATATTCTTTTTGAAGTATATCTACTCCGATACCTACCCCATCTTTTGAAAGACAGTTTATATGATAATTATCTTCAATATTTATTCGTAATTGAATATCTTTTTCACATCGTTTGAGTAATTCATAAGTAGATAATACATCGTTTATATTATAATTGATCATATCATCTATTTCTTGTAATGCTAATGGAGATTGCCAATCACAATTAAATTCTTGAACATTTTTATACATCATTGTTACTTGCATTTCTTTTAAAGAAACTCGTAACGCTTTACTATATAACATGGTAAGTAAATCTAATGTTAGAAAATTTTTAGCATATTTCCAACGTTTCCAATTATCAATATTATCTTTATCTTGTGTAATAACATTTGATAAATTAAATATAGATCTACATATTTTACTATACGAATACTTAGAATTAGAGAAAAACTCAATGCAATAATTTATTATAGGGTTATCATAATGGGTATTATTATAACCTGCAAAGTATGCGTCTTCTGTAATAAATAATTTACACATATCTTCAATATTGTTTTTTCTTTCAGAACATTCGTATTTTACTAATTTTTCTGTTTCAGTATTTAGTAAAGTACAATGAAATACGTTTTGAAATACTTCAATATCATAAACATATACTGTTTTTCCTCTTATCTTCATAGCGTATAAATTTAGTGGAGTATATGGGAATCGAACCCATGATGCCGATTGGTTGCAGCACTATAAATAGTGTATTAGAGTCTCTCTAATATTCCTCCCTGTACCCTGCGCTTGCCTACTAGCTGAATACCCCATGAGGCAGGATTCTTTATAGACTATCCTGCTAAAAGTCTGTCGCTCTACGCTGCTTGCTTTATCTCTGGCAAATGTTTAGCAAAGCATTTCTTTTCTAAAGTTGCTCTATCTACTATTGTAATAGATTCATAATTACTATACTTATCAGATAACTTTGTATTTAGTTTAGTAACTACTTCGGTAAGTTGTTCAATAGGTAGATTAGAGTAGCTTGTTTTAAACTCTTTATCGTTTGTAGTAGCTATAACTACTTTATACGGTCTTTGTTCTAAATACTGTAGCTTCTTAGACATCTTGAACTCTGCAAGTTGTTTAGCTACTTTCTTAATTTTCTCTTCGTGAGCTGCTTTATAAGCTTGTTGTTTAGCAATACTTTCTGCTTTATTGCTACCATATAGATTCTGTACCAATTCTTTATGGTAACCAGAATAAGGACGTTCTTCTAATAACTGTTTTTTATCCTTTTTATCAACTATCTGTGTAGGTTTCTTAGGAATACTAGCTATGCCTTTTTTAGTTTCATGATACTCCTTTCGTGCATTAGTCGCTTCAGGAGTCCACTTATAAGTATATACTTCTCTACTTACTATTTTATCATGACGACGAGTAGTTACAAATTCCTTTGTCATAGGTTTAATATTTTCTGACAAAGATATTCCTTTATTACACATAGATTTATAATCTGAGGATTTACTTAAAGACAAGAAAGTTGCAAAAAATATCAGAAAAATTTTC
>ENA-OPYH01000035-OPYH01000035.1-human-gut-metagenome-genome-assembly--contig:-NODE-35-length-64870-cov-4.775222_pt1 | contig 64870 bp, 66 predicted proteins | sample MGYA00241254_ERZ501488 | MGnify/ENA primary metagenome ERZ501488 (study PRJEB25962, sample SAMEA2042660) | human gut metagenome | biome: human gut; feature: human-associated habitat; material: faeces...
AGACATCGATGGAGCAACCGGATGGAAGAAATTCCGTTACTTAACACTTCCATTATTAAAACCGATTATGTTATACGTATTGATTACTTCCGCAATCGGTGGTTTACAGATGTACGATATCCCGGCATTATTCAATGTCAGCAAGTCAGGTCTTATCGGACAGCCGGATGATTCATCCACAACAATGGCAATGTACATCATGAGATTATATCAGAGTGATGTAGGTAAGGCAGCAGCAGTATCTGTATTCCTGTTTATTCTGACCTTGATTATCAGTCTTATCTTCTTCGGAACGATGACGGATCGGAGCGAGAAGAAATATAAGAAAGGAGGGAATCGATAATGGCAAGTTTTGATATGGCAATGAGCGGACAGACATCCCAGCCAAAACAGAAAAGTTATTCGAAAGTATTACATACAAAAAGAGCAATCCGAGGTTTGATTTGTATCCTCTTCTGTCTCCTTAGTTTACTGCCATTCCTTTTAATGGTTATGAATGCGACCAGAACTTCTGGAGATATTCAGGCAGGTGTATCCTTGATTCCTTCCTCCCACCTGATGGAGAACTGGAACATGCTTCTTCAGAAGCAGAATGGTATGAGATTAACATTAGGAAGAGCAATGTTGAACTCCTTATGCATCACAGTACCAGGTACCTTCCTTGCAGTATATTGTTCCTGTATGACAGCTTATGGAATTCATGTATATAACTTCAAAGCAAAAAAGTTTGCATGGGCGTTCATCATGGCAATCATGATGGTGCCGAACCAGATTACAATCATTGGTTTCTACCGTTTTATGTTAAAACTGAATCTGGTAGATACTTATATCCCATTGATTATTCCTTGTATCGCAGCACCGGCAGTTGTATTCTTCATGAAACAGTATATGGAAAGTACCTTATCCATTGAAATGATTGAAGCTGCACGAATTGACGGAGCAAGAGAATTTCGGATTTTCAATACCATTATCATGCCGATTATGAAACCGGCAGTAGCAACACAGGCAATCTTCCAGTTTATTGCACAATGGAATAACCTCTTTACCCCAACCATTATGTTAACAACTGATGAGAAGAAAACACTTCCATTGTTTGTACAGATGCTGACATCTGATCAGTTCCGTGTAGATTACGGTGTTGTATATGTAGGCCTTACCGTAACGGTACTTCCATTAATTATTGCTTACCTTATCCTTTCAAAATACATTGTAGCAGGTGTAGCACTTGGTGGTGTAAAGGGCTAAAACAAAGATAATTCTTTTTTCCATTTCCTCATACAAAATATAATTAAGCGCGAAGAGAGGTTGCCGAAAGGCAGCCTCTCTTTGTGTGTATACAATCGTGTGTATACAATCGCTTGCAATTAGACAAGTTCTGTGATACACTTTCAAACGTTGCAAGTACCCCGTAAAACCAAGGTCTTAGGGGAAGAAGAAACCGAGTGTTCGAGACCTTCCACTCGTAAAACAAAACTAGAGGAGACAAAAGAATATGAGAAACAAAAAAGTATTATTTATTGTGCAGGCTGCGTTAATTGCAGCAATCTATGTGGCACTGACTTATCTTAGCAGTATTGCAGGACTGGCATCCGGTACGATTCAGGTGCGTATTTCAGAAGCATTATGTATTCTGCCAGTATTTACGACTGCAGCAATTCCGGGATTATGGCTGGGATGTTTTCTGGCAAATATGCTGACAGGCGGGATTCCGGTGGATGTTGTGTGCGGAAGCATTGCAACTTTGATTGGAGCATTTGGAACTTATGCATTAAGAAAGCATAAATTCGCATGTACATGGCCGCCGGTTATTGCAAATATGGTGATTGTACCTTTTGTATTACGCTATGGTTATGGCTTTATTACAGAATATAAAGGCGTTGACTGGTCGATTCCATTTAATGCACTTACTGTTGGAATCGGAGAAGTTATCACTTGTGTGATTTTAGGCAGTGTATTACTCCGGGTACTGAATAAGTACCGCAATGTAATCTTTCATGAATAATAATAAAATAATACTTGCAATTTAAAATGCCATAAAATATAATGGTTTTAGACCAAAGAGGGTATATTCGAAAGAATATACCCTCTTTTTACATCTGAAAAATACTTAAAGAGGGTGATTGATTGAAAACATTAGAGACAAATGACTGGATGATTTTAAACAGTATTATTTATAAGATTTATACGACGGAAGATGCAGATATTATGCGGGAGCAGTTTTTAGAGCAGATGAAGAGGGTAATCAATAATCTCCTTCAAAGCAAAAGAACCGCCAATGTCAAAGAAAAGAGCCAGATGAGTCCGGGTATTTATGGACTTGAAATACTGAAGGATGTACGTTCCGGTAGTGAACCTATTATTTTAACACAGGACTATCAAGAATTTATCACTCTTTATGGGGATACGCCTATTGTTTATGTACATGAGGTTCCCATGCAGAGTGATATTATACAGCTTCGTCAGTCCGGGCAACTATTCACTACAGAATGTGACGGATTGAATATTTTTAAAGATGGCAAGGAGTCCCACTATTTGGCCGCCCTTGTGTCTATGTACCGGGCAGGGATAACAGCGATAACGGTATCTGTTGAAAAACATCCTTCAGATAATGACGAAGAAAATGAGGAGGATGATGAATATTCCGAAGAAAATGAAAACAGTATTGAAAGCTGGAACTTTGCCAAATACTATATTTATCTACACAAAGAGTTCTTTAAAACTTTCAATGGCGAACGCTCGCCTTATGTTGAGCGTTGCGCGGAAGTAATCAGCTACGCCGATGATTCTGTACGTATCATCAACTTTGCCTTTTTCTACGGTTGTCTCGGACTAACGAAGCAGGCACTTACTGAAATCCTGAAGCCATACCTTGCCAAACGGAAGTCCCGCATGGCAATCAACGCGCAACGCACCGACGACGACTACGAAGACGAGAACTACGACCCCGACGAACTGCCACGCTATGTCCAGGACAATCCCGAATACATGCAAATGTTCAAGCAATGCAACTATTATCCCAAACTGAACAAGCAGGGAGAGCCGGTGTGCTACCTCTTCAAGAATGAGAAGTCCGGCCATACCATGGTGGGCGATTTCTACATGATTCCCTTGCTGCACATCTATTCAGACAACGATGAGGAAAACAAGCGGGTACTCAAGATAAACCGTCGCTATTACAAGACCCCGTTGTATATAGAGGTTCAATCCAAAACCCTCGCAAAGAAGAGTACCATTGAAGAAAAGTTGCTTAACCTCGATGCGGTAAACTTTACCAATGGTGAAGAAAAACATTGGACAAAAATACGTGAATATATGAGTCGTCACTATGTCATGTGTACTGAAATTGCTACTTATGGCAACCAACAGACCGACGGTTTTTCCCGTCAAGAAGACCAGCAGTTCTTTGCTTTTGCCAACGGTATATTTCATGTTGTTGATGGTACGCCGCGTTTCGATCCGGTCAACGAACTTGGAGTTGTCACTCATAACGCAAAAAACTATTATTTGCCGGCATTCTCCACCATTTATGCCGGTTCCGGCCGGCAGTCTGACAAATACGAACTGATTTCACAACTCATTTACAAAGAAATTCCTGCAGACAAGCGCTGTACTTTTGAAGAATGGGCTTCACTGATGAATTGCGTGTACAAGATTAACGACAATGGAAAATGGGCTATTCTCTTTGCAATAATGTGCGCTTTCAGAAGTAATATACACTGTATAGACCGCTTGTTTACAGCACCGTTCTTCATGGGACCGATGTCTTCCGGAAAGACGCAGATCGCGATATCGATACGCTCACTGTTCATCTCGCCCAAGGTGCCCATTTTCAACCTGAACATCGGTACCGATGCTGCCATGTCCACATTGATGAGCACGTTCCGGGATGTCCCGGTTGTCCTTGATGAATATAACAATAAAGATATATCAGATACAAAGTTCCAGGCGTTGAAAGGCATTGTTTACGACGGTGACGGCCGGCAAAAAAGAAAGGGTACTTCCGGGAAAGAAATTGAAAACGACAAGGTATATGCACCGGTTATTATTTGCGGCCAGGAAACACCCCAGCGCGATGACAATGCCCTGATGTCCCGTATCATTGTTTGCGAAGTGCCGAAACCAAAAAATCGTACACAGGAAGAAGTCGAGCTTTTCAATAAGCTCAAGGATATAGAGGATCCTTCCAAAATCGGTCTTTCAAATGTACTATTTGAAGTTCTTCAGCTGCGACCACTGGTGATGCAGCATTTCCGGGCACTCAAACAAAAGGCTTACGATGAACTGAAGGAAGCCCTGGTTAACGCCGGAGAGATAGACCGTCTTATGAAAACTGCTTCATTATTCTTGGCAACCTGTAGGCTTATTCAGGATTACACAGGTCTAAATCTCCCATTTACATACGATGAGTTTTTTCAAATCGCTAAAAACAAAATTAAGTTCCAGGTGGAATTGATATCTAAAACAGATAAACTGGCCACTTTCTTTAAGGCAATGGACGTAATGATTGATACGAAGGCAATCAAAGAAGGTAGAGACTTCGCTATTGATACTCCGGAGCGCATAACCATCAAATTGCCAGGTGGTGAAAAGAAGGAAATGCCTATCCCTACAGGCAACAGGGTCTTATTCTTACGTGTCAGTACAATATATACACAGTATGCCAGGTCCTCGTACAATCAGGAAGAATCCACTCAATCCACTATTGAGCAGAACCTGCGTTCACATCCCAGTTATATAGGTTCAGTACATGCCCGGCGGTTCAATTGGTATGAAGTGGTAGAAGTACCACGAGGTGGATTTGAAGAAGATATGCCTAACGAAACAGGCATTGATGTCAAGCTCAATAACGATATGGTCCGAAAGGTTGAGAAACGATTTACTAACTCAAGTTGTATTGCAATCAATTATGAAATATTCCAGGAACTGTATGGGATTGATTTGCAACGCAGTTCTGATGATAGAATACCCAATCCGAACTCTGATAATGACCCTATCGATGCAAGCCATGCTCCGCAAGACATTGATTTCTGATTTTTATTATAAACCTAAAAACAACAATGGAAACAAAAGAATTTGAATACAACGGAAAGACAGTTGGTTTTGAAATCAACGACAAGAATGTGATGGTCAATGCAACCCAAATGGCGAAAGTGTTCGGTAAGAACATCGCCCATTTTATGGAAAACGAATCAACCAAACAATTTGTTAATGCATGTTTAAATAGTCGGAATTCCGATTATTTAAAGGTTTTTTCACAGTCTGATTTATACCGTTCTAATCAGAAGAGCGGTACCTTCATGCATCGGATATTGGCGCTCAAGTTTGCTTCCTGGCTCAATCCTGATTTTGAGATTTGGGTTTATTCTACTATTGACAAAATACTTTTTGGCTCGTATGCTGAAGACGAAAAGAACTTGAAAGAGATAGCCCGGATACAAACCCAAATATCCCAGAAGGAGCAGTTCCTGGCCGATCATCCCATACAGAAAGAGATAGAGGAACTCAAGAAAGCGGAGCAAAAAGAAAGAAGGCTACTTGATTTACGTAAGAAAGAGAGAATAAGTAATTTCAAATCCATGTTCTCCGTAGAAGAAATGGCTGGGGAAACGGAAGAGGTCACCGGAGAATAAGAACCAAAAGATTGCCAACTTTTAAAACGAACAGATTATGAAAACAAAGATTATCGCAAGAGTGAACAATGTAGATATAGTATCTACGAGTGACGAACAACTGGTACCCATCCGCCCGATATGCGAGGCACTGGGCATTGATGCAAACGGCCAAAAACAACGCATCGAACGGAATGAAATACTCAGTTCAGTTGCGTGTATCATACACGCAACTGGAAAGGATGGAAAGACGTATGAGATGTATGCCATTCCTTACATGTACATCTTCGGCTGGCTCTTCTCCATCGACACATCCAAAGTCAACGAAAATGCCAGAGAGTCCGTCCTGCGTTATCAGACGGAGTGCTACAAAGTATTGTTCGAGCACTTCACCGAGCCGCAAACCTTCCTCAAACAAAAGCAGGAGGTTATGGAGAAGAAAGTGACCGAGTACCAAGAGTGCCAGCGCCGCTTCAAGGATGCACAGAAGTTGATGAATGAGGCTAAGTCTGAGTTGAATCAGGTGATGAAGCTCACCATCGAGGACTGGAGGGCGAACAACCGCCAGTTGAATCTACCGTTTTCAACTGAAGAAGTGAGCGAAGAATAAAAATCCCCGGGTAAAATGCCGCACAATCCAAAAATAATCACTATGTTTGCAATGTCTATCATACATATTCTATCAAATGCGGGCAGCGAGCTTGCATTTTCGGTGCAGGCATTTTTTATGCCCGGACATATTATGTACCATATATGGTATCCGTGTACCCCCGCGTGGAGCGTTAATGCGCCCACAGCATTTGGTAGATGTGATAGACAGCGGGAAAGGCACGGATACTTTCATTTTAAAAACTTATTGTTATGTCTGACAATGCAAAAGTTTCCACCGCTGCTACCAACAGCTTCGGAACGTCCGCCCACGAAACGGGTATCAATTTCTCTACGGTCAACCCTTACGACTATTTCCACTCCATGGGTATCGACCTGCAAGACTTCTCCATCCGCATTCTTGGCAAGCGTCGTAAAAACGGTGTTGCCATCACTGGTGTGTTCAACATCTGTGGCATTTACTATACGGTCGGTGCTGAAGATTATGAGCACTTGCTGGCCGATTTACTGGAACGTTACCGGAGAAAACATGCCTATCATAAGAGGTGCCGAGAACAGAAACGTGAACGGAATATGCTTTCGTTCATCAATCGTTATCCAGATGCCATGGTACTACCGGCTTATTTTTCCTGACTTTAACTTTCTCAATCAATCTTCCATTTCACTCCCGGTGGCAACCCCATCGGGAGTAATTGCTTTTTTACATTCTGATTTGCGGACAAATTTCGCACTTCATATTAATCGATATACTCTTGTTTCCTATCATTCAATCCCCCGTACCCCCTGGAATAAAAAGAAAAGCAAAAGAGAGAGAGTTTTGAAAAGAAAATATTTCAAAAGTAGTGTCCAACAGTCCAACAGTCCAACAAGAAAAAATATTTCAAAACGTAACTCGCAGTTGTATAGTAGTATATATTTTCTTTTTAAATCATATATATATACTACAGAGGTGTTGTTTTGTTGGACGGTGTTGGACATGTTGGATTTGAGATTTTCAACCATCCAACAGGGTAAATCCAACAAAAAATGTAAAAAATGCGGTTTGTTGGACATGTTGGACGGTATCCAACGGTATTTTATAGTCATTAAATTTGTGTAACTAAATAAAAATCAGTAACTTTAATATATGTGTTGGACTGTTGGACGGTTGGAAGCAGAAATAAATAAAAAACGATTTCAAAAATATTTTCAGAGTTAATAATCATGATTACAACAAGCATTACAATCACACCTTACCTTGCTGAATATTTGCGTGGAAAATATAATAATGGCGCAAATGAACCTTTCCGTATTCCTGACAATACGGATTTATACCATGTTGTTTGGTCATTAATGGCGCGAAGGCATCAGAACCAGTCTCCTATTGATGAAGGTAATTTGACTCTGATTTTACCTGATAGACGAATTGGAAAGGATCCACAGGTATATAACTATCTATCTCCCCGTTCAGTCAAGATCATAGAGAATGAGGTACGCCGTATGTTTAATCGAGAGCTCCATACCGCGATGGACGAAAACGATCAGAACGGGCATGAACTGAATAATATTGATATCGTCCATAATTTCTTGTGTTCTTATTGCATTGATAGTATTACGGAGGATGCACTCCTTAAAAACTTCTATCGCTGGAGGGATAATATAAGGAAGCGGAAAAAACGTCGGGAATATAAAAAGAAGTTAAAAAGCAGCTAAAAAAATCACCGACCAAACTATGCTTTTTGTCTCAAAATGGCGGTAAAAACGTCCAATGCGTGGCGAACTTGTTGAATATCAAATATATATTATCTATTATGAGAGAACTTTCTATCCAAATCAAAGTACGTCCTGTCAATAAAATGCGTCAGGATATCTACCATTTTACAGCTGATGAGTTTACTTTTTCTCCAATATCGGAATCATCAGCTGCAGGTCGTTGTTTTAATTGCAATAAAGATATCACTATAGACCTTCCGCCGGAGAATGTGATAACCGACTTCTTGCCAGGAAGATTTGCTATTGTTGAATTCACAGACACAAGGCATCGAAATATCCAAATTGGAGACAACAAACTACCGGCTATCGTAGCTATTTCTCCCAATTTAAATTCAGCGACACTGAAAATAGAGTGTAAAATGCTTAAATCCCCGTTCCTATAGCGTCCTTCACCCTGTTCTGAATGCTGCCTATCTTCGCTGAAAAGATATGCAATGAACAGAACTTATCTACGTCAGCTTCTTACATTAAATCCTCATCAGCTTCTTATTACGGCAGAAGGTTTTGCTTCTGCCATGATGGAGGCTTTTCCTTTAGTCACTGCTGATGACCAGCAGCCAACCTCTTTCTTTTTCGATGATGATCCGCCTACCTATAAAGAGACATCACAGAAAGCTCTCTCTCTTCTTTTGAAAAATATAGTAGCCCGTTCGGAACTTCAAGGTATAACAATCACTGATAACTTTTCCTCTGAGGATCTGCCGGAAGGAAGTATTGCTTATCATCGTATTTGGGGATTTATTACTGCGGATTGTCGTTGGTACTTTTCCAGTAAACAGTTTGAATATGATTTGCTGGAAGCGGAAGCAAATCCTGCTATAACATGCCATTTGCTGCATGTTAACTCTCCGGGTGGTGAAGCCTGGTATCTTGACCGGCTTAGTGAAACGATGCGTTCGTTAAACAAGCCTATTGTTACTTTAGTGGAACAGTACAATTGTTCTGCTTGCTATTACATTACTTGCCACTCCTCTTTTATCGCTTCACTTACATCCAACGATACGATTGGTTGTATCGGTACTATGCTTGAAGCCTTCAACTACGATGGCTGGTTCGAGAAAATGGGTATTAAGCGTATCGTGGCTCGTGCTTCAAAATCCGATCTGAAAAACAAGAAAAGTGAGGACCTGTTAAATGGCAAACCTGAACAGTATATAAAAGAAGACCTGGATCCGCTCAATGAGCAGTTCCTTTCTGCCGTTTTGGCGGAACGTCCACAATTAAGTAACCTGCCCGAAGACGATCCTGTATTTCGTGGCGAAACATTCAGTACACCGCAGGCTATCGAAAAAGGGCTTATTGACGCATCCATGACTTTTATTGAGGTCATTGCCAAAGCGGTAGAACTCGGTAATGGATATTCCGAATTGGAGAAAATAAAGAAAAGTGCTCTCAACTATTTATAACTTAATCTCAATTCATCATGAATTTTAAAGAAAAACTTCAAACTGTCCTGCAAAAGTTGAAATTGTGGGATAAAGCAAAAGCCAATCAGCTCACCCATGAGGAGTGGGCACAGATTGTGAACTCCTACGAGAAGGAGTATCAAGCTACTTTACAAGATGATCTGGCTGCATACCATGTGGAACAGCAGGCAAATGTAATTTCTCCTGAACAGATAACCCAAGTACAAACGATACTTGACGGTATTATCAATCCTATGCAATCCTCTGCTACAGAGGAACCGGGAACTGAAAATAATGGAGCTGGAACTACAGCAGCCCAGACAGCAAGCCATCAGCCTATCACAGGTGAAGGTCTTGTGCAACTTGCTACTGCCGTACAAGGCTTGGTAAACAGTATGAATAACCGCGCTGCCGATGATGTTCCGGCACATACGGTTATCGCTTCTACTGTTTCCTTTACCGGTCCCGCCGACCGTTCTCAGTTCCTTTTTGGTATTGAAAGTCCGATGTTCGCAATGAGCGAACGCTGGAACAAAATCACCCTCAATCCTTCGGCAGCTGCTTCTTTGGGAGCTTGGGATGAAGAGACTGAAGGTGCATCGTTCCGCAAACAAGCTGTTGCTTTCTCCCGTTCCTTGCAGAAGCGTTATGCTTACCTGCACGCTAACGGTATGCTCGACGCCAAGCGCTTGGCTGCTGGTGAATTTGCTACGGATTATGAAGGTGTTAATACAGCAGGTGTAGGTAACCAACATGTAGTACTCCGTCAAGATGCTTTGATTGCTCGTGTACTCGCGAAACGCGATCTCACGCAATATTTCCCGGTACGTTACGGTATCCAAGATCATGACCTCGTATTCAACGCTTTCTTCTCAGAAGTTTCTCAGGCTTATCAGCAAGGTGATATCTGGAAAGGTGACATGAAACTTGAAAACGAGATGGGGCATGTAGATGATGCCATGATCAAACTCAAGTTTGGTCCAATGAAAGAGTTGGAACGCATGTACATTGCCTATCTGAATAAGGAAGGTTCGGATCCTATCAAGTGGAATATGATAGAGTTCTGTATTTTGAACTCTTTGGAGACTGCCCAGGTAGAACAGAATAAACGTCGTATGCGCGGTATTTATGTGAAACCGGAAACCGGTGTTGCCGGCAGTTATCTCAATGCGGGTACAGGTATTATTTACACGCTTATCCGCTACATGCATGAATTCAAGATCCTGTCTCATGATAATGAAGAGTACCGTTCTTATACGGCTTCTGATATGCTGGACGCCGTTCAGGAGTTTCTCGGTGACGTTACAGCTTCTTGTACGGAAGATATGGATTTGGATAACCATGTTCTTTACCTTAATAAGATGCATCAGCCTTGGTGGATTAAGAATATCCGCACCAAGTATGGCAAGGATATAGACTTCACCGGCCCGAACAGTTATCTGCACATAGTTCCTGACACTAATATGCGTATCGTGTGGCTACCTTACCTGGGACAGCTCCCGTTCATGTTCATGGATATCCCCGGCAACCTTCAGTTCTTGGAATATGTACCGGGTGAAATGCTCTCCATCAAATATAAGGAAGACATGGAACTTGTCAAAGCCTGGTCCACTTGGAAAGAAGGTTGTTCTGCATCCTTTACCGGCCGTCGTTTCGACAGTTTGGATAAACTGAAAGCCAATAACTATGAATGGCAGCAGATCTTCATGAACAAACCGGCTGTAGATATGGCAGCGGATGCAACTACTATGGACGCATCAAAAGGTTTCTGGCAAGTAACCACAGCCAATACTGCGGCTAAAGCCATAACTGATATTACCAATGCCAAGGCAGGAGTGGCATATATTATCGAATGTGGCGATACGGATAATGCTACTACTATTGCCAAGACGGGAAAATTTGCAGATATCACAGCTGCTTATACTCCGACCAAAGTCGGTGATTACATTATGGTAATCCTGAACAGTAAGGGGAATTTCCTGGAACTGGAACGGCAGGTAGGCGGCGTACGTAAGGTCAATGCTGAATTGCAGCCTAATGTTCCCGGTGTCAGATAATTCCGGTATAAGGTAATCTGTTTGTTTTTAGGTGACATGGGGCGGGTAAAGATAGCCCGCCCTTTTTATTTATTCAAAACTAACTAATTTAATTGTTGATATGAAAGCAATAAAAATTTCAGATCCTTTTCTTAAAGGAAACAAGGCGGCTCGTAGAATACAACTCCGCTTTTTTCTCTCACTGATGACACTCATCGCACTGGTATTTGTTGTCGGTATGATTCTTGAACCTGATTCTACATTGGGAATTACAGGCTTCTCCGGTACAACGATGGCTGCATTGATGGCTATAGGTGACGTTGATGATGTATCCGACCGTAAGACCCATGGCTCTAACATAGCCTATAAGGTCTATTTGGTTGATATTGATCAGGTAAATCCGGATGTAGCGTTTCCTCTGCCCAACGCGAATAGGGAAATTAGCACGATTCCGATGAAAGAAGGACAATATATGAAATACTTCATAGCGCATGACATTCCTACATTTACGGCTACGGGTGAAAAAGGCGATATCATGACCAGTGGAGAAAATAACTTCGTCATTATCATGGGTGGTATGCGTGACCAGTTACTTGACTTTGTAGAGCAGCATGCAGGTGGTAAGTTTATTATAATTTTCAAAGAGGTCGGTGAAACACAGTGGTATATCCTTGGCAATTATGACCGTCCGATGGTATTATCATCTTTCGAAGCTAAAAATGACAAAGATGGACGTTATATAACCTTCACCTTTAAACGTACCAGCATTGACCAGTATTACAAGTATGTCGGTGATATTATTAGAGTGCCGGCAGCTTCGCACGCAGCGGATGCTACTAAACTGACGATTAAGCCGGCCAATAATCGTTATGCAATTCCTGATGGAAGTGAAGCAACTTATACCATTTCCACAGTTGACGGGTTGACGGCAAATGATAAAGGACGTTATATCACTCTTGAGGGTACAGGTACGGATAAAGCTGCTACTATTGCGGAAAGCAGTGCATTCATTCTGATTGACGGTGCAACATGGACTGCTAAATCAGGTTCTTCCATTACTTTCCAGGTATTGGATCCCTCCACCCTTATTGAAGTTGAGGGAAGTCGTGTCCAGACAGCTTAATAAGAACCATTCTTGCAAGCTGACATACTACGTTAATTTTTAGTGTGTTAGCTTGTAAGATATAAATCTTTTCATTATGTACAGTTTTAAAGAAAAAAAGAAGCATTTCAATGCGCTCCTTAATCCGGATGCCGCGAAATATGACCTTGAATTGCTCATACAAAAGCAACCTAATCTTCCGATAATCTCTACCTATTCCCGGAATTCTAAACGATATGCTAATGATATTCTTTACAGCTTGTTGGATTATTCCACGCGTGAAGAAATTCGTGAGTTCCGCCGTTCTAAGATGAATACTGAAACAATGACTGTAGATCCTTCCACAGTTGATGTTACTGTTCAAGCAACTACTACAGTTGATAGTCAGACTTCTCCAGTTCAAACAACTGAAACTCCAATTGATCCTTCCACAGTTGATGTTACTGCTCAAACAACTACTACGGTTGATAGTCAGACTCCTCCAGTTCAAACAGCTGGAACTCCAATTGATTCTTCCAAGGTAGAGGAACACGAACAACCAGTAACGGTTACCGACAGTGTCGGTGACACTCCTCAAAACGGAGAAGGTGAACTACAGCAACAATTAGAGGAAGCTATTGAAAGAGCTGAGGAAGCAGAAGCCAACTTTGAGGAAGCTGAGGAAGCAAAAGAAGAAGCTGAAGCACGCGCCGAGGTAGCTGAAGAAGCTTTGGAGGAAGAGAAAAAAAAAGAGAAGTCTCAAGCTCCCGTAAAATCCAAAAGCAAGAAGAGTACCCGCAAATCGACTGGGACAACCTCTTCGACCCGCAAGTCCAAATAGCAACACTCATTTATAATGATCGTGTTGTTACATGGAAACAAATGAAGCAGCTCGACGAATGTTTGGATAAGAAACCGACGAAGCGTGATATCATGGACATGGTAGAACTTCGTATCCGGAATCTGCAGGCATTCGATGAGCTGCAATCGTTCAACGACACTGGGAAGTTTCTCTATATTCATCCACTTATAGCTCACCAGTCAGAGAGAGCACAATTGGAAAAGCTATTGAAAACGGATACGCAAGAGTTCTTGCGTTTACATAAGAATGTAACGGATAACATTCGCAGATACGAGTCTTATTTGAAAAGGTCCGACCGTATAGGCCGACGTACTCAAGATAGGGAAAATCTCCGTCGTCATCGCGAGCGAGAAGCCTTGTTTAAAACAATATTACAAGATTTTCAAATTCAAAAGTAAAATGGAAAAGCTAATAGAAGTGTTTAATTTGGGCGGTTTACCTACTGCCCCGCTGGATTCGTTCTTAGAGCTTCAGGAAGATTTCAAGAAATCTGATCCTGATAAGTTATCGAAACTGCAGATGCTCATCATTACACGCGGTTTCAAGTATGCATTCAAAGCCTGGCAGGATCCGGATGGCAAGCTCTGGATTATCGATGCCCATCAGAGGCGGAAAGCACTGCTCGCATTGCGTAAGTCCGGATTTACAATCCCGGAAATTCCTTATGAACCCATCTTTGCAGCAGACAAGAAAGAAGCTGTAGAAGAAATTGCAGCTTATAATTCTGAATTTGCCATTAAAAATCCGGATACGCTTTTATTCAAGAAATATAATATTGACTCCGATACACTTCAACGATTTAATCTTGGCTATGAAGTGAAGACTATGGACTTTGGGGTATCACCTTTGTTTGCCCAAGAACATGAATCAGACAGTATTATGGAAGATGATGTCGATTTTGCTATTCCGTCATCAGAAGACACCACAGGGATTTTCGCCCAGCCGGGAGATGTTTGGTTACTTGGAAATCACCGTTTAATGTGTGGAGATTGCCGTTCTAAATCTGATGTCACTACCCTGATGAATGGGCTGCGTGCAGATTTATGTGTTACGGATCCACCGTATAATGTAAATTACGAAGGGGGTACAGAAGCGGAACTTACTATTCAAAATGATTCTATGGAGAACGATTTGTTTGCCACATTCCTTAAGCAAGTGTTTTCAGTTATGTATGAAGTACTTAAACCAGGGGGATCTTATTATATTTTCCATGCAGATAGTGAAGGGGAAAATTTTCGTGCATCGCTTCGTAAAGCCGGTTTTAAAATCGCACAATGTTGTATATGGGTGAAGAATTCTATGGTCATGGGACGGCAAGATTACCAATGGCAACATGAACCATGTCTTTATGGTTGGAAACCAGGTGCCGGACATCAATGGAACTCTGATCGTAAACAAACCACTGTTTGGAATTTCGACAAACCTCAGCGCAATGCTATCCATCCGACAATGAAGCCGATTGCTCTTATGGCTTATCCGATATCAAACTCCAGTACTTCAGGTCAGGTCGTGGTAGATTTTTTCTCAGGATCTGGGTCGACTCTCATGGCTTGTCAGCAGATTGACCGTATATGTTATGCAATGGAGATTGATCCGCGTTATGTTACCGCCACTATACATAGATATCGTGCTATGTTTCCGGAACAGCCTATTCAGCTTATCAGACAAGGAAAACTTCAGTCTATTGAAGATACTCAATCCATACTGTCATGAAAAAAGAATTTGCACCTACTTCTGATGTTGATAAGATCACCTTGTTAGGAGATGAATATGTATCTCAAGTGCGCACATTTGGCGCACTGGGATATTCTCCCGAACGCATTTGTAATTTGCTTGGATTACGTGGAAAAGAAAAAATAGCTCTCGGTATTCGCATTGCAATGCCTGGAGACGTCTATTATGATGCTTACCGTAATGGTAGTGCCCTTGGTGAATATAATATTGATGCAGAACTTGCCAAGAAAGCCGAAACTGGAGATGTGTCAGCTATTGAAACACTGGAAACCCGGAAGCAAGAACGGATTGTAAAGGACTTAAGAAATAAACTTTTTGGAATATGACACAACTTGACGCTCTTGATAAGATACATCCTGACCTGATATCAGCTTTTCTCACTACCGGGAAATGTGATGGTATTCCGGCTGAAGTACAAGTCTTTTTGAAACAGCTCCAATGGGCTGCTGAGATTTACGAATATGAACGCAACATAACTCGTGCAGCTAAACAGCTACGCCAGCGCATTAATGCCCAACAACACATCAATGTGGATGAACGGACTTGCAAGGCTCGTATTTATGCAGCTATCAATTATTTTAATATAGACAATAATGTATCTATCAAAGTGTGGGAGTCTAACTACGCCGATAAGTATGAAGACCTTGCCAAATTATGTGCAGCTGCCGGAGACTACAAGAACCAGGGAAAATGTTATGCTGCCGCTTTAGAATGCCGCCGTCGGGCTTCCGAAATTGCCGAAGCTGACCGTAACCTTGGCATCGTCTTTCTCATTTCACCAGAACTCACTCCGGAAGATCTAGGATACAGCAAAGCCTCACTAAAGGAAATTGCTGCCAAACATAATAAAGGCTTCTACCTTAATCTTATTGATAGCCTGCCTATTGAAAAGGTGGAAAAGAAACGCCTTCTACGTGACGCTGATATTCAGGAAGCGGAATATGAGGAGCTAAACGAAGAATAAAACAATCCGATATGGAAACAGAATATAACAACAGCTTTGAGCGCTACTACATGAACCAAATGCAGATATTGGTAAATGTAATCGATTCAAACAATGTATTTGCAGAGGTGGCACGTGCCGGTGGAAAAACGGAGGGTATTACCGGCCCGCGAATTATTCGTGTGGCCAATGACATGCCGGGAGAACTATCTTTCTTAGTGCATAAAACCTACGTTGCTTTGATGACCAATGTATGGCCCAATCTACAAGCCTATTTCTCCAAGGAAGTAACAGTCGGCGGGAAAGTCCGTCCGATGCTTGAGTATGGTATTGATTATGTGGTTGGCGAAGCTAAACTGCCATCACATTTCCGCAGACCGCGTTATCCAATCTCATACCCCAAGCATTCCGTTGTTTTTCGTGATGGGCATCATATCCAGTTGGTCAGTTCCGATCAGCCTGAATCTGTAGCCGGCCGTTCTGCAGTCCATGCCATTATTGAGGAGATGAAACACAATAAAGGGGAAAAATTGAAGACCCGTTTGTTTCCTTCTCTTCGTGGAGCTAGTGCCGAAATCCGCCGTTCTCCATATTACCAAGGTATTACAGGTGTATCTGATACGGCACGTGTTGATTTGGGAGAAGATGATTGGTTTGAGGAATACGAACGTCACATGGATCGTAAACTCCTGGAAGAAATATCTACAGTGGCACTTCATGTAAATGAAGCTATTTATCAAAAATACAAGCTATTAAATTCGCAGAGAGAAATAACCAACCCTGTTACCTTGGAACATGTTCGTTTGGATATCATCAAGCAAAACCGTATTATCGCTCTTTGGCAACCCCGCCTGGCAGATATGCGACGGAACGCTACTCTCTATGTGCGTGCAAGTTCTTTCTGCAATAAGGATATACTTGGTCCGAAGTTTTTCAAGACACAGCTTGAAACTTTGGATATGGATGAGTTTTTGACTTCTATATGCGCCATCCGCCATAAAGAGGTCATTAACAAATTCTTCGCTAACTACAACAGGGAGAAGCATCAGTATGCTGATAGTTACATTTATGAGTCTATATTGCGGTTGGACTTGCGAGAGCACTTTATCCTTACTGCGCGCTATTTATTACACTATGATAAACGCGATGAATTGCTGGTTGGGTATGACCCCGGTCACTTCTCCAGCTTGGTTGTAGGTCAGGAAAAAGAATATGGCCGTAGGCTCCGTATCATTAAGGAGTTTTATTGCTGTTATCCGGAAGAGCAACCGGAACTCGCACGTCAATTCTATGAGTTTTTCGGTACAGATGCTTTGAATAAACGCATTATCTTGTATCCGGACCGGGCAGGTAATAAACGTCGTGAAGAGTTGGAGCAAATAACGACTGATAGTCGTGCGCTAAAACGGGAATTGGAAAGTTATGGTTTTGAGGTGGAACTGATGAATGAGGGACAGTCTACAATCTATTATTGGCAACAATTCAAATTACTCCTTCTTATATTCGGCGGGCGAAGTAATGTTCTACCCGAAGTTTTGATTGATGAGAATGAATGTAAGAACCTTTGTAGTGCTATTATGCTTTCACCATTGAAGAAAACTGAAGGGCGCATAGAGCTTGATAAGACATCAGAAAAGAAAGTACCATTAAAGCAACAAGCCGGGCTTACAACCCAACTACCCAGTGCGCTTATTTACCTGCTTTTTGGCAGGTACGGCAATAAAGTTCAAAGTGAATTATCCTCAATGCCGGATAATTTACCGGATAATATATCCATATAACATTCTGTTTTTACATAAAAACAAGTTGATAGAGGTATAATAATGACAAGGATTGACATTGAAATGATATTCAAATCACTAATAAACAATGATTTAATGTTTTGAAAATAAAATCCTTATTTCACCATACCGACCGAACCTGCACGCACCGCTGAGAATTGGGCATGCAAGGCAACCTCTTCCCTCTTTCGGGAAATATGATAACGGAGGTTTGCGTCCTTTTCCGATGCATAAAAACAACATAATTTCGGGCATGGAAATAAAACTAAGTGGTATCCAAGCAATGCAATGGGCAAAAGAAATGTCTAAGCTACCAAATGGTAACTTTACCATTGCTTTCTTCCCATGCTCAAGACAGAGAGGGATAGCTATACCTAAATTGACTATAAAAGAAGGATGCAAATGGAGGACACAGTTGCCGGAAGAGCGTTTCAGTATCGACAGCGACAATCTCTTTCTGTTTACTGACAATAATGGCGAGCCTAAGATGTGCTATCGCATTCTTATCCGCTATATGGGCTTTCCACAAGATGGATTTAAATTACATAAAATAGACTGGTTATGAGTAAGAATGACCTTAAAATGATAGGCAATTACGGTTGCTATTTAGATGAAGACAATGTGATCTCTTTCCAAATTGGAGACACTCCACGAGCCTCTTTGTTTGGACCGGATCCTGCCTTTCCACTACATGCGGATGCCGGCATCTCAGAACCTCGGTGGCAAAGTATTCAAGGCTTCCAAGTGTGCAGTCGTGGATACAACAATATGAAGTGTGAAGAAATTACTTCGGATATAAAGAAGAACCGTCTGCTGCCAAGATTGATAAGTAAGCAAATTAAAATGTTGTATGGACATGGCCCTTGTGTCTATATACCTAAAATAATTGATGGTAAATTAACGAAAGAATGGGTGGATTGTCCCGAAATCACCGATTGGCTCAACAGTTGGAAACAACGCGGAATAGAATGCGATCATAAAGAGTTTGCTAAAGCAATCATCAAGAATTACTATTACTTCTATGATTTTTTCGTAAAAATACGTTTTACGGTAGGAAAAGACAGGGGCACTGTTCCCATAGCAGGACTTGAAGCCATGGAAAACAAACATTGCCGTTTGGCCACTACAAAGAAAGATGTTGCTACTGATGTCGTTTATTATAAGGATTTCAAACATATAGCAGTAGGACGTTGGGGATATGGGATATCTACATTCCGGATATATCCTAAATTCAACCCGGCAGAGGTTGCTAACTATAAGTATGCGGCAATCTCCCATCATAGGGAAAAATCCGTTGATGATTTTTACGGAGTGAATGAGACTCATCAAGGTACACGCGCTTATATTAAAGGTTCTAACGAAACGGCAGATTACATTAATTCATTTCTCCGTAACTCTCTTGCTGCTAAAATTCATATTGTGATTCCTAATGCATGGATTGAATCTAAGCGTACACAAATCAGCAAACTTTGTGATGAAAACAAGAAGCTGCAAAAGAATGGTGAGAAATTGATGCAGTATAATGGTATCGACATTGGTACAGAATTCAGGGAATCGACATTAATCAAGTTTCTTCAGACAGAACTCCGGAAAATATCAAGCTATCTGTCTGGAGCTGACAACCAAGGCAAGGCTTATGCTACTATAAGCTTTAAAAACAGTCAAGGCGAAGAAGAGCGCTGGAAGATTGAAACTGTGGATCTGAAGTACAAGGAGTACATCGACGCATTGATTGCATACGATAAACGCGCTGATGAAGTATTACTTTCCAGTGTAGGACTCGACTCGTCCATATCGAGCGTAAGCAAAGACGGGGTTATTTCCAAATCGGGTGCAGACGCGTATTACAATTATTTGATTTACATAATGTCGCTTTCTTCTGAAGACGAAATCTGTTCCGAACCGTTCAATCTGGCGATATCGGTAAATTTCCCGGAACTGTATGCACAAGGCTATCGCATCGGTTATTATCGGGAAGTTCCGGCACGCCAGGAAGAAGTTTCACCTAAGAACAGACTTAATACCCAACAATCATGATTATATTAGAAGAACTATTTTCTACGGTAGCGGAGTTTCGTAAGTATTCTCCATACCTCGAAAGCAATGTCAGCTTCCAGGACTTGAATTCATCCGCTCTTTCTGCCAAGAAGCAAATTTCAATCATTTTATCCAAAGAGGTGTACGATGAAGTGGCGGGTAAAGCTGGAGAGCCCAAAGAAGCATTATGCTCAGCCATGGCAAACCTGACACTTGCCAAGCAGATGATATTCGACGTCATTAGCCGTCGAAAAAACGAAATCGACATATATAAGCATGAGCAGGAAGCTATGCGGCGGGCATATACAGATAACTATTTCAATGCAATGGATACGCTTATACAGTTGTTGTCCTCAGAAAGAAATATATCTGAAAAGTGGAAAGAGACCCGTTACTGCAAGATGCTATCGGCTTTAAAAATAAAAACTGCCGATGAGTTTGACTCCTTATATCCTATTGATATGTCGTACTTATTTTTCTTCCGGACAATTCCTTTGCAAAAGGAAGCTTTGGATGACGGTATGGACTCTTACTTTGAACGCTCTGCCAAAAACGAAGAGGTTATCTCTGTGCTCCAACGGTGCCTGGCAAAACAAACGGTTGCAATAGCTTTGCGAAGATTTGACATCATTGAATTTCCACCGACAATTCGGTCTTTGTTTGATGATACAACTGCCAGCCGTTCCGGAAAAGATGAGCAAAGTAGAATGCTCGACTTGGCAATATCGCTGGCTGACGAAGTGAAGAACTCTTTAATGGACATTGACCTTATACTTTCTTCCGGTTCCGGCAGTTCTGTCGACACTGAGACATCGTTTAACCGTCCTGATGACAAAATATACCTGATGGCATGATGGAAGATACAATCAAATTCTTAGTTCGAGGTGAGGAATACAGTATATCCAACTCATGGGAGAAATTAGATCCCTATTTGTATGCCTCACTTATTCAGGATATACAAAATATGGCAAACGGCCAATTATCCATTGCAATGGTGCGTGTCCGCCATATCTGCCGGACAATGGGATGGGATATTAAGAAAATTAAAACCGATGAAGGGTATCAAAACCTTGCATGGCTTGCCGAGCAAATCACTTTTCCTTTCCTTATTGAATACCCTGACAATGATAGTGCACTTCGAGAATTGGACGATGAGACCCGAAAATTATGCAAACGTATTCCACCCCACCGGTTACCGGGCATCACTATATCCAAGTATCTTAAGAAACTGGACTACCGGTATACTGTAGATTCATGCTTTTGTAAGCAGTTAGTGCCTTTCATCGAAATAGATGATGAATTCTACAGCAGCTACAAAATTGATACAAGGTATGGTTATCTGACCTGTTCACTGACTGCATTACAATTTATTGAAGCCAAAGCACTGATAGGTTGTACAAAAGAAAAGTTGCCCTTACTTGCTGCTGTTCTGTATTATCCGGAAAAATATTCTTCGGAAGGAGCACATGAATTAGCCGAACGGTTTGCCCATGTTCCTGATAGTACTTTAGTGGCCATTGCTTTTAATTTCCAGGCTTTTGTAAATTATCTGTTTACAAAGACACAATTCAGGTTACTTACAGAGGCTAAAGAAACAAGGCAGTCTACCATTGTTACTGGTGCTTTGGAATCATTATATAATCTGAGTGCAGACGGGCTTGGGGATATTGATAAGGTTGAGCAGATGAATGTCATCCAATATCTTACTATCCTTCGAAAAAAACTTATAGATACTGTCCGCAGCTTGCATGCAGCTAAAATGGAGAATGTAGATATTGAAAAAGAAACAGGATTACCAATTTGCATAATCAACCAGATATTATGATACTACAACTATTTAAATATTTTGCCAGATATCCCCAAAAACAAGGGGTGTTGTCCATGTTTATCAATGGAGAAAGCCCATATACAGAGTATGCGGAGTTGCTGGAATATGTAAATCATCTGCCGGATCCTTTACTTCCCGATATTGGAAGTTTTGTTTTTGGACAGTCATATGATGACGTAAAGAAACGGGTAGACTGTATAACCGGTAGCTACTTATTTATTGATTTCGGAGAATTTACGTCCAATCGTGATTCGCATAATTCCATCTCTGATGTTCAGAAATTGGCAGTGACTATTGCTATGAAGGTTCCGGATAATGCTGATATCATGGAGGTATGTATAGCTTCGGATAAAACCTTGTTTCAACTTGCATCCTGCAGAAAAAAACTCATAGAGGATTCCGAGCAAAAGTTATTACCATGGGGAGGAAAGATTGCAGATCAGCAGGATATTGTTCCTTTTGTTTCTCCGGAATTCAAATCAATTGGCTGGACGCTTATGTTGACTTCGGAGACTCCGGATTTGTTCAATGTAAAAGCGTCCTTTATACAATAAAAAATCTCCAATATCTTAGCATAAAAAACAGAAGGCTTATGAGAATAACCAAAGCTAAACTTACCATTCAACTTGCAGTGGCTGTTTTTCTTTCAGTTGCTGGTATGGTACTTATTTTCTGCGGCTTTTGGGTAGAACCGACAGGAGAAATAGATAATTCAGTGCTGGTAGCTTACGGTGAAGTCAGCACTTTTGCCGGCGCACTGTTCGGGGTGGATTACCGGTATCAGTTACGGATTTTTAGAAAGGAAGAAAAGAAAGATGAAAACCATTGACGCTATTATTATTCATTGTTCGGCTACACGTGCCGGACAGGATTTACGAGCTAAGGACATTGACCGTATGCACCGGGCACGCGGTTTTAATCAGATTGGCTACAATTTTGTGATTGATTTGGACGGTACGGTGGAGAATGGCCGGCCGTTGTCTATCGACGGGGCACATTGTAATACGAAAGGGTTCTCTGGCTTGTCTTACAATAAACACAGCATCGGTATTTGTTATATCGGCGGGCTGGATACCAGCGGTAAGCCAACGGATACCCGAACTTCAGAACAAAAAGCCGCACTTCATGATTTGTTGGCTAAACTCTGTAAAGAGTACCCTATTATTGAATTACTCGGCCATCGAGATACATCACCCGATATAGATGGTAGCGGCGAAGTTGAACCGACTGAATATATCAAGGCATGTCCCTGTTTCGATGTGCGGAGCGAGTTTAGTAATTTCTTACGCAATGTTGTGATACGGCCATGAATTTAAAAAATTGTTTCTTCATACTGTTTATATTATCTTTCCTGATCGCAGGCTGTCGAAGCTCGCGATCAGGATCCTCACATTCTGACATATCCATGCAGTATTTAAGAGAAACCAATAATAATTCTGTTGATATTAAAAATAAGCTCACCCGTAAATTAACTGCCCAGGATGCCCAACTCCGGGCACGAGTCATTGAATTCTATCCATTGGAACCAGGAGATACAACCAAGCATGGCTCTATAAAATCTATTACTGATTTAGATTTTTCTTCTGCCTCCAAAACTGATTCTATGGTTGAAGAGAAGCAGTTTGCTTGTAATTCTGATACCACTTCTGAGCAATTGGTGGGAAAGAAGATAGAAGATACTACTTATCAAATAAAACATTTACCTTGGTATCAGCCATTTATACCATATATAGTTTTTGCTCTTGTTGTGGCAGGCATCTATTATTTCCGTAGAAAATAATCATTTTTTATCTCAAGCTAAACAAATCTAACAGGCTTATAATAAATGAGTTAGTACTACTTTGTTCGTAAGTATAGTGTTATCTTAGCAGTACAATAAATAAAGGATAAAACATTATGAACGAACAAGTTACAAATATTCTTAACCAGAATATAACGAAAACGGCGAAGATCCAACAGCTCCTTCTTTTAGGCTATACCCGCCGCCAAGTGGCAGACTTAGTGACCAATGGCAATTACGGTTTCGTGCAGAACGTCTATAAAAAATGCTTGAAGCCGGAAACTTTAACCAACCGGTTACGACATATAGCGAAATAGACTACACATTCAACCGTCGTTTCGGGGTAGAGATTGAAGCATATAACTGCGATAGAAATCGCCTTGCCCAAGAACTTCGTGAGGCAGGTATTGATGTGGCGGTTGAAGGTTACAACCATAACACCAGAAGCCACTGGAAATTGGTAACGGACGGAAGCCTTACCGGAAATAATACTTTTGAATTGGTCAGTCCTGTATTGGAAGGAGAAGCCGGGTTGCAGCAACTTCAAAAGGTTTGCTGGGTACTTGATTATTGCGATGTAAAAGTCAATGATAGTTGCGGGTTACACATACATATGGATGCCGCAGACTTCACTATTGAAACCTGGCGTAACTTGGCAATAACATATCGCCGTCTTGAATCAATAATTGATGCTTTTATGCCTCATTCCCGCCGTCAAAATTCTTATTGTAAATCCCTTTTAGGCATTTCAGAACAACGTATTTGGGGAGCTCAAAGTGTGGAGCAGCTTCGTTCAGTTTTTAACAACGACCGGTACCGTAAATTAAACCTTGAGGCTTACGCCCGACACCGTACAGTTGAATTCCGCCAGCATAGTGGGACAATCAATTTCACAAAAATGGAAAATTGGATTCGATTTGTGGCAAACATGATTACCTTTGCTCAACAAGGGACGGTTGATGCAGGATGCCAACTTTCGAATATACCTTTTGCAACTGCCGCGCAAAAAATATTTTTCAAACTTAGAACTAAAAAATTAGCAAGATAATGACAACAATTTACACTTTACAGGACGGCGGTACAATTACCGCCACCTGTGCATCCGATTTTGTAACCAAGCTGCGTGAATCCAGTCGTTTTGACAGTGAATGTACGGACCAAGAATACATGTACCATTTTGCGGACCGATATTATGACCAGACAGGAAACGTGGTGCGTGCTGATTCTCCGGAGCACTTCTTGAACGACCTTGTAAAATATAAATATGTAACAAATCAATAATTGCTTCCTTTTAAAAAGCATCTAATTTGCATTATTTTTATCTTGATAAAGAAATTATTATCGAAATATTTTGCTATCGATAATAATTTCTTTATCTTTGTAGTGTCAAACAAAAGAGCTCTTTGGATGACTGATGAAGAAGCGCTAAAAGCGCGGGTAGAAGAGTTGATTGAGAATCTCAACTACTACCTCCGAAATTATCACCGGCTCATTGGGCTGGGATATAGAAAATCGGTACTGGATGCTGAAATTGAATGTCTCAAATTGGAAATTCAACGTCTTTCCGCTATCCGGTAGAAAGAGGGAGCTGCCCGGCCAGGCGGCTTCCTTATCTTCATTCATTTATATGTATCACCTAAAACTTAGAAGCTATGGGAGTAAAAGAAGAATTTTTCAGACTAAAAGAAGCTTGCATCAAAAGTAAGGGAGCCGATAAAGAAAAGGCAGAGCGCGAAATGCAAGCCTTTTTTGACTCAATACGTCCGGAAGATGAAGCAGAACTTCAAGCTGCTGTTACGGAGGACTTTGCCAGAATACATAAGGATATTGAGGATATAAAGCTTTTGAAGCAAAGAATAGAAGTACGTAAGATATTATCTGAGACATTGCCATTCATTTCTGTATCCGAGTTTGCAAAAACCTATTTTGGCAAATCGGCTTCATGGTTACATCAACGTATTAATGGCAATGAAGTGCATGGTAAATCTGCAACATTTACTTCTGGTGAATTACACCAGTTGGCTGATGCGTTGAATGATGTGGCTGATAAACTAAAAAAGGCGGCAACGGCTTTTGTATAAACCAATATCGTTATTATGAAAATATATAGCGAAAAGGAATTTCGTGCTTATCAGATTGAGATGGAAGCCCTTACTGCTAAAGGTACAAACTTGGGTGATATGGAGTTGCTAAACGAGGAAGAGAAGGAAAGATACATTGCACTGTCCCAAGCTATCAGTGAATGGGAGGCCACATCTTTCAAGCAAGGTGTTGACTCTGATCACAGATGTTTATCCGCAAAAAGATGAAAACTAAAAAAATGAAGCAAAAGAATTGAAGTATAAGATATTAATTGATTATACGTAAAAATGACAATACTACAATACTCTTTATTTTTTGCTATTCCTGTAATAATAGTATTAGTAATAATTTTATATTATAAAAGGATATACTCCATAGACGTAATGCTTCCGTCTAAGTGCTTAATGGATGAAGACTGTATTGTAGATGTGGTACGGGTTCTTCAGAAAATTGTTGCAAGGCATAGCAAGAAAGTAAAACTCAATATGCGAGAAGTAAAGGCCATTTCTTATGAGGCTTATATGGTTATTATGGCTCAAGGGGAAAAAGCTTTTTATAAAGGAAAAACAGTTTACTTGAAATCTGTTCCTTTTAGAAGAAAAGAGGTTGTAAATGTTATTTTGGGAAAAAATAAGAATCATACAACTTATCACAATTATATAATATTAGAAAAAACAGGCAATACTCCTTTCCTTCAAAGTTCTAAAATCAGTCCGAAGATAATGTCAAGGATAGAATTAGATTTGAAGAGAATGAAAATAATTGATTATTATGAATTTAATACATTGATGACTGAATTGTTGGGAAATGCTATTGAGCATGGTATTCAAGAAAGAAATATTAATTGGTGGATGTACCATTTTCGTGATTATAGAACAGATACAATGCATATCGTTTTTGTTGATATGGGTATTGGCATTATTAACTCATATAAGAGAGCCGGACTACCCGAGCAATATACTAATTTATCTGATGAAGAAATAATTATGTATGCTTTAGAGGGTAAATTAGGTTCATCAACAAAAGAACCTAATCGAGGGCGTGGTATGCCTCAAATAAAGCACATGATTGAAAAAAAATGGATTTCTGACTTCGTTTTGATAACAAATACCGTATCTTTGCGTTATATAAATGGGCAATTTAAAGTTAAGAGGCATCCTAATTTTGTAGGAACTTATTATTCTTGGACTATTAATAAAGAAAATTATTTAACATGGAAAGAACAATCAATATAGCCAGAGATTATAGTCCTGTTTTAGGAGGTAGATGGATTCGTTTAGGACCGCATTCCGGTGAGGACTTTTATAACACCAAATTGAAAGAGGCTTATCTGGAAGCATATAAAGAAGGTGGAAAGCTTATTGTGGAATTAGACGGAACAAAAGGCTATCCCAGTTCTTTTTTAGATCAGTCATTTGGTGAATTAGCTCGTCAATATGGAGTTGACAATGTTCGAAAAACATTAGATTTAAGAGGGACTGTATTTAATTGGGTAATTGACTACATAAAAAAAGAAATATGGGGAAAACAACAATAATACTTTTTTCTATTTCTCTTGTAGTCATAGTAGCTGTTATAACAGTTTTATCATTTGGATTATTGCAAACAAGCTGGTCATATAGCTATGTTGTAGAGCCTATTGATATTATAAACATACTTGTTACAGTATTAGTGACGATTTTTGTTGCTTGGTATGTGACAAAAAAATTATCGGAAGAACGGTTTGAGAAAGAACTTATCATTTCTGATTTAAAATCAATAGAAGAATGCATTAAAAAGATATTGGATTCTTACGAGCAGGAAAATGCAAATAAGCAGGTTCTTGCATTGATTAATCAGTTACATATCTTAATTAACCGATTTGAAAAGACTGTTGCTCCTCAACGAATATCCACTATTGATTTAAAAAGGAGATTTTGGAGGTTATTCGCTGTAGCTACGAATTATACTGCCGCCAATGATACTTCAAGTATAGATATACCTCAAGTTGAGTATCTAAGCGACGAGTTAATTATTGAGATCAGACGAATAATAACGAAAGTAAATTCTAAATAAGATTTCAAGCGGAGCAAAAATTACAGACTCTTGGAGTGTTTCGATGGAATTTACAACTCGCTTTAAATTAATGTTTTTTTGATGTTTGGATATTTTCCTAAACAAGACTGTAGAATTGAATTATAAAATACTAAATTATGGTAGCGAGTGAAATAATAAGCGGATTAGCATCCACAGGATTAATATTGGCGGCTAACGGTACTCCTGAAGCTACAATGTTTGCAGCAACTGTTCAACCATTGTTGAAAGGAGCTTTTGATACTATTATTCCAGATTTTTTTCATAAAGGAATTACTAAACGAGAACTTGAACGTATAGGTGTCTCTTATAAAGCGGCAATAGATAAAATAAATGAAAATGTAAATAATAGGATTGAACTCAGAACAGATAACTTTTTCGTACGAGCTGATAATTCCTATTCTGAAGCAGATGATATTTTGGAAGCTATCTTGAAAGATTCTATGAATGATGTAGAAAAGAAAAAAGCTGAGTTTTATGGTTATTTTTTTGGGAATTTAGCTTTTTGTCCGGAAATAAATTATTCAAATGCGATTATCTTACAAAATATTATATCTCAATTATCTTATTCCCATTTGTGCTTGATAAAATATATTCATGATCATAATGTTGTAAATACAAAAAATTGGAAACAGAATTTTGATCAAACCACAGACATAAAAGGTATGGAAGTATACCATATACTTAAAGATCTTGTTCATTTTGACCTTACTATGAGAGTAAAACCGATAGAACTTTGGGAAGAAATAGGTAGTATTACTTTAAATTGTTTTGGGAAAGCCTTATATAAATTGATGGATCTTGATAAAGTTAATGGTAAAGAATTTGAGGAATTAAGTTCGATTATCTTAAAGATATAAAAGTGCTATTTTATAAATTCTATAGCATAAAGCGGAGCAAAAAACTCCGTTTTTCTTTTGCCATTCCAAAAACAACCTCTATATTTGCAATGCTACAACAGTTGGTTGAGCTGTTTTTCAACCCCGACCGGACAACGGCTATTTGTCCAAACACGAATTTGGGCTTTTTTTATGCCCATAGGTTTGCTCCCGACATAAATGTCGCCAGCAAATTCATATACGAACAGAAGACATTGCGTAGAAGTATGCTTATCATACAGATACGGCTATCATTCCCGAACATTTATTCCAACGCTTCGGCGGGGTTGAATCAACTGTTGTAGCAACGGGTTTGGTAGCCGTTCTTTTTTCTGCCATTGCTACAACAGTTGTTCGTATATGAAAACTCAATTATCCGGCACTCTTAATGTGCCAGCTTCCGGTATCCCTGCCGTAAGCGGACCTGTCAACGCTCTTACTGAGCAAGTGAATAATCTTCAGCGCCGCTACTATCGTAGTTTGGCTCCTGACTGTGAAGTCAAAACCAAAATCGACAAATGGTATAATGCTACCATTGCCAGTCTTTGTGCTACATTTATTTTTCCACCCTGTATTATTGTAGTGGTTTATTGCTATTTTAAAACACGAAAAAACCAGGAAGGAGGTAAGAAATGAGCAAACGATCTTCAGTAGCCGATTGTGACATCTACGTATCCGCAGAACGTAAGTACTCCGGTACAGACAAAAGTCCATTCCTATATAATGTTTATCATGATGGAGAATACGAAATGGAGAGCCTTACAGCTGATGAGGTGCGTGAACTTATAGAATGTTTGCAGCATGCACTTGCAGAAAATGAGAAAGGAGTAAAACATGAATAATACTCGAATAGCTTACTTAGTATTAATTCAAAAGAAAATCGAAAATGAAAAAGAATAAAGAAACTGAGGAACAGAATATTACCGATATCAGTATCCATATAGCAGCTTTGTCTGCATCGTTTAAACCGGCAGTTGATGTTCGCCATGCGACTCATTGGTTCACGACAGATGAAGTGTATGATGCCATTATCCGGATTGATCCCGGAGCAAAGATAAGCAAGGCGCAGGTTCACCAGGCAATGATTGATGCCGGTTATCAATATCGGATCCGTCCGGTATCCAATGGTATAGATTTCCGCTGGATGCTTCAGGCAAAAGGCTGATTTAAACTTTCTTTTAACATGCTATTAATGCAGCGGTTCGAGATGAATAGCTGCATTGTCCTTCCTGAATTATTATAAAGTATCCACCTTTGCAAAAACAAATATATCATATGGTTACAGAAGAATTAATCCGCAAACAATTCATACATCAGATACTTAAGCGTGATTCTGCCTATATCTATGAAACACAGGCAAGAGTCATACGCAAAAATTTTAGCAATGAGCGTGCAAAGGAACTTGCCATATTTCTTGCATCCCGGCCATTCCGTATTTCTGGAGAAGGATTAAAACCTACTTACTATTTTTCAATATTCCCTTATCTTCGTTTCTTGGATATCAAGTACAGCCGCGAACAGGCGGGGATACGGAAACGTCTGGCACTATATAACCGAGTCATATGGGGAAGACTTTATCATGAAACCATAAACGATTTACGATATGGACTGACACAAGATATGAAAGACTCTATTACTGCCAAATTGCGGGAAATGAACCCCGCAAAACTTTGATTATAAAGAAGATTTGTCTATTTTTGTATAAACCAATAAAGTAGTATGGATATGGATGCCTTTTTAATCATATTGCACGTTGTACTTTGCTTCACGCTGCTTCCCTTTCTTATGAAAGGTTGTGACATGATATTCAAGGTAATTGCTGTTGTTATTTCTCTTTGCGCTACTCCGGTGGCCATGGTACTTGGTCCTGCCGCTGCTTTTATAGGATATGGATGCATTTGGATTTTTAGCAAGTTATCCGGTCTGCCTCCCCGATGATGTAACTACTTGTCCTTTACAGCATAGTTGATAGCTGCTACTTTCGTATCATTAATACTAAAGTAGCAGCTATCATTTTATGGCAAAGAAACTCAATGAAGACCAAATTAAATGGATTCTATCACTTGACGCAAGTGAAGCAGAGAAAGGAGTAAACGAACTCACCAAAAAGAATACCGAACTTACCAACCGAAATAAGGAACTGCGCAAATCCATGCAGCACCTTGAGATACAAGGCAAAAAGAACAGTGCCGCTTACCTGACACTCTCTGAAGAATACTCTAAAAATACAAAACAAATAAGCAGTAACCGAGAGATGATGAAGCGTCTGGATGAGCAGATGGGGCTCAACAATCTATCCATGACGCAGCTTAAACGCCGGGCTCAAGACCTGCAAAAGCAGCTTGATACAACTTCACAAGCTCTGCATCCCCAAGAGTGGGAACAGCTGAACCAACAATTGACGGCTACCAGAAGCAGAATGAGCGAACTGAAAGATTCTGGAAAGGCTGTTGAGAGCCAGTTCCAACAAGCCGCCAAGTCTGCCGGTAAATGGAGCGCTTTCTTTGGGAACTTATACATGCGTATTACTGACTGGGGAATTCAGACGTTGGGTAAGCTGAAAGATATTACTGCTGAGGGTATCGAAATGGCAGCGTCGGCTGATGGTGTACAACGGGCGTTTGACAAATTGGATGATGGGCAGATACTCAATAATTTGCGCAAGGCTACTAAAGGTACAGTTACTGACCTTGATTTGATGAAAGCTACCGTCCAAGCAAAAGATTTCCGTATTCCACTTGAAGATCTTGGTAAGTATCTCCAATTTGCGCAACTCAAAGCGCAACAGACAGGACAGTCTGTTGATTACATGACGAGTTCTATTATTACAGGTCTTGGACGTAAGTCGGTCATGATTTTGGATAACCTTGGACTTTCGGCAGCCGAAATCAACGAACAGATATCTCAAACCGGTGACTTTATGTCTGCTGTTGCATCCATTGTTGATAAACAGTTAGCTGCTGCGGGTGATAATTATGTATCTTCCGCTGACCGCGCCCAAGCAGCTACTGTCCGTTTCCAAAATGCCCAGAGGGAACTTGGTGAAACACTTCTTCCGCTGAAAGAGAATTGGGATGAATTATATACCGGTATGTCCATTGGAACAATGGAACTGATTGGCTGGATAGTGAAGCATCGTAATGTATTGGTGACTTTAGTCGCGGCTTACTCTTCCTACAAAATAGCCAAGGAACTGGCCACAACGGCTACCTATAAGGAGATGACGGCTACCAAGGCATCAATCCTATTGGATAAGTTGAAATTGGCTTGGATAAATAACACTAAGGGGGCAACCCTTCTATATGCGGCAGCAAAAGCCAAATTAACAGGAAACACTAAGCGGGCAGCTGCAGCCATGAGGCTATTCAATACCACATGCAAGGCCAGTGTCATAGGTTTACTTGCTTCGTTGGTTACAGCAGCGGCTGTTGCTTTCTTTACTTATAGAAACAGAGTATCAGCAGCTTCTGAAGTAACCAAAGAGGCCAACCAAAGTATATCTGAAGAAAAAAATCAATTGGAATCATTAAAAAAAGTCTTATTTGACTCAAGCAAAAGCTATCAGGAACGAAAATATGCTTTGGACGAAATCCAGAAAATAGTTCCCGGATACCATGCTTCTTTGACGAAAGAAGGCAAGTTGATAAACAACAATGCAAAAGCTTTGGATGGATATGTTGAGAAACTTCTAATTACAGCCAAACAACAAGCCGCTAACACCAAGCTACAAGAGGCATTGAATGCCCGAACCGAGTGGATTGGCAATAATAAAAGCATGGCCAGGAAAGCAATGGGAGTACAAATGGCAATGGGCGACCCGTTGAATGCAGGAAAAGGTTTAGATGCAGTAGCTGCAGAGCAAGGAGTAATCCCCGCTGCATACAAGGCATTCATGGAACAGAAAAAGCTGTTAGATAACCAGGTTAAGTTGTACGAGGATATGATGAAAGGGTATGTTCAGCAATTAGCTAATATAGATGCTAAATATACTAAGCCTGATACAGCTACTCCTGATTCTGTGGACTTGGTCGAAGCTAAGAAGAAAGAGATAGAGGATGCAGAAAAGGTAGTGGCTTCAACTAAAGAAGAAGTTATTGCACGTAACCAAAAAGTTGCAGCGTTAAAAGCAGAACTGGATGCCTTACAAAATTTAGGGATTCAGAAAAAGAAAAATAATAGTACAGAAAAAGCCCATGCTGCTGCAGAGAAAGAACAAAAAGCAAGGGTTGCAACTGAGCAGGCTGCAGTCAAGTCTCTTGAAACTCTCCGGGAAGAGGATCTGCAATCACAGCAAAAATGGTATAATGATTCTTTATCCGCTTTAACCACTGCTCAGTCTACAGGCAGAATGACTAAGGAACAATATGAAATGATGCTATTGGAATTGGAAAAACAAAATGCTGATACCCGCCTCAGAATAGAACAATCCTATTATTCCGATGCTCAGTCAATGGCTCTCATGAATGCCAACATAAAAGAGGATATAGTCAGAAAATCCAATCAACGTGTTATTGATGCAGAAAAATCGGCCAATGCAACTCGGGCTTCCCAGCAGGAAGCATTGAACAACTTAGTTAAGAGTTTCAAGGATCAATTCAAACTGACCACCGTCGATGAAGATTACACCATACAACTCAAAACCCTTGAAGCTGCTTATCAGGCACGTAAAGAAATGGCTGAGAAGAATAATCTTGACGCTACAGAACTTGACAAAGCCTATTTCCGGGCAAAAGAACAATTGGAGTCAGAACATCAGCAAAAGATCCTGGCTATTCGAAATCAATATGGTCTCTCTACACAACAAGAACGCTTCAATGCGGAACTGGAACAATTACGATTAGCACGTGAACAACAGCTGTTAACCGAGAAAGAATATGAGCAAGCTGTTCAGAATCTTAAACGGGACAGCTATAAAAAGCAGTTCGACTACTATTCGAATCTTTTTTCAGGGGCAATACAGGCACTTCAACAGGCTGAAATGGATAACATTGACGCCAAGTATGACGCTGAGATCGAAGCAGCCAAAGGAGATGCGGAAGAAATAGAACGTTTGGAAAATGAAAAGGCACAGAAAAAGCTTGATGTACAAAAAAAATATGCAGACGTTAATTTTGCCATCAAAGCATCTCAAATCATTGCTGATACAGCAGTTTCAATAATGAAGGCGTATGCAGACCTTGGTCCGATTGCCGGTTCTATTGCAGCAGCTCTTATGGGAGTAACAGGTGCCGCACAGTTGGCCAGCGCCAAGGCCGAGCGTGACAAAGTTAAGAATATGACTCTCTCCGGAAGTTCTTCTAATAGTGCCGGTACTGGAGCACGCGTTGCCACTGGTCGCCAGTCCGGAGGGAAAATTGATGTCCGTCGTGCTCAAGACGGTAAGTTATTTTCAGATGTTGATTATGATCCGGATGCACGCGGATTTATAGATCATCCTACAGTGATTGTTGGAGAAGGCCCGGTTGGACAGTCCAAAGAATGGGTAGCTTCCAATGCTGCAGTTAGCAATCCTACAGTTGCCCCAATCCTTGATATTTTGGATAAGTCGCAACAGGCTGGGACTATTCGAACACTTGATCTCAACCAGGTCATCCGTACGCGTATGGCTGGTTATTCTTCCGGTGGTTCTATTAATACCCCGATATCCGTATCATCGAATTCGGATCAGTCCGGTACCATATTTCCACCGGATCTTATGAGGCGTTTTGCTAATGCTATTGTTCGTTTAGACGAAGAAGGGCTTCCGCCGGCTCCCGTTTTACTTTCAGAAATTGAAAGAAAGCAGGAACTTCGAAATCGATCACGCGCTATTGGTTCTAAAAAATAACTTGTAAAATAGTCCCTTATGAAAATTATCAATACTGTATCCAATCAGGCATATCAGTTAAATCCAGATACACAATTGGAAATAGAACGTCCTAACCTGTTCTTTAATGAGTGGGGTGAACAAACTCTCCCTATCGATCTTCCTGACACAGATTTGAATAGAAGACTGACAGGTTATCCGGATCTACTGGCTAATCAAAAGAAGATTTCTTCCCATATTGACTGTTCTATTCAGGACGGTGACTACTTCATACATTGTAGACAGGCTATTTTAGGGGCTAAGCGGCATGAAAAGATTTCTACTTCATTCTATATGAATGAAGGATCATTTTTATCTCGCATATCTGATGTTTCTTTGTCGGATGTATTCGGAGATGAAATTATTCCTGGAGTTTCAACTGTTCAGGAAGGTATTGATTTTTGTTGGTCACTTATCAATAATACCCATCCTACTTATGCAATCTTTCCTATATGCGTAGATCTTGATGGAGAAAGGCGTATGGTCAATCGTATAGACTATATGGATGCTAACGGTAATGTGGAAGATGGGCGTCGACCTTCTCAAAGTGGTACTCTCGGTTTCTACAATTCTTTTGAACGAAAAGAAATTGTGAATGAGCGTACCATTGTTTTAGCACCTGGATATTATATTTCTCCATTCATGCGAGCTCCATATTTGCTAAAACGTATTTTCTCTTATTTTGGCTATACATTGCTTGATAACTTTTTCACAGAGACAGAGCCTTTCAAATCGATGGTATTTATCAATAATACTATTGACTCTCTTGTTAATGGCACTGTTATGCTTGCACATCTAGTGCCGGATTGTATGTGTAATACTATTTTGGACATTTACCGAAAAAAATTTTGTTGTGAGTTTATTCCAAATGAAGTGGAACGTACTGTTACAATTGAACTCTTTTCTGATAATATTAAATTAAAGTCTGCCATTGATCTTACTTCGTATTTGGTTTCACATCCTGAAATCATACAGCAACCATATAGGCAGCTCAACCTTTCTTCTGAGAAGGTCATAACAGAAGGAAACTCATACGATTCTACTAGTGATATAGAGGCAAAATATCCGGAAGCTTGGTTCGATGAGACCACCTATGGGTATTATCGTAATGGCTATTCCTCAGACTATATTCAAGAGTGTGTGTCTGATGGGAATTTACCGTATTATGCTGGTGGCTCTTTAAAAGCATACGAGGTCAAAGTTCCGGATTGCCAATATTGTTTGCTTCTCAATACTACGCCATATATCGGAGAGGGACGTACATTGAACTCAACGATTGATGGTCTACCGGTTACCGATACTACCGATGGTGCTGAAAATTCGGGTGATAATGTTACGGCTAATAACCCCTCACAGGCTCCAATATTATCATTTGTCTATTATAATGGTAAATTCTCCACTGGCACTAATCACGATATAAATGGAAATTGGGGATATTCTTTAGTTTATAATGGACCTACCGGTATTTTCGAGAAGTTTTATCGTGACTTTGACAATCTACTTCGAAACTCCATGCATAAAATTTCAGCTAACTTCCTATTTCCAAATACTCTTAAAAAAAACTTGCCTGTTCATCGTAAAGTGACTCTTCAGGGAGTGGACTGCCTGGTTAATGTATTGAAGTATACTATCGGTGGAAAATCAGAACCTGTTGAATCAGAATTATTCACTGCTGCTCTTTATGAACCAGTATCCAAGGCTAAATCTGAATCAGAACGAATGCCTCGTAATAAAACAGGATATAGGTGGATCATTGAAACCGTTTCCCATGATTCAACCGAGGAAGAATATCTTGCATCCGGATATGATCTTATAGAATTTGATGCTCGTAAGGCGAATGATATACCGGCAATATATCCATATCCGCCTACAAAAGAAATGTATGATTCAGGAAAGAATTATTATAAGCGTACTTTTTTCCGGTGCTATGCGATCCGAAATAGTCCCAACAAAAAATATGTAAAGATTGAAGTTTCTCTGAAACCTGTACCATTTGATTATGGTAGTTGAGAATTTCGGAATATCTCAATGGTAGATAGGTTGAAAGTTGTCCTTTATCATGGATAACTTCAAAGTTACTTTTGCTTCAAAAAGAAATAGCAATGAATATTATTCAACAACCGGACTCTCTTTCACTTAGCCTGAATTTGAAGGAGTTCCTTATAACGTCTGATGTTCAAGTCTCTTTTGCGCTTCGTCAAGGAGATACTGAAATATTATCGCAACGGTATGATCCACCTACTCAAGGTTATATTACGATTAATCTGCGAGATATTATACATGGGCGTCTTTCGTTCCAGTTAAAAGAAATAGGAAGTATCTATCAACAATTATCACTGGTTGCAGATTTTACTGCAGTCATTGATACGACTGAAGTCTCTTTTCGTGTTATCCGTTCCGGTGTTGATCGATTGTCTGACTCAGCCAGGAATTTCCTCACGCAGAATTTTCTGACATGGCAACCTACAATCAAACCTGTTACTTATTATTCTCCCGAATTTTTGACTTACTATGCGGTTGTCAATGGTTCGGCAAAAATGCGGGCCTATTTTACTGATGAGTCGGGAATTGTCACTTCTCAACTTGATTACACTATTTCTGAACTTGTGGCTGGTATTGCGTATACTATCCCTTTACAGTATTCGGTTGTGGCCGGTTTACTTGACCATAAATTGCCGGCATACTATGATGTATGGATTGAGGACAGTTCCGGAAATCGTCTTACGTATATTCAACGTTATTATGCTGAGAATATGCGTTCAGAGCAGGAACAATGGATATTGTTTGAGAACTCATTGGGAGGTGTTGATACTTTTCGTGCCTATGGTAGCACAATATTCAATGGTGAGCACACCCATAATATAGCTGAAGTTGATGAAGTTTCTCAAGAATATCACGTTGATACAGAACGAAAATTTGAAAAGAATACCGGGCACCTGAATAATGATGAACGTAAGTGGTTACTTGATTTTTTCCCATCCCCGGTAAAGTATATATATATTGCTAACTATCTCCGCCGAATAGTTGTGACGGAAAGTAATGTAAACTATACAGATCGTGAACTACCTAGTAACTATACATTCACTTTTAAATATGCGGATGCCCAACCGTTATTAAATCTACCTAGAACTGATGTACCTGCAGATCTACTTAACATTACTGTGCCCGATATTGGTTCTTTTACCATTCCCCCTCGGCTTGCTGAATTTTCTCGTCTTTCACTATCCGGGGGGGTACTATTCCCTGTTCAGAATCCATATTCTGAGGTATGGGCTACTACAACAACAGATGCTATAGCTACTTTTTTGGCAGATTACCTTTCCAAAGTATATGGAGCTGGTGGTGGTATTGGGCATAAACACCGTAATTTTTCTCTGCTTGAACTCTTATCATATATTGACAGATATCTTCTAGTCGACGGTCAAAAAATTAAAGCTGGTTATGCAGATGTTGCAGGTGAACTAAAAGAAGATAAGTATCTACATAAAGATAGAGATGATGCTACACATTTTTTACTTAGTCTTTTTGCAGGCGCTATTTTCGGAAAAGATGGCTTTGCATCCGGTATGACCGGTTTCGGTGCCAGGATAGATGAGAATGGTAACGGCGAAATGGAAAGCCTTATTCTCCGTAGATTTCTTGAAGTTCCAGAGTTACGCTATAACCGGATCTCTGTCACACTCGGTGATAAATGGAATGCTCCGGGAGCAGGCATTATCGAGCAAATAGAACCTGATATGGATGGGGACGGTAACTTACAGATGACCGGAACCGGATATCTGAAGCTTGAGGAAGGAGAATACGGTGCTATTGATGTAGGTGACATTTGCATGGGCATCTTTCACAGTGAAAAGGCAGAAGATAATGCTACTGCAGACAGTGATGACAGTTGCGGCAACTTTCAATATGCGGGTTTCTATACTTGTTATTTCACCATCACCGAAATAACCGGAAGTAACAACAAGCAATTCAGATACCAGCTTCGTCCCGTCAGTGAACGCTGGAAGTTGACTTTCCACCCATGTCAGGCTATGCACTTTGTCTGCTACGGTAGCTTTACTAATGTTGATAGGCAGACGTCCACATACACCACGCGCACTTATACCCGTAGGCTTTGGAAACAGAATACTTGGGAAATATCGGCTGCTAACATAGCTTCCCAAAGTGGTGACTTGAGTAATCTGGCCGTTCATGGTCTGCAAATGTCCGGTTATTCGGAATATGTGAATAATGTCTATTTGACCGGAGTTATCAAACAGATAAAGCCCGATGGTACGCCTGTTCTTACAGTTAATGACCGGGGAGCATGGACTACCGGTATGAAGTGTGATTTCTATGATCGTGTGTCATATGACGGTAGGATCTGGTTATGTATCAATGAGGACGGAACAAGTGCGAGGCCCTCGAAAGGCAATGTAGACTGGCTGCTTCAAGTGGATAAGGGTGCGGATGGAACTTCTTTTACCATTAAGGATAAACTGGATGATATATCGCAGCTTCCGGCAGAAGGAAATTCTATTGGTGACGGGTATCTTATAGTCGGTCATCTTTGGGTATGGAATGGACAAACATTTGAAGACAAAGGAAGTATTCAAGGTCCGGCCGGACAAAGTGTAAGCGTTCTCGGAAGGTGGCAGACCGGTATACATGTCCCTTATTTGGGTATTGTGAAGATGGGGACGGCCACATGGATGTGTACAGTTCCTGCAGGAACTGATAATCCCCCTATGTGGACTATTACCGATAAGGACGGTAACCGCCTGTTGCAGACACAGGACGGCGGGAAAACGTATGGCTATATATTGACTGGAACTGAGAATTCCACCGAGTATATAATGATAGCTCAGGATGGTACAGACGGTATACCGGGAGAACCAGGTAAGGATGGTAAAGTACTCTACACATGGATACGTTATGCTGATGACGCTCAAGGTAACGGAATCAGCGACAGCCCTATCGGGAAAAAGTTTCTGGGACTGGCTCATAATAAGGAAACCTCAGTAGAAAGTAATGATCCAGAGGATTATCTGTGGAGTGATATCAAAGGAGAAGATGGTATCGGTACTCCCGGTAATGACGGAAAGACTTACTACACTTGGGTTGCATACTCTGATAATGCCGACGGTAGCGGTATGTATCAGCAACCTAACGAAAATACGAAATACATAGGTATAGCTGTGAACAAAGAAGCAGCTGTTGAAAGCACCGATCCGACTGATTATACATGGAGTAAATTCAAAGGTGAGGACGGTAAAGATGGTGAAGATGGGGATAATGTCAGTAACCATGGCCAGTGGCAGACGGGTAAGCATATTCCATATCTGGGTATTGTCCGTATGGGAAATACTACGTGGCAGTGTACGGTTCCTGCAGGTACTGATAATCCTCCGATGTGGACTATCACCGATAAGGACGGTAACCGATTATTGCAAACACAGGACGGTGGGAAAACCTACGGCTATATATTGACCGGGGAACTCAATACGGCCGAATATGAACTTGTTGCCCGGGACGGTACGGACGGCAAGGATGGTGAAAGTATTAAAGGTGATCCGGGCATACAAGGTTGTATAATTCGTAGGGGAGAATGGAAGATTGGCGTAGAATGGCGCAATGATGAGTCACTCACTTCCGGTACAAGATACTTGGATGTAGCCCTTATAAGAGACGACCAAGTTGCCACCGGATGGAAGGCGTATAAGTGTAAGACTACCCATACGAGTTCGCTCGCCAATGCTCCGGGCAATTCTACCTACTGGGAAGAATTCGGGCTTAATACGACAGCTATCTTCACCTCGCTTATCATTGCGAAGGACGCGCAGATTGATTTTATGCAGGGAAACCAACTGATCATCAAGAAAGATGATGGTACGGTGACGGCAGGTCTTAGCGGAACTCAATCCGGTGAGAAGATACGGATGTGGGCCGGAAGCCCTACTCCTGATGATGCTCCTTTCCGGGTTACTGAAGACGGGAAAGTTCATGCTGAAAATGCAGAAATAACCGGAGAAGTCAATGCAACAAGTGGCGTTTTCAAAAACATCAGGTCCCCTAATGGTGCATTTCGTATTCTTGATAATGGAAATATAGAAATTATCGGTAAGGTATCCACTTCATCCGATGGTACACGTATTGTAGTTGATCCGAACACTAACAGCATTAAGATATATAATCAGGATAATAATGAAGTTGGGGACATTTCCTTTCTCGTTGAAGAATGGGCAGGAACTACCAATTATTATCCACGATTAAGACTCAAGCGGTATTCGGGGGCAAAAGAGGTTGGAAGAATTGATATATCGGCATCCTCGTTAAGTGCTTATTCAATACTTGGAGCCAATACGAACTATTTTGATTTATCCCCCAACGGATTAGTGTTTTCCTTGAATGGTAAGGTAACAAAAGAATATCCTAATAGATAGGATTTGATAACTAATAATTATTGATATGAAAGTTTTTTATGAAAGTAAACTGGCGAAGATGTTGTTGTGGCAGGGTTACAATACCATCACTTTAGGTTGTTTCGTTTTCACGAAGAAAAAGAAGGAGGAAATGAAGCAGCGGGTTCTTAACCATGAAGCCATCCATGTGAGGCAATGGGAGGAGTGCATGATTGCTTCAGCGATTCTGTTGACGCTTGTTATGCTCCTTACAGGGTTCAATGTGTGGATGTATCTATTGTGCCCGTTGTGGTTCTATCTGCAGTACGGGTTGGAGTATGCGATTTCATACGTTTATCACTCATGCCGTAACCGATGCTGGGTGAATGTAGGTGATAAGGCTTACGGAAATTCAGCGTTTGAAATGGAAGCTGAAGCCAACGAAGAGGTAGACGGATATCTTGATGTGAGGATGCCTCTTGAGTTTTTCAGATATTACGGAAAAATATGATTTTTATTTACAAAAACGAGATAATAATTAATTGTTAAATTGGGCTGATTTTCATGACAGAAATGACGCCCCTAAAAAGTACAAAGATATATGGCAGATCAAAGAATGAATGAGTTTGCACCGGCTACGGACATAGAGTATGTGTATGCGGAAGCAGCTGACGGTAGTCAAGTAAAAATAAAGAAGAATGACCTAATACGTGAAAAACAAATTTATATGGAAGTCAATCAAGAAATAGATCTTGGATTTAATACATCAGCGCTATTATGCATAAAAGCGCCCCAGCTAACTGGCTCGTTAGCTGTTGTATTGGCTTTCAGCAATAGCGTTTATTTCTCTGAAATATCAAATAATAATGATGTATATGTATTTACAAAAGATATACCTGGTAAAGTGTGTATTTATAAGACAGAAGAATATGGTAATATTAAAGTCAAAAATTTGACAAATGACCCTTCATTTATAATTGTTTCCATCTTGTAGTATATATAATGATCCTAATCGCCATGCCCCTCTGAAATAAAGCATGGCGGTAAATCGTTCATTAAAGTTCAAATTCTGTAAAATTTCCTGTTATATCCATAATCTGTGATATATCCTCATGGAAACCAATTAAACACAATTTATGTCCACCGTACTGGTTGACATATACATCTATTCCAAAATATTCTTCCCCATCATAATTGACTCCTCTTAAATTGGAAAAACAGCCATATTCAGTATGAGTTATATCATGTTGTAATGCACCTCCTGACGCATAATGTATCTTGCACCAACCGGGTAAGCTATGGTTCATCGAAAGATCTGACATCGTAAATAGCTCAAAAAAATTAAAATGGCAGCTATTATTCTCACCTATTTTAAATAAAGTGACGGTTTTGGTTATACTGCCTCCATCTGGTTTAGACAGTGATATAACGTGTTTCGGTAGCCAATAATACATTCCATTCCCGTAACTTCGCTCTCCAGGTATTACTTCAGCAACTTCTTGTAAGGATGGTGTAATACTATTCCCTTCTACATCTATACCTCTTAATAGTGTAGGAAGTCCGCCAATCAACTCATTTTCTTTCTTGTCCGCCATATACCTTTGTACATTTTAGGGGCAAAGAATGTGGAAGATATACAAAGAGTTGAATAACACTTTCTAATTAAGTAAGATTAATTAACCTCCAAGTAAAAAAATCATTTTTATTTGATGAGAATCTAAAATACAATTTCCAATCATTGAGACCACATAAAAATTGCATAACATAACTTCCTTCTTGAAGTGCGAAAGAACTCAATAAGCCAACTCCAGTAAATCCATTAGGAATATTAGCACAGTTTTCTGCTTGTAATGCGATTGTACAATTATTTATAATAGTATTACAATCTGTGCACCATTCCCCCCATTTATATGTGTTGTAAGGAAACAATCTCAACTCTTGCATTATTTCACCTATGTTTTTAGCTAAATCACACTTCTTTATTTTCACCTGTGAACCATCAGCTAACTCTGCATACACATACTCCATGTCCGTAGCCGGTGTAAATTGATTCATCCTCTTATCTGCCATAATCTTACTTTTTAGGGGCGTCTGATATAAGTTTTGTCTACACAGATACTATCCTTACTTTTACGACAAAAATGATTTACGCTTACATTCGTGTTAGTACTGACAAACAAACTGTTGAGAACCAACGCTTCGAAATTGAGAAGTTTGCTCAAAGGCAAGAAATCCACATTGATAAGTGGATAAGTGAGACGGTATCCGGCACACAGTCTGCCAAAAAACGAAAACTCGGCCCGCTCATTAAGAAACTAAAGAAGGGAGATACCCTTATTGCATCGGAAATCAGTCGCCTCGGTCGTCGATTAATGGAGGTCATGTCTATCCTAAACACACTTATGCAAAAAAATATCACTGTTCTTACAGTGAAAGAAAAGTATGAATTAGGCAACAATATACAGTCTCAAATTCTTGCTTTTGCTTTCGGATTGTCCGCCCAGATAGAACGTGATTTGATAAGCCAGCGTACAAAAGAAGGTCTTGCCCGGCGTGTAGCTGAAGGGCAGAAATTAGGACGACACAAAGGGGGACATAACTCGCATTATAAGCTGACAGGGAAAGAATCTTTAATAAAAACTATGCTTGAATACGGCTATTCTAAGGCAGCTATTTGTCGGAAGCTGAAATGTAATCCAAAAACACTTGATGATCATTTGAAGAGGATGGATATTGAATAATGAATGTTTATTTTTCGTGTACAATAAAATAAATGTTGTAGGACAGTAGGAATGTAGGAGGTATAAATTAACCTCCTACGCTTTAAAATATCACATATCAGGAAAGTCTACTTTTATGATATGTGAATTTACTCCAAATCGTTTAGCCAGATATCTCTCTGTCGTTGTTACTGACTTATGGCGGAAATGTTTTTGAAGCTCCCAAGTATTTATTCCTGCATTTACCAGTTTGGCTGCTCCCGTATGCTTGAAACTGTATAATTTATATTTTTTGCTAAAACCTAATTTATCACGAATGCGATCAAAACGATATCTCAAAGTGTTTTTACCCAATCTGTTTTTGCCAGGCATTCCATCATTAGAAAAGAGGTAATAAGTATCCGGATATCTGCCAACCTGTAATAAGTCTGCCAAGTCGTCATATAACTGCCTTGGTATATTTACTGTTTCTGTTAGTCCATTCTTGCTAATATCCTGTCGAACGGTTATTGTTGCGTTTTCCAAATTAATATCCCCAACAAGCAGATGAATTCCTTCTTTAGGGCGGATAGCACAATAATATTCTAGTTCACACATTAATAAAAGTTGAGGATCATATTCACGCATATAATCGGTTAGCTTCTTACGTATAGTATCAGGAATAGGACGTGCAGCTTCATCTCTTTTTTCTCCAAGGTTTGGAATATTGATAACAGGATTAAAAGGTATTACCTTTTTATTCTTTAATAAGTAGTCAAAGAAAGTATGCAATAACTGTTTATACTTCATGACGGTTCTACGGCTGATATGGGTATTATCAGCAATATAATAGAAAAACATATGAATGTGCTCTTCTGTGATGCAGCGTACATTCTTTTCACCCAACCTATTATTCTCCAGCCATTCACAAAATATACGCAATTTTGATTTATAGGTTTGATAGGAAGAATGAGCCAATTCCGTTTCTTTCATCACTAAGAATTCTGAAAGATAAGTACGTGCACATATAACAGCTTCACGTTCTTTTCCCCAGCGTGAAGCTGTCGTTTGGTATATCAATTCATCCTGATAAGTAATAGTTTTGTCACTGAAAGGGTCGTTACCTTTTTCTAATTTCAGCTTAATTTCGGCTATTATTTTTTCCGCATGCAAGCGACGTTCCGTTATAGATTTCAACTCTGAAAATCCATCATAATGCCGAAACCTCTTCATTTCACCAGTTTGTGGATTTCGTAGAGAATATTCCACATACCATTTTTTATTTAAATCTCCACCACAGTCCTTCAACTGAGGCATAATTAATAACTTTCTTTTTCTTGCCATATCTAATTGATTTGAGTGTTAAGGTGATGATTTACTAACTCAATAGACAATTAATAAACAGCAATAGACAGTTATTTTGTTGGACGCTTCCATATACAAAAATAAGCCGCTGATATTCAACGACTTATTTTTTTAGTCGGGGTAGCGGGATTCGAACCCACGACCCCCTGCTCCCAAAGCAGGTGCGCTAACCGGACTGCGCTACACCCCGAGTGCTTTACTTCTTAAAAGCGGTTGCAAAGATAGATGTTTTCCTAATACATGCCAAATTTTTTAATAACTTTATCTGAAATAAAATTTTAAAACATTGATAAACAGCAAAAAAGACACAGAGGATTACTGTGTAAAACGAAATGCCACTTTTATCAAGTTTCTTTCGAGTAATATTTAATAGTTTTTTAACCATGTGGAATAAATAAATTCTGCAAACATGCTCTTCTACTAATAATCATCCTATAACCCATTTGCTATTAGGCAAATAAGAGATAAGTTTTGTAGTGATATAACAACTGATAAAGGTAAGTATGCTAATAAGAGGAATAGCTGCCGCAATAGATATTTGTGGCTGAATGATTGATACCCAAAATGGCAACCAAAGCATGTGCATCAGAAACATACCATAGCTGTTGACTGAGATATTCTTAACTAAACCGTAAATCTTACCTGCTTTTTGAATAGTAGTGAACAGAATGAAAGCTCCAAAAGTAGCTATCACACAGTTGATAATGCAGAAGCACCATGCTATCTCCAAGTCAGAGAGTTGTTGTGGAATACCGGGTTTAGCCTGGAGGTAGAAACTAAGAATGGTGAAAGAGGTACCGCCCAATAGGCAGACAAGTCCTATAATGGAGCGCTTCAGGCGTGTCCAGTTAATATGATAACGAATGTAGTGACCTAAAATCAAATAACCGGAATAACCACTAAAATCATACAACATATGATATTGATTCCACCAACATTGTCCCAATACATCGCCATAGAATTTATTCACAAAAGGCAAGCAAGTGGTCAGCGCCCATAGATATAAAAACATACGCTCTTGCTTAGCGGTGGCTATACGCAGCCAAGGTGAAAGAATGGGAATAAGCAAGTAAAGTCCTATAAGAGGATACATAAACCACAGATGAAAAGCATTCATCGGGAAGTTTAACGGTAACTTGCAAACAGCCATACACATGCCTTTCCAATCGCCTCCTTCTTGCCATACCTGGAGCACAGCGTACACAATCATAAATACCAACATAGGTGGCAGAATACGAAGGAAACGGCGTTTAAAGAACTCTCCCCATGACTGCTTTTCTTTCATGGGAACAAGTAAATAGGCTGAAGTGATAACAAATAGGGGTACTGAAATGCGACTCATTCCATCCCAAATTGCAATCCAAAATTTGTGGGCATCTGAAAGAATAGGCACATCACCTACTCCATAAAATGCTTCGCTGGCATGTACCATCATTACCAAGAAGCAAGCAATCCCCCGTAAATAATCCAAAAATATAACTCTGTCCTGTTTCATATGATTTATTTGTGTTTTGGCGAAAATAATAAAAAAACAATGATTATTAAAGCTAATAGGAAGTAAAGTGAGCTTGCATTTACATCTTCAAATAAAATTCTTTGGTCAGTGAAATATATTCTGAAGTGAACTTTCCATGTTTCTCTCCTTCTATATAAAGGCTATCTTCAGTACATGATACTTCTTGTCGGCTGAAAGCTAGCAATACGCGTCGATAAGGTTTTCCGGGCTTGGTGAAAACGTGTAGGCAACGATATGGATAAAGCTGGTATTTCCAAGCCGTATCAATAACTGTTTTTTCAACTTCCGAGGGAATGATAACACTTATGATCCCCTGTTCTGATAATAAATGAGTGGAATGTCCAAAGAGTAATTCATAATTCAATTCATTTGTGTGTCGCGCCATACAACGCTGATTATCCGGACATTTCAAGGCATCGACAAAATAAGGAGGATTTGAAACAATGAGATCGAATTTGTTTTCGGCGTGATAATCGCGGAAATCACTGCATATAACTTCCATTCGGTCACTCCAAGGAGAAGACTGGATATTTTCTTTAGCTTGGGCAGCTGCAGCCGGGTCTATCTCAATGGAAGTAATAGAAGCCCAGGGATTCCGCTGTGCCAGCTGTAAGGATATTAGTCCGCTTCCTGCTCCTACATCAAGAATGTATTTGGCGTTTTGTACAGGAGCCCACGCTCCTAACAATACTCCATCTGTGCCTACTTTCATGGCACATTTGTCGTGTCGGACGGTAAATTGTTTGAACTGGAAATAAGGGTTTGACATATTTGTTTTTGTTAATCGCGCTCAAAAATAATCAAAGCCAATAAAATAGCGGCAATTTTGGCATCGTTTTTGTCTTTTTAAAGGAAGGAACGCCTATTTAATAAGAAGAAATAGCTAACTTTGCGGTGCCTTATTGGCCTGCCAATATGACATAAACTAAAAAGAATGAGATGAAGAAAAGAAATTACTTTAGTGATATCGAAGATAGAAATGAGAACTCTTTTTCTGTAATTGCTGATTTTGAGGGGAATGAAGAACAGTTGATGGATGTTGAGGTTGATGAAATTCTGCCGGTATTACCCCTTCGGAACATGGTTTTGTTTCCGGGTGTATTTATGCCGGTATCTGTGGGAAGAAAGTCTTCCCTGAAATTAGTGCGTGAAGCGGAAAAGAAAGGAACGTACATTGCTGTGGTGTGTCAGAAAGTAGCTGATACGGAAGCGCCTTTGTATGATGATTTACACACTATTGGCACAGTTGCCAAGATTGTTCGTGTATTGGAAATGCCGGATCAGACAACTACCGTTATCTTGCAGGGTTCCAAACGTATCGAGCTAAAGGAAATAACAGAAACTACTCCATATTTGAAAGGACGTATCAATACTCTAAACGAGGAAATTCCTGCTAAGGACGATAAAGAGTTTCAGGCGTTGGTAGAAGCCTGTAAGGACTTAACCGTACGCTATATCAAGTCTTCGGATATGTTTCCTCAGGATTCTGCATTTGCAATCAAGAACATTAGTAATCCGATGTTTTTGGTGGATTTTATTTGCACTAACCTTCCGTTGAAGAAGGATGAAAAGATAGAGTTGCTTCGTATTGATGCATTACGAGCCCGTACGTATCGCCTACTCGAGATTTTGAATCGTGAGGTTCAGCTTGCCGAAATCAAGGAATCTATTCAGATGCGTGCCCGCGAAGATATTGACCAGCAACAACGTGAATATTTCTTGCAACAACAGATTAAAACTATTCAGGATGAGCTGGGTGGTGGAAATCAGGAGCAGGAAATAGAGGAAATGCGGAAAAAAGCGGAAACCATAAAATGGAATGAAGAGGTAAAAAGCACATTCCTGAAAGAAGTGGATAAGCTGGAGCGTATGCATACGCAGTCGCCTGATTACAGCGTACAGTTGAACTACCTGCAAACCATGATGAGTCTGCCATGGGGTGTTTATACAACGGATAATCTGAGTCTGACTAATGCCGAGAAAACGTTGAACAAGGATCACTACGGCTTGGAAAAAGTAAAAGAACGTATTTTGGAACATCTTGCTGTATTGAAGCTGAAGGGAGACATGAAGTCACCTATCATCTGTTTGTACGGTCCTCCGGGAGTGGGAAAAACCTCACTAGGACGCTCCATTGCTGCTGCGTTGAAGCGGAAGTACATCCGCATGTCATTGGGTGGTGTGCACGATGAAGCCGAAATACGCGGACATCGTAAGACTTACATTGGAGCGATGCCGGGCCGCATTATTAAGAGCTTGATTAAGGCAGGTTCTTCCAATCCTGTTTTCATATTGGATGAGATAGACAAAGTGAGTTCCGATCGTCAGGGAGATCCTTCTTCCGCCTTGCTTGAGGTGCTTGATCCGGAACAAAACACCACGTTTCACGATAATTTTTTGGATGTGGACTATGACTTGTCAAAAGTGATGTTCATAGCTACCGCCAACAATCTGAATACGATTCCCGGACCGTTGCTTGACCGCATGGAGCTGATTGAAGTAAGCGGTTATATCACTGAAGAGAAAGTTGAGATTGCCCGCCGTCATTTGGTTCCGAAAGAACTGGAAGCGAACGGTATGAAGAAAAACGACATCAAGCTCCCTAAGAATACATTGGAAGCGATTATCGAGTCTTATACTCGCGAAAGCGGAGTGCGTGAATTAGAAAAGAAGATTGGAAAGATCCTTCGCAAGTCTGCCCGCCAATATGCTACGGACGGTTATTTTGCAAAGACAGAGATCAAGCCGGGTGATTTATATGAATTCCTGGGTGCTCCGGAATATACGCGTGATAAGTATCAGGGTAATGAATATGCCGGTGTGGTTACAGGGTTGGCATGGACAGCTGTCGGTGGTGAGATTCTTTTTGTTGAAACGAGTCTCAGTCGTGGCAAGGGTGGTCGTCTGACGTTGACCGGAAATCTGGGCGATGTCATGAAAGAGTCGGCTATGCTGGCATTGGAGTATATCAAAGCGCATGCTTCGCTGCTAAATCTTGATGAAGAGATTTTTGATAACTGGAATATCCACATTCATGTTCCTGAAGGAGCCATTCCAAAAGACGGTCCGTCGGCAGGTATAACAATGGCCACATCATTGGCATCTGCGCTTACGCAAAGGAAGGTGAAAGCCAATCTTGCGATGACAGGCGAAATCACACTCCGCGGAAAGGTGCTTCCTGTCGGTGGTATCAAAGAAAAGATTTTGGCTGCCAAACGTGCCGGTATCAAAGAAATCATCCTGAGCGATGAGAATCGTAAGAATATTGAAGAGATACAGGAACTTTATTTGAAAGGACTGACTTTCCACTATGTAAAAGATATAAAAGAAGTGTTTGCCATTGCGCTGACCGATGAAAAAGTTGCTGATGCCATTGACTTGTCCGTAAAAAAAGAAAAGATAGAAAAGAAAGAAGAATGACATTTGAATTACAGTATACAGACAGCAAGACAAATGCACGTGCAGGATTGATAACGACTGATCATGGGCAGATTGAAACGCCTATCTTTATGCCGGTAGGTACGTTGGGAACCGTCAAAGGAGTGCATTTGACAGAGCTGAAAGAGGATATAAAGGCGCAAATTATATTGGGAAACACCTATCATCTTTATTTGCGTCCGGGATTGGATGTGATTGAAAAAGCCGGCGGACTGCATAAGTTCAATGGCTTCGACCGTCCGATGCTGACCGATAGCGGTGGTTTTCAGGTCTTTTCATTGTCGGGTATTCGAAAACTGCGTGAAGAAGGCGCAGAGTTTCGTTCGCATATCGACGGAAGCAAGCATATCTTTACTCCGGAAAAAGTGATGGACATTGAACGTACTATCGGAGCAGATATAATGATGGCATTTGACGAATGTACTCCGGGGGATGCAGAATATGCTTATGCTAAAAAATCCATGGAGATGACACACCGCTGGCTGGACCGTTGTATCAAGAGGTTTAATGAGACTGACCCTAAGTATGGTTATCATCAGGCGCTCTTCCCTATCGTGCAAGGTTGTGTTTATCCGGATTTGCGTAAGCGCTCGGCAGAATTCATAGCTTCTAAAGGAGCTGAAGGCAATGCAATCGGCGGTTTGGCTGTGGGTGAGCCTACGGAAAAGATGTATGAAATGATAGAGTTGGTAAATGAAATACTTCCGAAGGAAAAGCCCCGTTATCTGATGGGTGTAGGTACGCCTGTGAATATCCTTGAAGGCATTGAGCGCGGGGTCGACATGTTCGACTGTGTGATGCCTACCCGCAACGGACGTAACGGTATGTTATTTACCAAAGACGGCATCATTAATATGCGTAATAAGAAATGGGAGACCGACTTCTCTCCTATTGAGGCCGATGGTGCATCTTACGTGGATACATTATATAGCAAGGCCTATCTGCGCCATTTGTTCCATGCACAGGAGTTGCTGGCCATGCAGATTGCTTCCATTCATAATCTGGCGTTTTACCTTTGGCTTGTTGGTGAAGCCCGTAAACATATTATTGCCGGTGATTTCTCTACATGGAAGCCGATGATGGTACAACGTGTATCGACAAGATTATGAGAAAGATTGACTGGAAGATACTGAAAGATATAAAACTGCCTATCGGGAAAAACAAATACCTTAAGCGGTTGGATTGGTACATCATCAAGAAGTTCCTGGGGACATATGTGTTTGCCATAGCCTTGATTATTTCTATCGCCGTAGTATTCGACTTTAATGAGAAGATGGACCGTTTCATGTCTCATGAAGCTCCATGGGAAGCCATTATTTTCGATTACTATATGAACTTTATTCCCTACTTTGCCAATCTGTTCAGCCCATTGTTTGTCTTTATCGCAGTAATCTTTTTCACTTCCAAGCTGGCGGAGAATTCGGAAATTATCGCAATGTTCTCTACGGGAATGAGTTTTAAGCGCATGTTGCGTCCTTATATGGTATCGGCAGCTATTATCGCGGTGACTACGTTCTGTCTCGGTTCGTATGTCATTCCCAAAGGTAGTGTGACGCGTCTTAATTTTGAGGATAAATACTATAAACCCCGTAAATCTACCACAGCTCGTAATATTCAATTGGAAGTTGATTCGGGAGTAATTGCCTATATTGAGCGTTTTGAAGATTATAGCAAGACGGGCTATCGTTTTTCGCTGGATAAATTCAAAGATAAACAGTTGGTGTCGCACCTTACTGCACGTAGTATAACCTATGATACGGCGACCGTACATAAATGGACGGTGAAGGACTATATGATTCGTGAGATGGACGGCATGCGTGAGAGTATTGTCAAAGGAGAAAAAATGGACACTATCCTTTTCATGGAGCCTGCCGACTTCCTTATCATGAAGAACCAGCAGGAGATGCTAACCAGTCCTCAGTTGAGCGAATACATAAACAGGCAGCGGCAGCGTGGCTTTGCCAATATCAAAGAGTTTGAGATTGAATATCATAAACGTATTGCCATGTCTTTCGCTTCGTTTATTCTGACGCTGATTGGCGTGTCGCTTTCTTCGAAAAAGACGAAAGGCGGTATGGGATTGCATTTAGGTATAGGTTTGGGATTAAGTTTCTCGTACATTTTGTTCCAAACGATTGCTTCTACGTTTGCAGTGAATGGCAATGTACCTCCTTTCATCGCAGTGTGGATACCGAATTTGCTTTATGCTTTCATTGCATTCTATCTGTATAAGAAAGCGCCGAAATAAGTAAAACTGTTCAAGGGCGTTTACCGAAACAAACCGGAAACCTCTAAAAAGTAAGAAGCCGTCCCGTTCTTGTGTTTCCACAAGTGCGGGACGGCTTTTTTGTTGTATTCATTTCCTCTTTTGTTTTGTTCTTCTTTCCTACAAGCAAAGAGCTTGTTGTCGGAAGCCCCCACTTTCTTCTTACAGGTTCTTTAAACACTCCATCACAGTGTGTATCGGAGTTGTTTAATTCAAGTAAGCTGAAAGCTCTGCAGCAGAGATGTTTTTGGCAATAATCACACCATTTTCATCTAATAAATAGTTAGTAAATCCTCGGCCTAAACGATATTTCTTAAATAAACCGGAGGACTCGCCTTTAGTTTCCACGAAACAAGTGGGCGTAACTATTTGGTCCTTACGAACAGTTTCCTTAAAAATAGACTGATACTCATCGAATGAGACGGAAACCATTTCCACATTATCATTGCGGGAAGCGGAACGAAGCACATTGCTCAAACTTGCGTTTTGCATCCGGGAGTGCGCGTCATAACTTGCCCAAAAGCTAAGCAACACGTATTTTCCTTTCATGTCTGAAAGTTCTGCTAACGGTTGCCCGGCAGACATAGATTGGATTTTAAAGTCCGGGGCTATGTCACCCACATTCAAACCGCCGGTCGGTTTGTCTTTTTCTACAAAAGAAGTCAAGGAACCAATTAGTAATACAACAAAAATCCATTTTACATATTTCATGTAACACGATTTTGGTTAATACTATCCGGGACTGTCCTTTTTGGCAGTGATTTCTTCCCGGAACGTCATCTTCTCAGGCTTTGCAATGAGAGGAATTCATTGATACTCAAAGCCTTTAATTCTGAAATCGGGTGCAAAGGTAAGTAATTCTTAAAGTAACTTCCAAATAAACAAACAATTTTCTCACTTTTTTGGCGTACTTTTTTATGTTATTTAGCATAAAAGGCAAGAATTTTCCTTACTTTTGTGGCTTGTTATCCTATTAATAGACAACTTATGCAACCATTAAGTACAGAACTTATTCTTATCCGCGTAACAGGTGAAGACCGTCCGGGACTGACAGCTTCGGTTACCGAAATTCTTGCCAAGTATGATGCGACTATCCTCGACATCGGACAGGCTGACATCCATAACACCTTGTCGCTGGGTATTCTATGCAAAACAGAGGAACAACATTCCGGTTTTATAATGAAGGAGCTGCTTTTCAAGGCATCCTCCTTAGGTGTTACTATCCGCTTCTACCCTATTACAGCGAAAGAATATGAAAATTGGGTGGGCATGCAGGGCAAGAACCGTTACATTCTCACCTTGCTTGGACGCAAGTTGTCTGCTCGTCAGATTTCTGCAGTTACCCGTATTTTGGCGGAACAAGGAATGAATATCGATGCCATTAAGCGACTTACGGGGCGTATCCCGCTGGACGAATGTGATACAAAGACGCGTGCTTGCATTGAGTTCTCGGTGCGGGGTACTCCCAAAGACCGTATTGCCATGCAAGAAGAACTGATGCGTTTGGCGAGCGAACTGGAAATGGACTTTTCTTTCCAGTTGGATAATATGTATCGCCGCATGCGCCGTCTGATTTGTTTTGATATGGATTCTACGCTGATAGAGACCGAGGTTATCGACGAACTGGCACTGTGTGCAGGGGTCGGTGAACAGGTGAAGGCCATTACGGAACGCGCCATGCGGGGGGAAATAGACTTTACGGAAAGCTTCCGCGAACGGGTGGCATTGTTGAAAGGGCTGGATGAGTCTGTCATGCAGGAGATTGCCGAAAAGTTGCCCATTACGGAAGGAGTCGATCGCTTGATGTATGTTTTGAAGAAATATGGTTATAAGATTGCCATTCTCTCAGGCGGTTTCACTTATTTCGGACACTATCTCCAGCAGAAATACGGCATCGATTACGTTTATGCCAATGAATTGGAAATAGAGAATGGAAAACTGACCGGACGTTATCTTGGCGATGTGGTTGACGGTAAGCGCAAAGCGGAGCTGCTGCGCCTGATTGCTCAAGTTGAGAAAGTGGATATAGCTCAGACCATTGCAGTGGGCGACGGAGCCAATGATTTGCCAATGCTGGGCATAGCCGGATTGGGTATTGCTTTTCATGCCAAACCTAAAGTCGTTGCAAATGCCAAGCAATCCATTAACACTATCGGTTTGGACGGAGTGCTTTACTTCCTGGGATTCAAAGATTCTTATATAGATATCCCTCGATAAAATATAAGTTCTTACAATAAGTTCATAAGCTCCTGCGGTAATTAATTATCATAGGAGCTTATTTTTTAAGCGAGCTTATTTTGTTCTGCTTTCGGTTTGCATTATCTTTGTCGGCAAATAAAAGAAATTCATGAAGTTTTCTGAACTAAAATTAAATGACAATGTGCTTGAAGCACTGGATGCGATGCGTTTTGACGAGTGCACCCCCATACAAGAACAATCAATACCTGTAATACTCGAAGGCCGGGATTTGATAGCTGTTGCACAAACCGGAACCGGAAAAACTGCGGCGTACCTGCTGCCGGTGCTGAACAAACTTTCAGAGGGCGGGCATCCCGAAGATTCCATCAACTGCATAGTAATGGCTCCCACGAGGGAACTGGCGCAACAGATAGACCAGCAGATGGAGGGTTTCTCCTATTTCATGCCGGTTAGCAGTGTGGCAGTGTATGGTGGTAACGACGGAGTGCTTTTCGAGCAGCAAAAGAGAGGATTGACTCTGGGTGCAGACGTTGTAATAGCCACTCCCGGGCGTTTGATAGCGCATCTTAGTTTGGGATATGTGGATCTGTCCCGCGTCTCCTACTTCATTTTGGACGAAGCAGACCGTATGTTGGATATGGGGTTCTATGATGACATTATGCAGATTGTGAAATTCTTGCCTAAAGAGCGTCAGACCATTATGTTCTCGGCCACAATGCCTGCCAAAATACAGCAGTTGGCTAAGAGTATTCTAAACAATCCGGCAGAAGTGAAGCTTGCGGTTTCCAAACCTGCTGAAAAGATAGTGCAAGCTGCTTATGTCTGCTATGAAAATCAGAAGTTGGGTATTATCCATAGTCTTTTTGCCGAGCAGACTCCCGAGCGTGTCATCATCTTCGCATCCTCCAAGTTGAAGGTGAAAGAGGTGACCAAGGCATTGAAGCAGATGAAGCTGAATGTTGGAGAGATGCATTCGGATCTTGAGCAGGCACAGCGTGAAGAAGTGATGTACGAGTTTAAGGCGGGACGAATCAATATCCTGGTAGCTACCGATATTGTGGCGCGTGGCATTGATATAGATGATATTCGTTTGGTAATCAATTATGATGTGCCGCATGACAGTGAAGATTACGTGCACCGCATCGGGCGTACGGCACGTGCCAATAATGACGGTGTCGCCCTTACCTTTGTCAACGAAAAAGAGCAGACTAATTTCAAGGGCATAGAGAACTTCCTTGAAAAAGAAATCTATAAAATACCCGTACCGGAAGAGTTGGGTGAAGCTCCAGAGTACAAGCCGCGCTCTAACGACGGGCGTAAACGCAGCTACAAAGGCGGCGGACGCCGTAATGCAGGAAGCGGTAAAGGTGGTAACCGGAATAATAGCAGACGAAGAGAAGGCAGGCCATCCTCCGGAACAAAGAAACAAGAATAGTTAAAGCGGAATTTATTCCGCTTTTTTTATGCTCATCTGATTATCAAATCCGATTGTTATATTTGCCAAACTGTATACGGAACTTTCCGGTACGCATAGAGTTGCCTGATATTGGTAGCCTTTATTGTTCACTCCCATAAAATTCATATCGGCAAGGATCATTTGGTTCAGAGTCTCTGTTGGGAAGATACCGGCAAACATTTTCTTGGTGATGTCTTTGCCGTACAACATTTGCCTGCCCTCATATACGCAGATATGTATAACGTTGTCATAATAGACGTTGTCCACACTGATTCCATCTTCCGAATAGGACGTGCGGATAACTTTCATCTTTGAGGGGTTGATATAGACATACCCCCGGTAGCGTATGCCTTTATACATCACTACGCTATCCTTCTTCATAACTTCCGTAATGGGGATCACCTCCACTTCCTTATTCTCAAAGGCAAGTATGTCTTCGGGGCTTTCCGACTTGTGCAACTTTACAATTTCATCCGCCAGGGAATGGAACCAGAAACTGTATTCCGTCTGCCTGTCAATCTTGTAGGCTGCGGTATTGTTGCCGTACACATACATTGTATCTCGTATAATCTTGAATGATACGGGGATATTTTGAGGGTCGGTATAATATATGGTATCTCCTTCTATGCGCATTAAAGGCAATTCCGTTTCATCTTCTATCCAGATGCCCTGGAGCAGAGACTTGGCCCTGAGGTCTTCTTCACCGGCTTTTGGTTCTTGGCTATTACCACATGCCACCAACGCTATGGCGCAACATAACTCAATTATGAGTCTTTTCATTTTCATCTCCTTCCTTTTATTTACCTATGCAGTGGTAGGTAAATCCAAGTTCTTCTATTTCTTTCTTTTCATAGATGTTACGGCCGTCCAGCAGAACCGGAGTTCTCATAGCCTTTTTGATAACTGCCCATGACGGCAAGCGGAATTCTTTCCATTCCGTCACCAGCATCAAAGCATCCGCATCAAGTGCGGCATCGTACATGTCGGTGGCATAGTAGACACTGTCACCTATCCTACGGCGACATTCCTTCATGGCGGCAGGGTCGTATACGCGCACTTTACAGCCGATGTTCAGCAGCTTGTTTATCAGAATTAGAGAAGGAGCCTCACGCATGTCGTCCGTTTCCGGTTTGAAGGCCAGTCCCCACAAGGCTATTGTCTTGTTGTGTAAATCACTGCAGAAGTGCCGTTGCAGCTTTTCGAACAAGATGCTTTTCTGTTGTTCATTGACTTCTTCCACCGCTTGAAGCACACGCATCTGATAACCGTTCTGTTCCGCAGTCTTAATCAGCGCCTTTACGTCCTTTGGAAAGCATGAGCCGCCATATCCGATTCCGGGATAGAGGAATTTGCGGCCGATGCGGGTATCGGAGCCTATGCCGCTACGCACCATATTGACATCGGCTCCCACCAGTTCGCACAGGTTGGCTATGTCGTTCATGAAGCTGATGCGGGTGGCAAGCATGGAATTGGCGGCATACTTTGTCATTTCGGCGGAAGGAATATCCATGAAGATGACGCGGAAATTGTTCAGCAAGAATGGTTTGTAGAGCTTGCTCATCAGTTCCTTTGCACGTTCGGATTCCACACCCACCACAACTCGGTCGGGACTCATGAAGTCTGCTACGGCATTCCCTTCTTTCAGGAACTCAGGGTTGGAGGCAACATCGAATTCTATCTGTATTCCCCGCTTGTCCAGTTCTTCCTGAATTGCTGTGCGCACTTTCTTGGCAGTACCCACCGGAACGGTGCTCTTGGTTACTACCAGAACGTATTTCTTCATGTTGCGCCCGATGGTACGTGCCACTTCGAGCACATAACTCAGATCTGCACTGCCGTCTTCGTCGGGTGGAGTTCCCACAGCGCTGAATATGACGTCCGCTTCGTCCAGACAACTTTCCAAAGAAGTGGTGAATTGCAAACGTCCCGCCTTTGTATTCCGGTGCACCATATCTTCCAATCCGTTCTCATAGATTGGAATAATCCCCTGGTTCAGTGCTTCTATCTTTTCACTGTTTGTATCAACGCAGATGACGTTGACACCGATTTCCGCAAAACAAGTACCGGTTACCAAACCGACATATCCTGTACCGACGATGGCTATTTTCATATCCTATTCAAAATATTCCGCATCTTTGAATGATACGGCATGTCCGTCTTTTTCCGACAATAAGAGTTGTGACTCCGCAACCGGCCAGTCAATGCCTACGGTCTCGTCATTGAAGCGGATGGATGCTTCTGCCTGAGGGGCATAGCCGTTATCCACTTTATAAGTGAAGATTGCTTCTTCGCTCAAAACCAAAAAGCCATGGGCAAAGCCGCGGGGGATGAAGAACTGCCGTTTGTTCTCTTCGCTTAACTCTACGCTGACGTACTTGCCGAATGTAGGGGAAGACTGGCGCAAGTCGACTGCAACGTCCAGCACCTTACCTTTTATGACACGTACTAATTTAGCCTGGCTATATTCGCCTTTTTGGTAATGCAGTCCGCGCAGTACGCCGAAAGACGATTTCGATTCGTTGTCCTGCACAAAATGCACATTACCGATGTTGGCACGAAATTCTCCTTCTTTAAATGCTTCCATGAAGTAGCCGCGTGCGTCATTGAACACTTTCGGTTCGATGATCCATACGCCCTCAATTTCTGTTTGTATGTAGTTCATTGCTTTAGAATGATTTATGTATCTTTAATTGAAAACCGAAATTATCTCCGTAGATCTCTCCCATGTCCAGTGCGAGAGATGCATTGAAGTTCCACCCTTTCCATCTTTCGGGAGAATAAGAGAACGAAGCGTATGCTGAAAAGTTCTCCAAAATGTCCAGTGTAGGAGCGCCGGGAGTTCCCCATGTCCTGTTGTGGCTCATTTTGGCGATATAGCTCCACTCCGGACTTATCTGTCCGCCCCAACCGACGTGCAGCGCTTTTACGCGGTTGTATTTGAAAGTCATGTTGCCGTCCTCATTGTAAATGGGCGAAGCAATCAACGGGTTGGCTATCATCATGCCCCAATGCGCCCAGCCGGGATAAAGGCCGTTGTTGTAATAGTTGTCGGAACCTCCGGTCTTGTGTACAGGTCCTTCCTCCGGTTCGTGCAAGCCATGCAGCGGACCGCTCATGTTGGTTGTCTGTAAAAACTCAAGGACAACGGCGTTGATAGGATTGAAGTTGTTGAAACTCATTTCGAGTCCCCATAAACCGTCCCAACCGTTTTGTTTGCCCATGGCAGAGAAGTCGTCAAAGTGATTGCACAGATATGCGCTGATTGAGAATTTGTCCGCGCGGTGAGTCAGTCTGATTTGTTCGCTTCCCAGGAAGTTGCCTTGATAGAATTGGCTGTCGTTCATGGGTTTGTCCTCACCTCCGGCACCGGGGATAAATACTCTGAAATAATCTTTCAGTGTATTGCCTAAATCCGTTGTGCTGCCGTCGGCACCGATCATGTGTCCGCCGAATTGCGTGTCAAGTGTCATGCCGATGTCAAACTGCCATTTCCCGTTGGGCACTCCCACCCGGACAAATCCTTCTTTGTGGTGGTACTTAATGTCTTTTGTATACCAATAGCCCGCTCCCACTTTGCGTTCCTGATATTTGTTGTCGGTGAACCAGCCATAAGAAATCTCACCTTTTATGGCAAGTCGCGGAAGTATGTAAAGGTATTCGGGGATACCTACCATTATTTGGGGAATGGGTCTCGCATTGCCCGACCATGTCATATCGCCGCTGCTTAGGGCATTGTTCAACAATGGAGCGCCTTTTTCGCGGCTTCCGGCAAACAGCCCCAGCCATTTGTAACGTACATCTATGTATGCTTGCTGGATAAAGATGTCCTTGTCGCCCTTGAAGTTCATTCCGGCAGCCGCTACCATGTCCAGCTTTTCTTCAAACTTCCACTTGCCCAGTTTGTGCTTGTAGCCTACCCCGCCCCGCACATAAGTATTGTCGTAGATAGATCCCAACCCCTGCTGGTTGCTCACTTGCCACAAGGGGGTGTTGTCTCCCGTATGTACGGTAGCTCCGTATTCTACAAAAGGGGAAACCTGCGCGGTTGCTATACCATTTCCTGCAAAAATGAAAGCCAATAAACAGATAGGGATACGCATGATGTCGGATAGTCTATATCTGGTTAAGTGCTGACAGTAATCTGTGTTCATTTCAAATAATATAATATAGTTTATAGTCTTGATTAAAAGAGACGTGTAAAACGCTGCAAAAGTAAGAAAAAAAACTAATATATCAGTCATGGACAATAAAGGAGTTTCCAAAGTTCGGCGTGTTTATAAGTTGTTAATAAGAAAAACACCTCGAAAGTGGCGTATCTCCGATAAAACCGCTACTTTTGTAGCATGATTGAATTAGCACAGCATATAGAAGTATTGTTATTGGAGAATGATTGTGTCATTGTTCCGGGTTTGGGCGGATTTGTCGCCCACTACGCTCCGGCAATGAGAGTGGCGGAAGAGAATACGTTTTTGCCCCCTACCCGTACCATTGGTTTCAATCCGCAGTTGAAGATGAACGACGGGCTGCTGGTGCAATCTTATATGGCTGTATATGGCACTGACTTTTCCGATGCCACTAAGATTGTGGACAAAACGGTAAAAGAATTATTGTCCCTTCTCCATGAAGACGGGAAAGCGGATTTGCCCAATGTGGGTGAATTGCGTTATTCCATTCATGATACTTACGACTTCGTTCCTTACAACAATAAGATTACCACTCCACATCTGTATGGACTGGACTGTTTTGAGATGCAGGAACTGACAGTCTTGCGCAAGCCTTATGACAACAAGGCTGTTCCTTTCACACCTGCTGTGCGGAAAGAGAAGAAACGTGCGTATAGGATTGGCATCAACCCCTCTTATTTGACTAATGCGGCTGCCATGATAGCCATTGTGGCTCTGTTCTTCTTCTTTTCTACACCCATAGAGAATACCGAAGTGGTGGAAGCCAACTATGCCCGGTTGCTTCCCGGCGACTTGTTCGAACAGATCGAGAAACAGTCTTTGGCCATCACTCCGATTGTTGTCCGTCAGCAACCCGGTGCCAAAAAAGCAAGAGCTTCTCAGGCCAATCTGTCGCAGACGGCAAACAAAAAGACTGTGGCTCCTGTTGCTGTGAGAGAAGTGAAAGTCCGCCAGCAGCCTGTTGCGGTTTCTGCCAGCCGCCCTGAAACGGAGACAGCACCCACTGTTTCTGCCCCTCAACCGGCAAATATGCCTTATCATATCATCGTTGCCAGTGTAGGCACCGAAAAAGATGCCAACGCTATGGCGCAACAGTTAGTTGCCAAAGGATATGCAGGCGCCAAAGCGATTATAGGCGACGGCAAGATGCGTGTCAGCATCCAGTCCTGTGCCACAGAGAAAGAAGCATATCGCGCTTTAAATCAAATCCGTCTGGATGAAACATACCAAAGTGCTTGGGTGCTGAAGAAATGACTTTCTCCGTAGTGAATTATTAATTACCAAATTATTCCTGTCAATCCAATGAAACGTATCCGTTGCCCCAAATGTGAGAACTATCTGACTTTCGATGAAACAAAATACACAGAAGGCCAGTCTTTGGTGTTTGTCTGCGAGAACTGCAAGAAACAATTCAGCATCCGCTTAGGCAAGACAAAGATGAAAGTACCGCAGAAAGAGGAGCGCTTGGATGAAACAGAATACAAAGAAGCTTTCGGAAGCATTACGGTGATCGAGAATGTTTTCGGGTTCAAGCAGGTACTGCCGTTGCAGGAGGGAGATAATAAGATTGGGCGCCGGTGTGTGGGAACCGTTATCAACGTTCCGATAGAGACCTCGGACATGAGTATGGACCGCAACCACTGCGTCATCAACGTGAAGCGCAACAAGCAGGGAAAACTTGTTTATACGCTGCGTGACGCTCCGAGCCTGACGGGCACTTTCCTTAACAATGAAATTTTAGGCGATAAGGATCGCGTCCGCATTGAAGACGGAGCGATTGTGACTATCGGCGCTACCACGTTCATCCTTCGGGCGGCAGAGTAGCAGAGGGAAAATACATTTGCATATTTACATCGCGCACTTCACTATTTGTCAGATACATACGTGTACCGGAAAGTTTCCTTGTTTGGTACGGCTTGTACCTCAGTTTGGTATTGTCTGTACCTCACCATGGTACGACGTGTACCATAGTAAGGTATAGACCGTACCAACGGGTGGAATTTCCTGTACCAACCGTTGGCCGTCAAACTCCCCCTGGCTGATTTCAGTTGAAACCTTTGCCGGGGTTCCTGCCGAAACGTTTACCACTCGTACTCTTCGGTATACCGATCGAATACAATCTCCTCATTCCAACCATGCTTTTTGCATACTTGGCGGATACATTCCTGTTGTTTCGGAGGGAGTCCCAGCTTCTGATTGCGATACCGGTAATAGGGAGAATGTCTGAAGATAGCTTCCAAATTGAGGTGGATGGCATGAGAAATGCGTGCAGGCATATTGTCGTAAAGGGTTTTGAAGCCCCATGCCACCCGTACCTTTTTGTTTGTGCGGAAATGAGGGCACTCCTTTCCTGCAGCGGGATAACAAAGGGGATTGATGACGGATAATCGGGCGTTTTGCGCTGTGTTGTATTGTGTCATACTATGCCGGAGGCAGCTTTCGGCTTTGGAACATTGGGCGTTGAAGCACAATGTATATTGGGCTGCCCGGTTGTTTAGTTCGGAGTTATTTTCCATTCGTTGTTCGAATTTTAGTGAATATGTTTTATCCTGTAAAGGTACGTGAAAAAATCCGGTTGACATCATATAGCGGCCATTATATTGACGGGGCGGGTGTATAAAAAAAGAACAGGGCAAAGCCGAAGCCTTGCCCTGTTCCCGTTATTATGCGGATTCTTGTTTAGAGAATACCTTTCACTGTTTCCAGCATACCTTTTGCCTGAATAGAGTTCAGGAAATCGGTAACCATATCCGTCAATCCCGGAATGGTATTCAGGTCGCCATGCTCACCCCAGATAAGGTCTTTGGCAGCCAATACGCCTTCTGCAACCTTGCGGGTGTCGCCTGTTGCCCACAGGTCTTTCAGCAGTTGCATGATTTCGGGAGCATCGTTCGGAATGATTTCCGCACCGTCGGCACGCACGCCGCCTTTGTAGTATGTGATGATAGCGGCAAGACCCAGCACCAATCCCTTAGGAAGTTCGCCTTTGCGTTCCAAGTAGGTTTTCAGGCCCGGCAGGTCGCGAGTTTGATATTTCGGGAAAGAGTTCAGCATGATGCTGGTCACCTGATGCTCTACATAGGGATTGTCGAAACGCTCCAGTACGTCAGCAGCGAATTTCTTCAACTCGTCGATAGGCAGGTTCAGCGTCTGCATCAGTTCATCGAACTGCACTTTGCGGACATACTTGCCGATGACCGGATGATTGCAGGCATCACGCACAATGTTTACGCCGCTGAGATAGGCCACCGGAGAAAGTACGGTGTGAGGACCGTTCAGCAAGGTAACCTTTCTTTCATGGTAAGGAGCTTCGGACTTCACGAAGAGCACGTTCAATCCGGCTTTGTTTGCAGGGAACTCCTCTGCCAGCTGGCGGAGAGAGAGGTTCTCGGCAGCTTCGATAACCCACAAATGGAAGATTTCGGCTTGCACAACCAGGTTGTCGGCATAACAGATTTTTTTCTGAATCTGTGCTATCTCTTTACGCGGGAAGCCCGGAACGATGCGGTCCACCAAAGTAGCACACACGTAGCAGTACTTCGTGAACCAGGTCTTGAACTTCTCATAATCTGCACCGAAATCTTCTTTCCACAATTCGATGTATTGGTAGATACATTCTTTCAGATGATGTCCGTTCAGGAAGATCAGTTCGCAAGGCATGATGATGAGACCTTTGCTCTTGTCGCCTTTGAAAGTTTTGAAACGACGGTACAGCAATTGGGTCAGCTTGCCCGGATAGGAAGATGCGGGAGCATCGCTGAACTTGCAGTTCGGGTCGAAAGCAATGCCGGCTTCCGTTGTGTTGGAGATGACGAAACGTATTTCGGGCTGGTCGGCAAGCGCCATGAATGCAGCATTCTGTGAATATGGATTCAAAGCGCGGCTGATACAGTCGATGCGGGTCAGGCTATTGACGGCCTCCCCGTTTAAACGGCCTTGCAGATTGACATGGTAAAGACAATCCTGACCGTTCAGCCATTCTGCCATACCTCTTTCTATGGGCTGAACCACTACGACGCTACTGTTGAAGTCGGTCTTTTGATTCATGTTGTAAACAATCCAATCTACAAATGCGCGAAGGAAATTACCCTCGCCGAATTGGATGATTCGTTCGGGAGCAACGGATTTGGGAGCCGTCTGTTTGTTTAATGCTTTCATCTTAAAAATAATTTTAATTATAAATTATGGATTCCAATTTGAACTTATCACGTTTGGGGAATTATTCAAACTCGAAGTAAAAATCAATGTTTTCTTTCATCAGGATGTCGATAGGCATGTATTTTACGGCGGTAACCGGTTTCTTGAATACAATATGATTGCATAGAGCCTTGACGCCGCAATATCCTTGCAGTCCCGGCCGCTGTCCGATGAGGTAATTCACTTCACCGCTTTTTAGGTGTTCCACATTCTTTTGAAGCAAATCGTAGCCTACCAATGCGTCCAACCTGTGTCCCTTTTTCTGCAAATAGTCTGCCACTTGATATACGCGGGAGTTGAATACGGCTCCCAATGCAGCCTTGGGGTGCTCGGCAAAGAAAATGTCCAGTAACTCTTCATTGGAAGCGGTGTTTTCCTTGTGGAGCACGACGTCGTGTATAATCAGATCCTTATGTTCAGCCGCAAAATATTGCATGAAACCTTCCAGGCGGCGCTGCATCTGGACTTCAGCCGGACTGTTTTTTTGATTGTTCAAGAAAAGCACAATCTCCTGCCCTTCTTGATAGCGGTTCATTAATATCTTGGCGGCGATATATCCGCTGATTTTGGAATCCTGACCGATATAACATAATGCGTGGGTCTGTTCCATGTTGAAGTCAATGAAAGCATATGGCACTTTTTTGCTTTTCAGATAGGATGTCAGTCGCAATGTTTCATCCTGAAAGTTCGGGGCAATCAATACTGCATCAACAGGTTCTGCCTGAAGCAATGCGCAGGCTTTTTCATAAGACGTTTTGTCCGCATGGTTGTAGAACACGTAATCTATCCCGACGTTGAACGGACAGAGACGGAAAGAGTCTGCAGCCCGTACAG
>ENA-OPYH01000040-OPYH01000040.1-human-gut-metagenome-genome-assembly--contig:-NODE-40-length-63505-cov-4.330134_pt1 | contig 63505 bp, 66 predicted proteins | sample MGYA00241254_ERZ501488 | MGnify/ENA primary metagenome ERZ501488 (study PRJEB25962, sample SAMEA2042660) | human gut metagenome | biome: human gut; feature: human-associated habitat; material: faeces...
AGGATAAAAATAAAAAGACATGAACCTAAGATTATATCTTAAGTTCATGCCATTGCGAGAATTTCTTCTCGTATTATTTTTTTCCATTAAAACAATAAGTACAGATTTTATCGCTATCAAGACCAATAGCTTGAATCATATCATCCAAACGATTAAAACGTAAAGAAGTAAAATTAAGCTCTTTACGGATTTCTTCAACCATCGCTTTATATTCAGGTGTATCAGGATCACTATATGTTTCTAACATATTCACATCGTTATCACCTTCACGTTTTTTAATAACACGACGGGTAATTAAATCCATTTCACTTGTACTTCTTGAAAAGTTTAAGTAAGGACAACCGTACATAATAGGTGGACAAGCAGGACGAATATGAACGGCTTTCGCACCAGAATTGTATAAATATTCAGTTGTATCTCTTAATTGTGTTCCACGAACAATTGAATCATCAATTAATAATAATGATTTATCTTTAATCAAGCTTGCAATTGGAATTAATTTCATTTTCGCAATTAAATTACGATCTGCTTGAATTTGTGGCATAAATGAACGTGGCCACGTTGGTGTATATTTAATAAAAGGTCTTCCATATTGAATATGTGATTCATTTGAATAACCAATAGCATGAGCAATTCCACTATCAGGAACACCTGCAACAAGATCAATATCTTTAATATCATCTCTTTGAGCCATTAAACGACCACATTCATAACGCATTTCTTCAACGTTACGACCTTCATAACAACTTGTTGGATATCCATAATATACCCATAAAAATGAACAAATCTTCATTTGATCATTGGCTTCAACAAGTGTTTTTACTTCTTCATTTGTCATAAAACAAACTTCTCCAGGTCCTAATTCTTTATATAAAGAATAACCTAGATTAATATAAGCATGACTTTCAAAGGAAGCACAGAAACCATTTTCACCCTTACCAATATTTAATGGTGTTCTTCCTAATTTATCACGTACAAGATATAAACCATCTTTCGTCATCAACATAAAAGAAATAGAACCTTTTACTTTTCTTAAAACATTGATGATTCCATCAACATAGTTATCTTTTTGATTGATCATTGCTGCAATCAATTCCGTTTGATTCACTTCTCCCCCAGACATCTCTAAAAAATGAGTATGTCCATTATCAAAAGTATCTTGAATCAATTCTTCCATATTTGCTACTCTTCCTACTGAAACAATAGCATAACTTCCTAAACGACAATTAATTAAAAGCGGTTGAGGTTCATTGTCTGAAATACAACCAATCCCCATTTTTCCAGACATCCCTTTAATATCATTTTCAAACTTTGTACGAAATGGTGAATTCGAAATATTATGAATTGCACGGTTAAAACCGTTTTCTCCATAAACCGCTAATCCTCCTTTTTTCGTTCCTAAGTGAGAATGATAATCAACTCCAAAAAACAAATCAGTGACACAGTCTTTACGACTTACAACACCAAACATACCACCCATATATGTAATCTCCTTTTTTTCATTTGTTCTCTAAATGTCGAAAATATGATAACATAAAATAAAATGAAGATAAAGGATGTAAAAAAATGAAATTATATGTAGTAAGACATGGTCAAACAAACTATAACATTGCTAACAAAGTATGTGGCAAATCAGATGTAGAACTGACAGATTTAGGAAAACAACAAGCTAAAAAAGCGAGTGAACAATTACAAGATGTTTCTCTTGATCTTATTTTTGCTTCACCACTTAAAAGAGCTTATACAACAGCAAAGATCATTAATGAAAACCATCAATTACCAATTCATCAAGATCAAAGAATTCAAGAAATTAATTTTGGTAAATTTGAAGGTGTTGTTAATAATGAAGAATTTCAATATTATAAACAAAATCATGCACTTCATTATCCTAAAGGAGAATCTCTATTTCAAGTTGTTCACCGTGTGTATAGTTTTTTAGAAGAATTAGAAAAAAACTATCCTGATAAAAACATTTTAGTTGTTTGCCATGGAGGTATTGTACGTGTGATTCACAGTTATTTTTACGATATGACAAATAAAGATTTAATGACATGGCTTCCCCAAAATTGTTGTATTCAATGCTATGAAAAATGATGACTTTGTATTGACTGAAAAACGGAAAGTGATATACTTATAAATAGGAAAAAAGGAAAAGGAGAGTTAAATATGAACGTAGATAAAGATACTTGCATTGGATGCGGAGCATGTGCTGGTGTATGTCCTGTAGAAGCTTTAGCATTTGATGACGAAGGAAAAATGGAATGTGATAAAGATACATGCATTGGATGCCAAGCATGTGTTGGAACTTGTCCAGTAGAAGCTATTTCAGCTGAATAATGAGATGAAGAAGATAGAAATATCTTCTTTTTATTCTTGTTTAATATGATAAAATAAGTTAGGAGGTTTTATATGAAAACAACAATACATACATTAAAAAGAGAATATAAAGACAATCAAACTTATTTAAATGAAAAACAAAATCTTTTTCAAAATTTAACTTATATGATGATTGAAAAAGAATTAAATCATAATGATATTGATATTAAACATGAAGAAGTGATGGACTACTATAAAAAATGTGAAGACATTGATGAAACCATTGCTTTCTTTGATGAAAAATATGATCAACAATTAGATAAACTTGGTGAAAAAGAAGAAATGTTTGATGATGATGCGCTTGTATTTTATATCGTTAAAGTTATTGAACATTTTGTAGACATTCATCAAATTCCTGATAAAAACTATATTGCGAGTGATTTATTAGAATTAATTCAAAAAGATCATGATTACCATGATTTACTTGAACAAACACAAAGTATCATGAAGCGTTTAATCAAAATGAAACATGAAAAAAATCAAGACTTACAAAATACGTTTAGTCCTTATGGAATCGATTTGGAACAATTTTTTACGCGTGTATTCCAAGAAATTGATTATATAGAACATCAAGTTTCTTTTCTTACAAAACTTTATTCACTTTTAAAAGAACTACAAAATGAGTATGCTCTTTCTTTAAGATATGTTGAAATTCGTATGGATGTTTTAAGCACCCTTACAAAGTATACACAAGAAAATTTAGATGAAGAAATAAAAGATATTTGTAAAAACTACCCACAATATCGTTTTATGCTTTATTATAAAATCATGACTACTTTACAACAAATTGGTGAAACTGGTTTATTGAAAAAATACTATCATGAAGTCAATGCTTGTATACCCATGAATGAAGAACAAAAAGATTTATTAGAAGTCATTCAAGAAATTTTTGGATAGGAGAATTTTTATGAAAAAAGATTTATATTTAATGAGACATGGACAAACATTATTTAATGTTAGAAGAAGAATTCAAGGATGGTGTGATTCACCATTAACTGAGTCAGGAAAACAACAAGCTTTAAAAGCTAAAGAATACTTAAAAGATATTTCTTTTGATCATTATTATAGTAGTACATCAGAAAGATGTTGCGATACGATTGAACTTATTATTGGAAACCATTATTATAAAAGATTAAAAGGATTAAAAGAAAGAAATTTTGGTTTATTTGAAGGGGAAAGTGAAGATTTAAACCCTAATTTTGATGATTTTGGTTATGATGATTTATTTCCACATTATGGTGGAGAAAGAAAAGAAGATGTACAAAAAAGATTAAAAGAAACACTTACAGATGTGATGGATAAAGAAGATCATCAAACAGTTCTTGCTCTTTCACATGCTGGTGCTTGTAGGTGTTTTCTATCCACTGTTATTGATCCTGAAGAAGTATTAAAAAGTGGAGGCCTTACTAATTGTTGTATATTACATTTTACATTTGAAAATGATACTTTTAAGTTTGTTGAAATTATTCGACCATAATAAAAAATATTGATAAAAAGTAGACTTTTTAAATCAAAAGAGGTAAAATAAATGTGAGGAAAATAGTAGAGGTTGGCTACTTCATATAAACTTACTTTTCACTTGTCATAATATAAAAAGAGAACCAACCAAGAAGAAACAGGGTAACCTGTTTTTTCTTTTAGGAGGAGTTATGGTTATTTATTTTGATTTAGACGATACACTTTATCGTTTATATGATCCTTTTTATAAAGCTTATCAAAAAGTATTTCATGAAGATCTTGATATATATGCTTTATGGAAACAAAGTAGAATCTATAGTAATGAAATTTACCCAAAATATTTAAATAAATTAATCACAAAAGATGAATTATCTATTTATCGTTTAAAAAATGCTTTTAAAGATTTTCATCAATTTATTACAAATCAACAAGCACTTGACTTTCAAAAAGTCTATGAAAATCAACAAGCACATTTAACATTATCTTATACAATGAAAGAACTTTTTAACTACTTAAAAGAAAAGAATATTTCTTATGGTATTATTACTAACGGAAAAGAAAAAACACAAATGACTAAAATCAATTCATTATTTCCAATCATTGATTTTCCTATTATAATTTCAGAAAAAGTAGGTTATCAAAAACCACAAAAAGAAATCTTTGAATTAATTCAAGAAAATGATAGTTACTATGTAGGAGATGGTTATGAAATAGATATGATGGGAGCTCATCAAGCAGGCTTAAAGACGATTTGGTATAATCATCAAAAACAAGAAAAGGATACTTCTTTTATTGATTTTGTTGTTTATAGTGATGAAGAATTATTAGAGGTAGTTAAGAAGTTAAATAATGATTGACACTGAACACAATGTCAAGTAGAATAAACATAAATACAGTGACTAGACCTAGTAACAAGTGATTAAAACATAGAGAGTCTTTGGTTGGTGGAAAAAGATTTGGCGTCATTTGCGAATACAGCTATGAGTAGAACGTTGAAAAAGAGTAGGCGTCTCCGGTGATCACCGTTATATGATAAGAGTATGATTGTACTTGATGAGGCTTAAAGGGTGATCTTTAAGTGAAAAAAGGTGGTACCACGGGAATACAACTCGTCCTTTATGGATGAGTTTTTTTATTTATAAAGGGGGAAAATTTAAATGATTATTGTATTAAAACAAGAAGCTAAAAATGAAGATGTCACAAGAATTGAACAAGGTGTGAAAGAAAAAGGCTTAGAAGCTCATATTTCTAAAGGAGAAAATCAAACCATTATTGGACTTGTTGGCGATACCACAAAAGTAGATCCAGAATCCATTGAAGTTGATCCAGCTGTAGAAAAAGTCATGCATGTTTCAGAACCATACAAACTTGCAAATAGAGCTTTCCATCCAGAAGATTCAGTTATTGATGTTGGTGGTGTCAAAATTGGGGGAGGACACTTAGCTGTCATTGCTGGACCATGTTCTGTTGAAAGCAAGGAACAAGTCATTGAAATTGCTAAAGCAGCTAAAGCTGCCGGAGCGAATCTTTTAAGAGGAGGCGCTTTTAAACCAAGAACATCACCATATGCTTTCCAAGGAATGGGATCAGCAGGGTTAGATATCTTAGTAGCGGCTAAAGAAGCAACAGGACTTCCAATCGTCTCAGAATTAATGGATGCAGAATACTTAGATGAATTTATTGAAAAAGTAGACTTGATTCAAATTGGAGCGAGAAATATGCAAAACTTCGATTTATTAAAGAAAGTCGGAAAAGCTACAAAGAAACCAATCTTGTTAAAAAGAGGATTAAGTGCCACTTTCCAAGAATGGATCATGTCGGCAGAATATATCATGGCAAGTGGAAATCCAAATGTTATCTTATGTGAAAGAGGAGTGAGAACATTTGAATCTTACACAAGAAATACATTAGATTTACAAGCAGTCCCAGTCATCAAAGAATTAACACATTTACCAATCATTATTGATCCAAGTCATGCTGGAGGAAAATGGTGGTTAGTGAATCCAATGGCAAAAGCAGCAGTAGCTGCAGGCTGTGATGGATTAATGATCGAAGTGCATAATAATCCAGAAAAAGCTTTATGTGATGGACCACAATCATTAAAACCAGCAAAATTTGAACAATTGATGAAAGAATTAAAACCAATCGCAGATGCTGTTGGTAAAGAAATTTAGGTGATAGAAATGGAAATGATCGTTAATTTAAGGGAACATAGTTATCCTATTTATATAGAAAAAAATATTTTAAATCAATCCAATGACAAAATTAAAGAAATCTTTAAAGGAAAGAAAATAATGATCATTTCTGATGATCGAGTTTATCCTTTATATGGTAATGTCTTGACTTCAAATCTTGAAAAAGATTTTGAAGTTGGACATGTCGTTGTTCCTCATGGAGAAAAGTCAAAACGCTTTGATATGTTACCAACACTTTATAAAGCTTGCTTAGATTTTAAACTTACTAGAACGGATTTAATTATTGCTTTAGGTGGTGGTGTTATTGGTGATATGGCAGGATTTGTTGCAAGTAGTTATTTAAGAGGGGTAAAACTTGTTCAAATTCCTACTTCTTTACTTGCTCAAGTGGATAGTTCAGTTGGGGGTAAAGTAGCGGTTGATTTACCAGAAGGGAAAAATCTGGTAGGAGCTTTCTATCATCCTTCCATGGTTTTAATTGATCCATGTACTTTAAAAACCTTAGATTCTCATTTTATTAGTGATGGAATGGGAGAAGTGATTAAATATGGATGTATTAAAGATAAAAAATTATTTGATCAATTAAATTCTTATCAAAATTTTGAAGAACTCTATGAATTTATTGATGAAATCATATATAATTGTGTCAACATCAAAAGAGAAGTTGTTGAAAAAGATCAATTTGATTTTGGTGATCGTCTTTTACTTAACTTTGGACATACTTACGCTCATGCCATTGAACAATACTATCATTATGAAAAATATTCTCATGGTGAAGCCGTAGGTATTGGGATGTATCAAATTACTAAACTTGCCGAAAGTCTAGATTTGACAAAAGCAGGATCTGCGATGCAAATTAAAGAAATCTTACACAAATTCAATTTACCTTTTGAATGCAAGATAGAAACAAAAAATCTTATTCAAGCAATTGCTTTAGATAAGAAAAATATTAATAATTCTTTATCTGTTGTTTTATTAAAAGAAATAGGAAAGAGTTATGTTTATCAAACAAATCAAGAATTTTTATTAAAAAAAGAAAGGGTATAAAATGAGTCAAATTAAGTTAATTCCTACAAAACTAAAAGGAAAAGTATCTGTTCCACCTTCAAAATCATTAGCACATCGTGCAATCATTGCAGCGAGTCTAGCTAAAGGTATTTCAAGAATAGATCATATTGAATATTCTCAAGATATCAAAGCAACAATTGGTGCCATGGAAGCACTAGGGACAATTATTGAACAACATGAAGATTATCTTATTATTAACGGTAATTACACATTTACTAAAAATAATACGATGCCAGGAGTCCAAATTGATTGTGAAGAATCAGGATCAACTCTTCGCTTCATGGTTCCTATTTCTCTTGTAAAAGAAAATAAAGTACGTTTTATAGGAAGAGGACAATTAGGGAAAAGACCATTAAATACCTATTATGAAATCTTTGAAAGACAAGATATTGGTTATTTATACCGTGAAAATGTTTTAGATTTAAATGTTGTTGGAGAATTAAAACCGGACCTTTATCGTATACCAGGAAATATTTCTTCACAATTTATTACTGGTTTATTATTTGCTTTACCTTTATTATCATTTGATTCAATTATTGAAATTACGACACCTCTTGAAAGTAAAGGTTATATTGATTTAACGCTTCAAGTGTTAAAGCTTTATGGTATTGAAGTTGTTAATCATGAATATAAACAATTTATTATAAGAGGTAGACAAGAATATAAAGCGAGAGATTACCGTGTAGAATCTGATTTTTCACAAGCTGCTTTCTATTTAGTGGCAGGTGCTTTAGGAAACGATGTCACTTTACTTGATTTGAATTTAGATTCTTTACAAGGAGATAAAGCAACAATTGATTTTTTAAAACAAATGAATTGTGAAATTATTGAAAATGATGAAGGAATTAAAGTCGTCAGTCATGGTTTAAAAGCGACAACGGTGGATGCGAGTCAATGTCCTGATGTTATTCCTGTTGTTTCTCTTGCCTTAGCATTGGCAAGTGGACATAGTGAAGTTATTAATGCCGGACGTTTACGTATTAAAGAATGTGATCGTCTTCAAGCAACCGTAGAAGAATTAAATAAATTAAAAGCACAAGCAGTTGAACATGAATCTTCTATGGAATTAGAAGGGGTAGGCACTCTTATAGGTGGAAATGTTTCAAGTCATGACGATCATCGTATGGCAATGATGCTTGCCATTGCTTCAACAGTATGTAAGGAACCAATCATTATTGACAATAAAGAATGTGTAAAAAAATCTTATCCAAGCTTTTGGAAAGACTTTGAGATGTTAGGAGGAAAAATTGATGGGGGCAACTTATAAAAATAACCTAGAACTGACAATTTTTGGTGAATCTCATGGAAAAGCCATTGGTATTACCATTGGTAATCTTCCTAGCGGTATCCAAATTGATTTAGATGAAGTTGCGCGCGATATGAAAAGAAGAGCGCCAGGACAAAATAAAATGTCGACAGCTAGAAAAGAAGCAGATCAGGTAGAAATTTTATCTGGGTTACAAGATGGTATTACGACAGGAGCACCACTTACAGGAGTTATCTACAACAGTGATCAACATTCTAAAGATTATTCTTTACTTAAAACAAATATGCGACCAGGACATAGTGATTATCCAGCTTATATTAAATATAAAGGATTTAATGATGTTCGTGGGGGCGGTCATTTTTCTGGAAGAATTACTGCACCCATCGTTTTTGCAGGGAATATTGCAAAACAAATTTTAAAACAAAAAGGAATACAAGTAGGAGCGCATATTTTATCTATTGGAAAAATCAAAGATGAAAAGTTTCCTGTGGATGTAAATGATGACATGCTTTTAAAATTAAGTGAAAAACAATATCCAACAATCAAAGAGGGTGTTTTTGAAAAGATGGAAGAAGCGATTTTAAAAGCAAAAGAAAATTTAGATAGCGTTGGGGGCAAGGTAGAATGTGTAGCTTTACATGTTCCTGCGGGAATAGGAGAACCTTTCTTTGATTCCTTAGAAAGTCATTTATCTTCTTTAATGTTTTCAATTCCCGCTGTTAAAAGTGTTTCTTTCGGTGATGGGGAAAACATTGATGAAATGCTAGGCAGTGAAGCCAATGATTGTTATTACTATGATGAAGCTGGACATGTAAAAACCTCTACTAATCATAATGGGGGAATTACTGGAGGGATTACCAATGGTATGCCGGTAAGTTGTACCGTAACATTTAAACCAACACCTTCGATTGCTAAAAAACAAAAAACAATTAATATTGAAACAAAAGAAAATGTAGAATTAGAAATTAAAGGAAGACACGATCCTTGTATTGTTCAAAGAGCAGTCGTTGTCGTTGAAGCGATGATGGCTTTAGGAATACTTGATATGATGGGGGAATAAGTATGAAAGATTTAAAACAATGTCGTATGGAAATAGATGCAATTGATCAACAATTAATGGAACTTTTTGAAAAAAGAATGGCTCTTTCTAAAAGTGTTGTAGAATATAAAATTGAAAATCATTTAGAAATCTTTCAACCTGAAAGAGAAAGAGAAGTTATTGAAAAGAATCTTAATCGTTTAAGTAATGATCAATTAAAAGAATATGCAAGATGCTTTATTCAAGAAATGATGACAGTTTCTAAATCTTATCAATCAGATTTATTACCTCTTGAATTAGATGAAAATATTAAAACAGAATTTAAAAAAGATCCAGTTGTAGGTTATCAAGGAATTGCTGGAGCATTTTCACAAAGTGCGGTAGAAAATTTCTTTGGAGAGGGAACAAAGAATATTGGCTATAAAGACTTTGAAGATGTTTATGTTGCTTTAGAAAATGGAGAAATAGATTATGGGGTTTTACCTATTGAAAACAGCTTAACAGGTTCAATCAATGATAACTATGATTTAATAAGAAAATATGGTTTTTATATTGTTGGAGAAACAGCAGTTAATGTCAGTCAATGTTTAATGGCACTTCCAGGGACAAAGATAGAAGATATTAAAGAAGTTTACTCACATCCACAAGGATTAGCACAATCAAGTGAATTTCTATATCAACATCGTTGCATAGAACAAAGACCATTTCAAGATACAGCGATGGCAGCTAAATATGTAAAGGATTCAAACAATCCAACAAAAGCAGCGATTGCTTCACCACTTGCATGTAAACTTTATGGTTTAGAAATGTTGAAAGAAAATGTTCAAAACAAGAAAAACAACAGAACACGTTTTATGGTTATTTCTAAAGAATTGATTTGTCCAAAAGAAAGTGATAAAGTATCAGTTATCTTTACTTTACCACATCAAGTAGGAACTTTAGATAACATGCTACAAACAATCAAACAAAGTCAAATTAATATGGATCGTATTGAATCAAGACCAATTGAAACTCAATATTGGCAATATTATTTCTATATTGATTTTGAAGGAAATATGCATGAAGAAAAAATTCAACGTGCAATAAATAAAATGAAAGCAACCAGTACAACATTGAAAGTATTGGGAAATTATAAAAGGGCGTAAGAATGGAAAATATTATATTAGTGGGAATCATGGGATGTGGAAAAACCACAATCTCTAAATTATTATCAGAAAAATTGAAGATGCCAGTGATTGACATGGATGAATATATTGAAAAGAAATATCAATGTACCATTCCTGAAATGTTTAATATCTCCGAAGAATATTTCAGAGATCGAGAAAGTGAAGCTTGTTTAGATATGGCAAAATTAGATGGTTACATTATTTCTACAGGTGGGGGCGTTATTAAAAGAAAGAAAAACCGTGAGATTTTAAAACAAGCGGGGAAGGTATTCTATATTGATCGACCTTTAGATAATATTGTAAGTGATGTAGAAACAGCACATCGTCCATTATTGAAAAATGGACCACAAAAACTTTATCAATTATTTGATGAAAGACATGATCTTTATTTAGATAGTTGCCACTATCATGTAAATAATGACGGGACATTAGATGATATTGTTAATAAGATTATAGAAGATATTCAAAAATAGAATATCTTTTTTTTAACAAACAAGCGTGCTTATATCATAAATAATATAAGCACGAAAGTATAAGAAATAATAATTTAAGATTTTATGTCCTTAGATTTAATATATTCTTTAAAAAGTGTATAAATGATTGAAGTAAGAGGAATGAATAAAAACATACCTAAAATTCCCATCAAATTACCACCGATAATAACAGCGACAAAGACCCAGATAGAAGGAAGTCCCACTGAATTACCTACAACATGAGGATAGATGAAATTGCCTTCTATTTGTTGAAGGATTAAAAATAGAATAATAAAGGCAACAGCTTGTATTGGATTTACAATGCCAATCATAATAATTCCTATAAAACAGCCAATAAAAGCACCAAAAACAGGAATAAGTGCGGTGATTGCGATAATAATTCCCATCAATAAAGCATAAGGCATTTGTAAAAAAGACATAGAAATCACAAACATGCTACCAAGAATACATGCTTCTAAACATTGACCAGTAATAAAACTTGTAAAAGTATCGCTGGAAAGTTTTATGATTTGACAAATTTTTTTGGTTTTGTCTTCTCCTAATAAGGCTTGTGAAGTGGTTTTTAATTGTCTAGAAAGTTTTTCTTTAGAAAATAACAGATAGATTGAAAAAACAAAGCCAATAAAGAAAGAAGAAAGACTACTTACTGTATTGGTAAGTATAGAAAACCCAGAGTTAAATAATGGTTTCCAGTTTTTTATAAGTTGATTAAAAATCTCAGCTAAATCAAAATCTAAAGAAACAAGTGAATCTATAATACTTGTAAAACTTCCGTTCATGATATTTCTATTTGTTTTTAAGAAGTCTATGAGATTTTCATAAGCTATAGGAGCTTGTTTCATAATCATTTTGATAGAATGAACAAGTTCTGGACCTACAATAAAACAAATAAGACCAATAAAAAGAACAATTAATAAAAACATAGTGATAAAAGATAATATTCTTTTATTCTTCTTGATGTTTTTATAAAGTGTATTTTCTAATTGATGAATTATAATATTTAAAACAAAGGCAATTGCAAAACCAATTATAAAAGGAACAAGAAGTTGCCAAATAGAAGCTAAAAAACCAATTACTTTAGAAAAATAGAGAATAACAAATAAAACGACTCCAGCATATGTAATGGTTAAGATATTTTTTTTTGTTTCTTGATTTATTTTCATAAGTTCACCTCATCTTTCTATTATAATGGCAAATGTGAACTGCATATGAAAAAAACAGATAAATATCATCTTAGTCAAGATGATACGTTTTTAATCGAAACGGCTTCACCATTACATGACATTGGAAAAATTTCCATTCCTAATGAAATCCTTAATAAACCAGGAAAACTGACGGAAGAAGAAAAAAGAATCATGCAAGATCATGCCGTTATAGGAGCTAAAATGTTAGAAAATTTACTTTTCTATAAAAATGAGCCACTTGTAAAATACGCACGTGAAATCTGTCACTATCATCATGAAAGATATGATGGAAAAGATTATCCAGATGGTTTAGTAGGAGATGCATAAGTACGGTACACCTTATCAGGTTGTGAAAAGGATAAACCTTAATTCAAGAGAGGATATGAAGTTGTTACGGGAAGTATTAAAAATCAGTGATTATGACAACGAGGATGAGTAGCCTTTTTCCTCTTACGAAAAGATACAGCAAACAAGAGGAAATAAGAATAAGTGTGTTCATGTGTCATAAAAACAGTAACTAAAACATTAAAATCAAAATTTGTATGGAAAGCTTACTTGATATTTTGCGCTCACAGGAGTATCATCAAAGCATGAAAGGAAAGTAAACTTTCCATTTTTTTTTTAGAAAGGAGCATGTTGTGAAAAATCGTTTGGAAGAATTACGAAAACAAAGAGGAATTAAACAAGAAGATTTAGCTTCTGCTCTTGAAGTATCTCGTCAAACAATAGGTTCTTTAGAAAATGGACGTTATAATCCCTCTATTATATTGGCATTTAAAATTGCAAGGTACTTTCAAATGAGCATTGAAGAAATTTTTATCTATGAGGAGGAAAGTGAAGATGAAAAATAAGGGTCAGATTTGGTATATCGGTTATATTGTTTCGTTGTTTTTGATTGTGATAATTTTGGTTATAGATTTTCCCAAAATGGTAGATCTTGGACTTGCTATTTTATTCAGTGTCGTTTTTGGCGTTTCTCATGTTCAAATTTTGCACGATAAAATGATGCAGACTACAAAATCAATGTTATGGACGAACGGAATGTCATAATCAAAGAAAAAGCGGGAAATATAACAAATATGTTTAACACAATACTGTTAGGGGTGGCAACAGTTATATTTATTTGTTTAGACTACATCATTCCAGCTATTATTGTCGGAAGTATCATTGCAATCCAGCCGATTATTTTAATCATTATCAGTAGTGTGCTTGAGAAAAAAATGTAGAAATAAAGGTTCATACAAATAATAAGAAAAGGGAGGTACACGCTTTTGTGCAATCTCCCTTGTTCTTTTGCTGTCATATCAAGGCTCATTCAATCCTGGTAAATTCGTGGTAAAATAATTGCTTTTTTGATTGATGAATAGTCCTTAAATACTGTATTTACGCGGATAATCTGATTTTTGTATTAAGTTTAATAGAAATCTTCTGATAATCCTTATGATCAAATCTATGATAAATTAAAGGATAGTTCTGTTATTAAACAAACAGGATTGAAACATGTTACAGTTATGCGATCATATGAAGATAGGGAATCTGACACTTATTTGATTGCTTGGCAAAGTGAAAATGGTAAATACATAACTTCATTCCTTAATAAAAATAAAAAAGTAGAAATAACCGATGTACATTAGAACATTCAACTAAATTGGATGTTTTTTTTGCAACTTTGTAGAATTAGACTTTGTAGATTTATGATGTGAATTGTTTAAAAAGTACTATGAAAATGTTATAATGGACACAAAATAGGGGGATTTTATGGAATTGCTTATGATGGTGTGTTTTATCTATTGTTTTTTGATAGGTATGTGTGTCGCTAGTTTTATGAATGTTGTGATTGATCGTGTTCCCCGTGGAGAGAATTTTGTATCAGGTAGAAGTCATTGCGATAGTTGTGGTAAAGTAATAGCTTGGTATGATTTGATTCCTGTTGTGAGTTATTTAGTTTTAAGGGGAAGATGTCGTTATTGTCATAGTAAGATACCTGTTAGAGGCTTTTTTATTGAAATCTTTGGTGGGTTGAGTGGTGTTTTTTGTTTTTATCGTTTTGGTTTTGAGTATGAAACGATATTGATGTTTGTAATAGCTATGATATTATTGGCGATTACGATGATTGATTTTGACACGATGATAATCCCTGATGGATTAAATATTGCTATGTTTCTTGTTTGTCTTGTTTTAATGTTTGTTAGACAAATGAGTTTAGTGGATAGTACTATTGGCATGTTTTGTATTAGTCTACCAATGTTTTTAATGAATCTGGTGATACCAGATTCATTTGGTGGAGGGGATATTAAATTGATGTTTGCTAGTGGGATTGCACTAGGATGGAAATATAGTTTATTAGCTGCTTTTATTGGTATTTTAATAGCAGGTATTTATTGTATTTATTTGATTTTAACGAAGAAAGTGGATAAAAAGGGGCATATTGCTTTTGGACCTTATTTATCCATAGGAATATTTATAGCTTTATGTTATGGTTATGAGATTATTTCTTGGTATTTAAATTTATTGATGTAAGAAGGTGAGGATGTGGCAACTTTTAAATATGTAGCGAAAGATATGGCTTCTAAGGTTCAAAATGGAACCAAGGATGCAGATGATCGTAATGAGCTTGTTAGGAAATTGAAAGATCAGGGGCTTTATTTAGTTGAATTACAAAGCAAGCAATGAATCAATATCGTTTAAAATATAAAGAGCTTGCAAATTATTCAAGAGAAGTTGGGACCATTCTTGCTTCTGGTTTATCTTTGATTCGTACGTTTTCGATTATGGTAAGACGTGAAGATAATAAAAAGATTAAAAAGATTTATGAAAATATTTATGTAAAGCTATAACAAGGCTATACTTTGTCGTATGCTGTGGAAGCTCAAGGTGTTGCTTTTCCTTATTTAATGATTCAAATGTATCGTTCAGGAGAAGCTAGTGGTTCGATGGATAAGACAGCTTTAATTATGGCTGATCAATATACAAAAGATCATCGTATTAAAGGTAAGAAAAAGTCAGCAATGACATATCCTATTATTTTAATTATTGTCACAATTCTTGTTTTATTAATCGTTTATTTAATGGTATTACCTTCATTTTTTGATATTTTTAAAAATGTTGATTTGCCTTTAATTACACAAATTAATATTGGTATTTCTCATTTTATCCAAGATTATTGGTATTATCTTATTTTAATATTTGCTTTTCTTATTGTTGGTTTTATGGCTGCTTTGAAAATAAAGAAAGTAAGATTTAAAGTAGATAAACTTAAAAACAAAACGCCATTATTTGGTAAACTTATGATAACGATTTATACAAGTCGTTTTGCTAGAATATTATGTTCTTTATATACAAGTGGGATGTCTATTGTTAATGCGTTAAATATTGCAAAGACAACCATTGGAAATGTTTATATTGAATCACAATTTGATAGTGCTATTAAAAAGATTAGAAATGGAGAAACCCTTTCTCAATCTTTAAAAGATATCGAAGGTTTTGATGTGAAGCTGACAAGTAGTATTTATGTTGGTGAGGAAAGTGGGCGTCTAGAAACAATGCTTACAAATCCTGCTGATGATTTTGATTTTGGAGCTGAACAAGCATCTGAACGAATGGTTACTTTGATTCAACCAATTATGATTATTTTTTTAGCGTTGGTTATTTGTTTAATCATTATTTCAGTATTATTACCAATTTATACATTGTACAACAATGTAGGAAATATGTAGGAGGAAGATTATGGATACAGTTGTATTTTTATCAACAAGTGGATTACAAATGATACAAGGAAATGTTTCAAAAAGCCAAATTCATATTTCTTCTTTTAGAGAATATGCCTTTATTGAAGGAACGATGGTAGATGGAAAGATTCTAGATGATTAACCTATTAGAGATATTCTTTTAGAATTAAAGAAAGAACATATTGATTCTGTAAGACTGGTTGTTGATAGTGGACAAATTTTAGTTAAGTGTACCATGTTACCAAAAGCAAATCATCGTCAAATGATTCAATTTGTACAAGATGAATTTGTTGATGTACAAAGTCAATATGAAGATTTACTTTATGACTATACGATTTTAAAAGAAAAAGTTGAAGATAAAGAAGGTCAACTTGTCTTATGTGCAGCTTTAGAAAGAGAGTTTTTAAAGCCTTATATTGATTTATTTAAAGAGATGGGTATTTCTATTTCTTCTATTGATATTCTAACAAATTCTGTAATTAAACTTACAGAATCTATTGATAAGTTAAAGAATCAATCATACATCTTAACAGCAATCAATGGTCAAGATGTCAACCATTATTTATTTATCAATGGACAATATGAAATTACCAACAGAACACGTGTTTTCTCTGATCGAGGAACAGTTGCTTTTATTACAGAATTATCCAATTCTCTTACTAAATTATTACAATTTACTAAAGGGACTTATAAAGACCAACAATTATCTCAAGTCTATTTTGCTGGATTAGAAAAATATGAGGAGGATTTACTTATGTCTACTATTTCAGCAAATCTAGATATAAAAACATCACAATTTGAACCTAAAAATTATACATGTGATAGTAATAATGGATTTCCTATTCATCAATATCTCATGGTAGGAAATTTATGGACATGTATAAGGGAAACTATGATAAGTTGCATCGAAGAACAAAGATGAATAGAAATAACTTTATTTATGCAGCAATTATTACAGGAAATTTAGATTTAATCAAAGACTTACCAGAAGGAGATGAAATCGATATGTGTGAAGGAATGGAAAGAATGGCAGAAGGATTTAGAAGTGAAGGAAAACTAGAAGAAAAGAGAAATACATTAAAAGAACAATTAGTCATTAAATTAGGAGCTGTTTCAAGTCGTTTAGAAGAATAACTTACAAATGCATCACTTGAAAAATTAAATGTATTAACGCGTAATATATTTGATATTACAAGTGAAGAAGATGTTTTAAGAATTATTCATTAGAAAAAAAGAATTCAACTGTTAGAAATAATGGTTGGATTTTTTTAATTATTTTTTCTAATTGTGTAAGAGCTTTCAATGGTTCGCGCTATTGTGTTAAAATAATGATAAAGGTGGGATTGAAATGGATGATTTTTTAAGAGAAATACAAACCTCTCTATTTAGAGAATGGATCAATAATCAAAAAAGAGATTATTATCATCTTCATCAAAGTGAAACAGATCCAGATGCAATTATTATAGAAAATGAATATTGTTATAGTTATGTAACATTTAATCCACAATGTATTATTGAATTATGTGTAATGAATAAAAGAACAGATGAAATGGCTTTTTATCTCCATTTTCAATTCAAAACACTTAAACATGCCATTTCTTTGTTTGAAGAAATGGATCAATGTATTAAAAAAATGATAGATCAACCGATCTGTCGACTTTTACTATGTTGTAGTGGTGGAATGACAACAGCCTTTTTTGCAGATAAAATAAAAAATGGTATTAAAGTATTAAATTTAAATATGGAAGTAGCCGCTACTTCTTATCAAAAAATATATAATGTTGCTCAAAATTATGATGTGATTTTACTTGCACCACAGGTATCTTATGTTAAATTACAAGTTGAAAAAGTCTTTAAAAATAAACTTGTTTTAAAAATACCAACACAAATATTTGCTTCCTATAATGTTGGGGCGTTGATTACTTTTGTAGAAGAATCTTTAAAACATAAAGAAAATAAATATAATGGTTATGTTGAACCATTAGCTTCAATGATGGAAATAAAGACAAATAAAAATGTTTTAGCGGTATCTATTAACGCTAATGGTGAAAATAGTCATATTTCTTATCGTTTATATAATTCACATCAAGATATTGTCTTAGATAGTAATATTATTAAAAGTAATATTAAACTTCAAGATGTATTGGATGCTTTGGATACAGTTGTTTTACAAAATGAAATGATTGATGTGATTTCTATTGCTTTACCGGGTGTTATGGTTGAAGGAAATGTTTATTCAGGGATTATAGAAGGTGGTAATCATCAATTAAAAGAACGCTTAGAAAAAAGATATGAAAAAGAAATTTATTTAATTAATGATGTTAATGCCGCGGTTGTTGGTTATTATGCTTCACAAAATGAATATAAATCACTTGCTTTTTTATTTCAACCGATTGGACGTATGGCTGGAAGTGGGATTGTTGTAAATGGACAACTCGTAAGGGGAATGGATCACCTTGCAGGTGAAGTAGCACTGTTACCTTTAAAGCTTTCGGATAGTTATTTAAATCTTGCTAATACTCCAGAAGGAACTTTAGAATTGGTTACTAAAAATATCATGAGTATTATAGCGATTGTATCACCAGAGGCAATAGTTGTTTATAGTGACTTGATTTTAGATAGTCAAGATGTTAGTGATGAAATAAAAAAATCATTGAGTCAATACTCTTTAAAAGTGTATCCAAAGATTATTAAAGTGGAAAATATTTTAGAATATATATTATTAGGAACTATGATTTTAAGTGCAAAGGAGTAAGAAAATGAAAATTATTTGGCATGGACATTCATGTTTTGAAATAACAGGAAAAGATGGAACAATTATTTTTGATCCTTATCAAGCAAATTCAGTTCCGGGATTAAATCCTTTAAAATTGAAGGCAAATCTCGTATTATGTTCTCATGAACATGAAGATCATAATGCAAGAAATTGTGTTGAAACAACAGCTAAAGATTTTAAAGTAACATGTATTGAAACGTATCATGATCATCATCAAGGAAGTCGTCGTGGTAAAAATACGATTCATATTGTTGAATTTGAAGATATGAAGATTGTTCATATGGGAGATATAGGTTGTATGATGGATGATGTTTCAAAGCTTAAAAACTGTGATGTCTTGATGATTCCTATCGGCGGGTATTATACAATTGATACCAAAGAAGCTTTAAAATATATTGAACGTATTCAACCACGTATTGTCATACCAATGCATTATCGTAGTCATGAATTTGGTTATGATGTATTATCAACTAATGAAGAATTTATTCAAAAATCATCAAATATTGTTTATGTTGATGATTATTTAGAAGTTCATAAAGAAACAAAAGGACAAACGATTGTATTTAAAAAACCAAGGAATTAATTTTCCTTGGTTTTTGTTGTAATCATTAATAAAAGAATACTTACAAAGATCATAACAAGAGCGATGATAAAGGCATAAATATAAGAACCAAAGAAATCATAAATATAACCAACCATTGATAATGAAATGGCAGCCCCAACATTAGAAGCAAAAGAAATCGTTGGAAATGCCCTTGCATAATTTTTAGTCTTAAAGAAATATTTGGTAAGTAAAGGAACAGCAACAGCTCCTAAAGAATAACATGAACCAAATAAGAAAGCACCAATAATAAGAAGTGTCATAGAACGCCCAATTATTAATAAGACAATTCCTAAAATATTCACTGTAATCATCATTAATGTGGCTTTTATTTCACCAAAATGATCGCTTAAACTTCCAATAACTAATTTAGAAACAATATTACCCATCATTCCTGAAGATAATAAAATCGCACAAGAAGTTAACGGAAAGCCTAAAGATTCACCATAACCTGGTAAATGTTGAGTCACACTTGTAATACAACTAATCAACATACCAAAAATGAAGAAAGAAATAAAAGAAACGGACATAAAATGGAATGAAGATGTTGTTTGATTTTGGGCTGTTTCTTGCTTTTCTTGATAACCATAAGGAAGCAATCCCTCATCTTTAGCGTTCATAGAAAATGGATAAAGAACAGCTGGTAAACATAAAAGTAAAAGAATAACCGCTTTTAATAGATATCCCATTTGCCAATTAAAAGAACTAATAATACTTGATAAAACCGGAGAACAAAGAGTTCCACCTAGACCACTAAAACCAAAGGCAATACTTGTAGCGAGACCGTGTTTTTTTTCAAACCAACCATTGATAATCATAGTAATTGGTACAATAGAAAAAAGACTTGTCGACATTCCACGAATTATTCCTAAAATATAGAAAGTGATGGCATTTTTTCCTAGTGCCATAGCGGCAGTTGAAACAACAGCAACAATTACACTGATTGTTAGAATCTTTTTAAAAGAAAATTTTTGATATAGTTTTGGTACAAATAATGACATGATAGCAGTTGCTAGCGAAAAAAGTGTCATATGCATTGAAAATGTACCTCTTAACATATGTAAACTTTTTGAAACAGGTGTATAAAAAACACCTGACGAATTAATTGAAATACCAATCGATGCTGCAGCTAAACCACAGCAACAAATTAAAACGGACCAATGTTTTTTCATAATGTGTCCTCCTTTTCTGATTCTATTGTATAAAGAAATTTTTATAATGTCTAATACTTATAATTTATGTTTTTAATGCTTTTTAGGCATTGAAACAAATGTGATTAAATTGCTTTAATTTTTTAAATAATCGTATTAAAATAGTTATCAGTAGGGGGATAAAGAGATGAGATTAGAAAAAGTACTTAAAGAAATGCAAAAAAGACAATTAACACATTTAATTATTAATGATCCATCATCAATTGATTATTTAATCAATTATAAAAATAATCCAGGTGAAAGAATGTATTTACTTCTTTTATCAAGTGATGGACATCATAAATTATTTATGAACAATTTATTTTATTTAGATCATGAACTTGATATTGAACAAGTATGGTATAGTGATACAGATAATTATCTTCAATTACTTGCAGATGAATTTGATGGGGCATGTTCTATTGGAATCGATAAAAACTTTCCAGCAAGATTCTTAATTCCTTTAATGAATTTAGTAGATGAATGTCATTTTGAATTAGGATCTGAATGTGTTGATCGTGTGAGAATGATCAAAGATGAAAAAGAACAACAACTCATGATAGAAGCTTCAAAAATTAATGATTTAGTTGTCGATGAAGTCATTAATATTTGTGCTAAAGGTAATTTAACAGAAGAAGAAGTTTCTAAACAACTTGAAGGAATTTATCAAAAACATGGTTGTGTAGGAAATTCCTTTGAACCAATTGTTGCCTATGGTAAAAATGGAGCGGATAATCATCACAGTGGAGATGATAGCCGTTTAAAAGCTGGTGACAGTATTGTTATTGATATTGGTGGATTGTATAAAGGTTATTGTAGTGATATGACAAGAACTGTTTTCTATAAAGAAGTATCACCAAAACAAAAAACAGTTTATGAACTTGTTTTAAAAGCACAAAAAGCAGCAGAAGCAATGATTAAACCAGGTGTTAGACTTTGTGATATTGATAAATGTGCTAGAGATATCATTGCTGAAGGTGGTTATACGGTTGAATTTAACCACCGTTTAGGACATTTCATTGGACGTGACGTTCATGAATGGTGTGATGTTTCACAAAACTTTGATTTAGAAGTTCAAGAAGGAATGACTTTCTCTATTGAACCAGGTGTTTATTTACAAGGTGAATTTGGAGTTCGAATCGAAGATCTTGTACTCGTTACAAAAGATGGATGTAAGGTCTTAAATAGTTATCCAAAAGATTTAAGAATTATTGGTAATGACTAATAAAAAGCATAGGTTAGATAATCTAATCTATGTTTTTTTTAATACTCTAAAAATAAATCAAGTGTTTTAGAATGATTTTAATGATACAAAGCACCACTTGCCCTTAAAAGACCAAGATTTAATTTATTAGATCATTTAAAACAACTTCATGTAGAATTTACTTTAGAAAGTAAAGTTATCAAAATTAATTAAGATGGTATTGTTTATAAAAAACATAATCAATTAGAAATACTTTATCATTTTGATACGATTGTTTTAGCTTTTGGTTCAAAAGCAAATTAAAACCTTTATTAAGAAATAAAAAATGAACATGTTCATTTAATTTTCGATGCAAGTAAAGCAGGTGACACTAAAAAAGCTATTTTTGAAACTACTCAACTTGCTTTGAAACTTAGAAAGAGTAAACCCTTTCTTTTCTTTTTCAAATTATGAAAATAGCCTCATCTTTAAAAAATTATGTTAGAATATATTTTACGATTAGGGAGGAAGAAATATGTCACTAAAAGCAAAATATAATTTTTTACATTTGTTTTATTGGTTTACTGGATGTTGTATTAATGGTTTCATTGCCGTTTTCTTACAATCAAAGGGTTTATCAAATACGGAAATTGGAATTGTGACAGGTGGTTCTTGTGTTGCTACAATTTTCCTATCACCCTTTATGTCATCTTTAATTTCTAAAATTAAAGGCATGACAATCAAAAAATTAATGACATTTTTAATGTTAACAACAGTTTTGTTATATATTGCGATGGCTTTTTTACCAATACCAGCCTTTTTAGTTATGATTTTCTATGTCATCATGTATGCATTAAATATGTCAACAGTACCTATGCTTACGATGATAGCAATGAATTATATCAATGAAGGAACATATGTTAACTTTGGACTTGCGCGTGGAATTGGTTCAGCTTCGTGGGCGACAAGTGCTTTGATTTTTGGGCAAGCCGTTTCATTTTTAGGAGCTAATATTTTATCAATTGCCTACTGTGTCTTTGCTTTAGTGACATTATTTATTTTATATCATTTACCTGAATCAAAGATTACAAAAACAAAAACAGAAGAAGTTCAAGAAGAAGGCTCTGTTGTTACTGTTATTAAAAAATATAAAATCTTCTTTTTCTTACTTTTAGGTTTTTGCTTTATGTTTTCTGGAGCAACAGCGATTGGTACTTATTTAATTAATATTGTTAAAAGCTTAGGTGGAAATACGTCGCTTTATGGGGTGGCTATGTTTGCTATGGCCTTTAGTGAATTACCAGTCATGATGACTGTACCAAAACTTATGAAGAAATTTAATAGTGTGACCCTTATTTTAGTGGCTTCTATTTTCTATATTTGTCGTAACTATACTATTGGGTTAGCACCGAATCTTATTGTTTTAATTATTGGAATGATGTTCCAAGGACTTTCTTATGGATTATTTACAGGGGTTATTACTTACTATGTTACTTATAATCTAGATACCCAAGATCAAATGTCAGGACAAACAATGATTGGTATTATGACATCAGGAATTGGCTCAACTTTAGGAAATGTTTTAGGTGGTATTTTACAAGATACTATAGGTTTAAATGCGTTATTCACTTTTGTTTATTTAATGACAGCTCTTGGGGCCGTTATTATCTTTATTTGTAAATTTGTGAGTATAAAAGTCAAAAAATAACTTGCTTTTACTTAAAGACTTTGATACTATCAAGATGTTGAATGAGGGAGTAGTACACGTCTTAAGACGCGGTTTGTCAACATCATGGCGTAAGCCTGGCAAATCTTAAAGAACGAGACTCATGCATAAGTTTTTTATGCATGGGCCTCTTTTATTTTAGGAAGAAAGGAATTTGGTATGAGTTTATTTATTGAAATCTTTTTGATTGGGGTAGGTCTTTCAATGGATGCTTTTGCAGTATCTATTTGTAAAGGTTTATCAATGAAAATGATAAAAAAGAGAGATGTTTTTATTATTGCACTATTTTTTGGAGGCTTTCAGGCTTTAATGCCTTTTATTGGATGGTTTTTAGGAAAAGGTTTTGAAAGTTATATTACGAGTATTGATCATTGGATTGCTTTTATTTTATTAGGTATTATTGGTGGTAAGATGCTTATTGATGGAATTAAAGCAGAAGATGATGAAGAAACAGGAGAATTTAAATTAGATTTAAAGGAATTATTTCTACTTGCGATTGCAACATCAATTGATGCTTTAGCAGTAGGAATTACATTTGCTTTTTTAGATTATCCAATTGTGGAATGTATGAGTATTATTGGTTGTACAACTTTTATTATTTCTTTTATTGGCGTTTATATTGGTAAGATTTTTGGGTCAAAATATGAACATAAAGCAGAAATTGCTGGTGGTATTATTTTAATTGTGATTGGTTTAAAAATTTTATTAGAACATTTAGGTCTATTTTAAAGGAGAGAAAATTATGACAAATGTATTTGTATCATTATTAGTTCTTATTGTTGGTTTTATTTTATTAATGAAAGGAGCGGATTTCTTTGTAGAAGGAAGTTCTTCTATTGCCACAAGATTTCATATTCCTTCATTAATCATCGGTTTAACAATTGTGGCTATGGGAACAAGTTTACCTGAATGTGCTGTCAGTATTACAGCTTCGATGGATGGAAATAACGCTTTAGCGGTAGCAAATGCCGTAGGTTCTAATATTTTTAATTTAATGGTTGTTTGTGGTATTTCTGCTTTATTTGTACCGATTGCAGTGCAAGTAAATACGCTTAAAAGAGAATTTCCATTTTCTGTTTTATGTGCTATTTTATTAATGATCTTAGGTTATTTTGGGATGATATTAGGACATATTGATGGAATTGTTCTTTTGATTTTATTTGTAGGATATATTGTTTACATGATTGTTTCGGCTAAAAAAGCCATGAATACATATCAAGAGGAAGAAGAAATTAAAGTTATTTCAATGGGATTAAGCTTGGTTTATATTGTTGGTGGAGCAATCGCTATTAAATTTGGTGGAGATTTTGTAGTAGATAGTGCTTCCAATATTGCTTTATCTTTAGGAATGTCACAAAACTTAGTCGGTCTTACCATTGTTGCTCTTGGAACTTCTTTACCAGAACTTGTTACTTCAATGGTAGCTGCTAAAAAAGGTGAAGTAGATATGGCTCTTGGAAATGTTATTGGTTCAAATGTTTTTAATATTTTATTTGTTTTAGGTATTGCAGCAGCAATTAGTCCAATTACTTTTATCTTTGAAAATATTATTGATATTCTTATTTTAACAATTTTTTCTTTAATAGTTTTATATTTTGGATTTACGAAACATAAAATTGATCGTAAAGAAGGAATTATTATGCTTCTTCTTTATGTCGCTTACTTAGTCTATATCATTATACGTTAGAGAGCATTGCTCTCTTTTTTTTGTTGCTAAAAGAAAGAAAAACAATTAGAATAAAAGCATTGAAAAAGGGGAAGAATAATGAAAAAAATAGTATTTTTAGATATAGATGGAACATTAGTCACACCAAATTATCCTTTATCAGATTTTGTAAAAAAAGGAATTAAAAAAGCAAGAGAAAATGGGCATTTAATTTTTTTATGTACAGGAAGAAATCGTGTCGGTATAGAAAGTATTATGTCAGATGATTTTGATGGTTGTATTTGTTCAGCGGGTGGTTATCTTGAAATTAAAGGGGAAATGATTGAAACAACTTATTTAGATAAAGAAGAAGTTGAACAAGCAAGAAGAGTTTTTGAGCAAAATCATATTCTTTATAATTTAGAATCAACTTATATGACTTTTGCTAGTGAAGAATTACGACATTATTTTGCACATGCTCTGTTAGGTGATGAAGGAACAAATTCAGAATTTGAAAGATTAAAAGAACAACAAAAGAAAGAATATCATATGATTGATATAAGTAAATATCAAGATCAAGGGATTCATAAACTTTGTTTTATTGCTTTTAATAGAGAAGATATTGAAAAAACAAAAATACTCTTACCAAATTACCATTTTATTGTTCATGAAATGTTTAGCCAACATTCTATCAATGGTGAAATCATCAAAAAGGGAACGGATAAGGGGCTTGCCATTAAAAAGGTCGTTGAAACACTTCATATGAAAATGGAAGATACGATTGCTTTTGGTGATAGTATGAATGATTATGAAATGTTACAAGTTTGCAATTATGGTGTAGCAATGAAAAATGCCTGCCAAGAATTAAAAGCAAGTGCTGATAACATTTGTGAAAGTGTTGAAAATGATGGTGTGTATTATGAAATGGAAAGGTTAGGATTGTTTGAATGTTTGGATTAGGAACACTTGTTAATACCATATCTGTTGTTGTAGGTGGTATTATTGGTTTGTTGTTTAAAAATGGTTTAAAAAATAGGTATCAAGAAACGATTATGCAAGGAATTGGTTTAGCGGTTTTGTTTGTCGGTATTTCAGGGGCGATGACAGGGATGCTAAAGATTTCTAAATCAATAATAGAGTCGACAGGGTCTTTAATTCTTGTTTTGTCTTTATGTTTTGGGGCTTTAATAGGTGAATTTATTAATATTGAAAAAAGAATTGAACAATTTGGTTTTTATTTAAAAAGTAAAGTAAAAAGTAATGATTCTAAATTTATTGAAGGTTTTGTTTCAACTTCACTTGTTATATGTGTAGGGGCTATGGCTATTGTGGGTTCTTTTCAAGATGGTTTGTTACATGATCCAAGTGTTTTGATTTCAAAAGCCGTAATGGACTTTGTAATCGTTATGGTCTTTGCTTCAACACTTGGGGTGGGAACAATTTTTTCCGCAATTCCTATTTTTGTTTATCAAGGATTGCTGACAGTCTGTGCTTCTTTTCTAGCACCTTATTTTACGACAACAATGATTTCTAATATTTCTTTTGTGGGTTCGGTTTTAATATTTGCGGTAGGGACAAATTTATGTTTTCATACAAAAATTAAAGTAGGCAATCTTTTACCAGCGGTATTTATGCCCTTGTTATTAGCACTTTTTATGTAAGTGCTTTTTTTGTTTACTTGTCAATTATCTAAAAATAATGTACGATAACAACGTTTGAAGAAGGGAGAAATTTATGTTAGACAAGTTTTTTAAGTTAAGTGAAAAAGGCACTACAGTAAAAACTGAAATTTTAGCTGGTGTGACAACATTCTTAGCGATGGCTTATATTTTAGCAGTCAATCCAGCAATGCTTGGTGAAACGGGAATGTCTGTTCAAGGGGTATTCCTTGCAACTGCTATCGCTTCTGCTGTAGCTACTATTATTATGGGACTTGTTGCAAACTATCCAGTGGCTTTATCTGCTGGTATGGGTGTGAATGCTTTATTTACTTATACAATTTGTTTTGGTATGGGCTTATCTTATAAAGGAGCCTTAGCCTGTGTTTTTGTCTCAGGTATTATTTTCTTAGTTATTTCTATTACAGGAATTAGAACAATGATTATTAATGCCATTCCTGCACAACTTAAATTAGCAATTGGGGCAGGTATTGGTTTCTTTATTGCCTTCATTGGTTTAAAAAATGCAGGTATTATTGTCGCAAATGAATCAACATTTGTCGGCCTTGGTAACTTACAAGAACCAACAGTTATTTTAGCAGTAGTTGGTATTTTAATTACTTTATTACTTTTAACTAAAAATGTTCCTGGAGCTGTTTTCTATGGTTTAATTGTTACAGCTGTTGTGGGAATTATTGCTGGAGTTTTTGGTGTTAAAGGAATGCCAAAAATTCCTACTGGAGTTATTTCATTTGACTTTGATTTTTCATTAGTAGGAGCATTTGCTTCAGGACTTGGAGAATTAACTTCACATCCACAATGTTATGTAGCAATCTTCTCATTATTATTCGTTGACTTCTTTGATACTGCAGGAACTTTAGTTGCTGTATGTAACAGAGCAAACTTAGTTGATGAAACTGGAAATCCAGAAAACGTAGATCGTGCTTTATTAGCTGATTCAATCGGTACAGTTATTGGTTCTATTGCTGGAACTTCAACTGTTACATCATTCGTTGAATCAACTTCAGGTGTTGAAGTAGGGGGAAGAACTGGTTTAACTGCGGTTACTACTGGGGTATGTTTCTTATTATCTGTTTTCTTCTCACCATTACTTTCATGCGTAACAAGTGCAGTGACAGCGCCAGCGTTAATTATTGTTGGTATTTTAATGGCACAACAATTAAAAGGAATTGAATGGGATAATCTTGTTTATGCAGCAAGTGGATTCATGACAGTTATTTTTATGATCTTAGCTTATTCTATTTCAAATGGTATTGCTATTGGATTTATTACATATACCGTTTCTATGATTGGTGTTGGTAAAATTAAAGAAATTAAACCAATCGTATGGATCTTAGATATCTGTTTTATAATCTTTTTAGTATTCTTACCTAAATAGTCAAGAAGTGAGTTTTACGCTTAGGTGTAAGACTCTTTTTTTATTTAAATGAAAAGGATGTACAAAACATCCCTTTCACTATGATAGAGTTAGAGTATAAGCTTATATGCCTCCTGGATTACGGAAAGTCATATGTGCTTGTGCTCTTGAAATTTCATAGTTAACACTATGAATATCTCTGGATAAATCATGAAGTTCTTTTGTTTTTAAGTAAGTTTCTTTGCTTTCTTTACCTTTATTTTTTCTATCTTGGATAAATAAAGATAAATTCCAATAATGATAATCATAACAGGAACTACTAAATAAATAAGCTTCATAGGTATCACCTCTTTATTTCATTATAACATCGTTGTATGAAAATATCTTGTATTAATCAATGTTTTTGATTTTCTATCAAAGTAATATCCCCAAACAGATCCTAACTTATAAAACTGAATAAAGATCAATAATAAACATAATATCAAGACAAAATACCAGCTTAGAATCTCCTATTGCATATAATAATAAAAAAAAGAGCCATGATTGGCTCTAATATTATTATGCTTTACATTCAGCGTTTCCTAATTCATTACCTTCATTGAAGTTACGTGCATTTTCCATTGTAACAACAGCGATTGCTTGTAAAGCTTCACGAGTAAAGAATGCTTGATGACTTGTTAAAACAAGTTGAGGGAACATTTGTAAACGAGCTGTGATATCGTTTGTAATAGCAACATCGCTTTTATCTGTATAAACGTTATTATCTTCACCTTCATATACGTCTAAAGCAACAGCATGGAATTTACCTTGTTTTAATGCTCTGATTAATGCTTCAGGATCAATGATAGGTCCCCTGCTCGTATTAACTAACATAACTGTATCTTTCATTAAAGCGATAGTTTCATCGTTAATTAAATGATAAGTTCCATTATCTCCCATAATTAATGGACAGTGTAAAGAAATTAAATCAGCTCTCTTTAATAATTCTTCTTTACTTACATAAGTTAATAAACCTTCATCAACTAATGCTTGGTTAGGATAAGCATCCCATCCTAAAACTGTCATACCATAACCTTTACAAATTCTAGCCATACATTGACCGATTTTACCAGTACCCATGATACCAGCAACTTTATTATGTAGGTCTAAACCTAATAAACCACTTAAAGCAAAGTTATTATCTTTAACTTTTGTATAAGCTTTGTGTAAACGACGGTTTGCTTCTTGTAGAATTGCCATTGCATGTTCAGCAACTGCATATGGTGAATAAGCAGGAACACGTAAAACTGTAATTCCACATTCTTTTGCAGCTTGTAAATCAACATTGTTGAATCCAGCACAACGTAATAAGATTAATTTAACACCACATTCATGTAATTTTTCAACAACTGGTCTTGAAGCGTTATCGTTAACGAAGATACATACAGCATCATAACCTTGAGCTAAACCAGCAGTTTCAGGTCCTAATTGAGAATCAAAATATTTGATATCTGAATTGTAAGTTCCTTGACCTTTATCTTTTACTAATTCACTAAAGAAAGTTCTGTCATAATCTTTAGTTCCAAAGAATGCGATTTTTAAAACATCTACAGGTTTCTTTTCTTCAAAAGCACCATGTAATAATTCTTCGATTGCTTTTGCTGCAACTTCTTCGTCATCACCATCGATAGCAACTTTTAAAGTATCACCTTTTTTAGCACCTAATGCTAAGATTTGAAGAACGTTATCTCCATCAGCAACTTTTTCGTCTAAATAAATTCTTACTTGGCTTTTGAAATTCACGCAACATTGAGCAAGTAACGCAGCAGGTCTTGCGTGAATACCTAATGTGTTATTAACTACATAACTAATTTCTTTCATTTTAAATCTCCTCCATTTTGCAAGACCATTTTAGCACAAAAAATATGAGAATAAAGAAGAAATTGAGAAAAATTACAAAAGTAATGGAAATTTTATAAAATATCACTATAATAGGTTTGTCAAGAGGGGGAAAAATAATGCTAATTATTAATTTTATCTTAGGTTTATTACCTATTATCTGGTTAGTAATCGCTTTATGTGGTTTAAAATGGCCAGGATATAAGGCTGCTTTAGGTGCCTTAATTATTGCTGCTGTTGAAGCATTAACATATTTTGGATTCTCTATGTCAGATACATTAACTTCTATTTTAGAAGGTTTTGCATTTGCAATGTGGCCAATTGTTATTGTTATTGTTGCAGCGGTTTTTACGTATAACTTATCTTTGCGTACAGGATCAATCGATATGATTAAAAAATTACTTACAAGTGTAACCGCTGATAAACGTATCTTAGTTTTATTAATCGGATGGTCATTTGGTGGATTTATGGAAGCAATGGCTGGATTTGGTACAGCAGTTGCGATTCCAGCAAGTATGTTATGGGTTTTAGATTTTGATCCAATTCTTGCTTGTCTTGTTTGTTTGGTTGCCAATGCAACACCAACACCATATGGGTCAATTGCTATTCCTACCGTAACACTTGCCACAAACTTAGGTTTAGAAAATAACTTAATCGCTTTCGCAACTTCTTGTGCTTTAAGTGTATTAATTATTTTAACACCATTTGTGATGGTTTATATTTTAGGAAAAAGTACAAAAGGAAAAGGTTCTGCCTTTAAAGGCATTGTACCAGTTGTTTTAGTTTCAGGATTATCTTTCTTAATTCCAGAAATGGTTGTTTCATATTTTGTTGGTGCTGAACTTGCGGGGGTTGCAGCTTCAGTTATCTCATTAGTATGTACAATTTTAGCTAGTATGAAATTTACAAATCCAGACGCTATTCCTGACGAATATCGTTTAGAAGTAAAAAAAGGAAGTCCTTTAAAAGTAGGAAAAACTTTACAGGCATTATCACCATTTATTTTAATCTTTGTTGTTTTATTACTTACAAGTAATTTAGTATCACCAATTCATGATGCGTTATCATCATTTGCGACAAGTGTAAAAATTTCTACATACAAAAACGCAAGTATGACAACATTTACATGGATCAATACACCAGGTGTCTTAATTATTTTATGTGCAATCGTTGGTGGATTTATCCAAAAAGCAAAAGTATCAGAAATGTTTGCTGTCTTTATTGCAACATTAAAACAAATGATGTTTACAATTCTTACAATGTTATTCATTTTAGCAACAGCACGTGTTATGCAATATTCAGGAATGATTGCTGCCGTTGCCGCTTTATTTTCAGTATTTGGACCTGTTTATCCATTCTTTGCCCCAATGTTAGGAGCTTTAGGAACATTCGTTACAGGATCAGGTACAAGTTCAAGTGCTTTATTTGGATCAGTTCAAATGTCAACTGCTGCAAGTATTGGTGCTAATAAATATTGGCTTGTTGCCGCAAACAGCTTAGGTGTTGCTACTGGTAAAATGATGGCACCACAAAGCATTGCTATTGGATTAGTCGCTGTCGATGAAGCGGGTAGAGATGGAGAATTACTTAAAAAAGTATTACCATACGCTGCTTTATTCATTATTGTTAGCGCACTCGTATGTTTCTTTGGACAATACGTATGGGCAATCTTCGGAATTGCTTAAATTAAAAATAAATGATTTAGGAAGTGTCTGTAAAAAGATACTTCTTTTTTTTGTGAAAAGTTATAAATCTATGCAATGAGGAACACTATTTTATAATTTTATATGATGAGTTTTTTTGTTTTTATCAAGAAAATGACAAAAAAACATACAATGTCATGAGGTGGTTTTACATGTTAAAAAAAGGATTATGTTTATTAATAGGGATCATGATGCTTTTTTGTCAAATCAATGTTGTTCATGCAACAAATCTTGCAAGTGGGGCAGAAAGTGCAATTTTAATTGATGCTCAAAGCCAACAAGTTTTGTATCAAAAAAATGCAAACAAAAAACTTTATCCGGCTTCAACAACAAAGATTATGACGATGATTTTATTATTTGAAGCAATTCAAGAAAAGAATTTGAAATGGGATGATGTTTTAACGTGTTCAGCTTATGCATCAAGCATGGGAGGAAGTCAGGTCTATCTTGAAGAAAATGAAACAATGAGTGTTTTTGAACTTTTTAAATGTATTGCGATTGCTTCAGCGAATGATGCCTGTGTTGTGGTGGCTGAAAATATTGCGGGAAGTCATGAAGAATTTGTTTCTATGATGAATGAAAAAGCAAAAGCATTAAAACTCAAAAATACGCATTTTACCAATTGTACAGGATTACATGATATCAACCATTATACCTGTGCTAAAGATCTTTCAACTATGGCAGCTTATCTGCTTCAAATCGGTGGAACAAAACTCTTATCTGTTACATCTCTGTATGATAGTTATGTCCGTGAAAAAACAAAACAAAAGTTTTGGCTTGTAAATACCAATAAGCTTTTGAAACAATATCCAGGAGTGGATGGTTTAAAAACAGGTTTTACCAAAGAAGCGGGTTATTGTATTGTCACAACGTGTAAGAAAAAGGATTTAAGATTAATTGGTGTTGTCATGAATGAAGATAAGCCCCAAACACGGAATGAAGATATGAAGGGATTATTGAATTTTGGTTTTTCCAAGTATCAACAAGTTAAACTTTATAATAAAGGAGAAATTATTGATACTGTTAAAGTAAAAGATATGGTTGAACAAAAGATCAATGTAGTAAGTCATAAGAATCTTTATTATCTTTATGAAAAAACAAATCAAAAAAAGCTTAAAAAGAAAATAGTCTATGGTTCTTTGCAATTACCAATTGATCAAAAGAGAAGTATTGGAAAACTGATTTTATGTAATAATGGTAAAGCTGTCGCAACTTATCCTTTATATAGTGAAAAAAATGTTAAAAAAATGAGTTTTTTAGATAAATTACTAAGAGTCTATCAATCGTTGATTTAGGCTCTTTTTTTGTGATTTGTTCTAGTTTTGTCGAATCTATTTTTTTTATTTTTAAGATGAGATAAGATGCTTTTAAGGAGATGAAAAAATGGAAAATAAAATGGAATATGAAATAAAAGAAGAAACATTGGTGGTCTATTTTTATGGTGAAATAGATGGCTCTAATGTTTCTTTGTATCGTAATAAGCTCAATGTTATTTTAGCGATGAATGAGGATGATGTTATTTTTGATTTTAAACATACGACATTTATTGATAGTGCTGGGGTTGGTCTTGTTTTAGGTAGGTACCAACAACTATCCAAAGAAGGTAGAAAATTAGCGGTAAGTCGTTTATCAAATACAGCTTATAAGGTTTTTGAATTAAGTGGTTTGTTTGAAATTATAGAATATTTAAAGGAGGTTCAAAGATGACCAATGAAATGGCGCTTTCTTTTAGTGCAACTTTAGAAAATGAACCTTTTGTAAGAACATGTATTGCCTCTTTTGTAGTTTGTTTAAATCCTACGGTAGATGAAATTGTAGAAATTAAAACGATTGTAGGAGAGGCTGTTTCCAATGCCATCATTCATGGTTATAACGGTGATAAAGGTTGTCTTGTAAAAGTTAAAGCTTATATCGAAGATGATTTGCTTACAATCTATGTCATTGATAAAGGACAAGGTATTCAAGATATTGAAAAAGCAAGACAACCGATGTTTACTTCTAAAAAAGAATTAGAACATGCTGGAATGGGACTTAGTATTATTGAAGCATTATGTGATGAAACGACAATCGAATCTTCTTTAGAATTAGGAACTCAACTCATAATGAAAAAAAGAATTGTTCATGAATAAAGAAGCTGTTTTAAACAATATTCAATTAGCACAACAAGGGGATGAAACAGCTAAGGAATTAATTGTTAAAAATAATTTAGGTTTAGTTTGGTCGATTGTTCATCGTTTTAAGAATAATTATTATGATAAAGAAGATCTTTTTCAAATTGGTTGTATTGGATTAATGAAAGCTATCAATAATTTTGATGTTCATTATGGTGTACAATTTTCTACCTATGCTGTGCCAATCATTATGGGTGAAATTAAACGGTATTTTAGAGATGATGGAACCATTAAGGTTTCTCGTTCTTTAAAAGAATTGAATATTAAAATCAATAAAACCAAAGAAAAACTAACGGTTCTTTATGGAAAAGAACCAACTGTTAAAGATATCGCAGATGAATTAGAGGTGGATGTTATGGATGTTATTGAAGCTATTGATGCTTCTTATTATCCAACCTCTTTATCAGAACCAATCTATGAAAAAGATGGTTCAACAATTTCAATGGAAGAAAGAATCGAAGATAAGCGACATGCTATGTGGTTTGAAAAGATAGCTTTAAGCATGGAAATAGATAAATTAGATGAAAAAGAAAGACTTATTCTCTATTTACGTTATCAACTTGATTTTAATCAAGAAAAAGTTGCACAAAGACTTCATATTTCTCAAGTACAAGTATCTCGATTGGAAAAGAAAATCATCACAAAGTTAAGAAATCATTTGAATGAAAAGGATTAAGTGATATAATTCATTCAGGTGATTTTATGGATGAAAAGAAAAAGAGTGAAGTATCAATTTTATTGGAATATGTAAAAGTCATTGTTTTAACGATGATTGCGACTTTTATTTTGTTACAATTTATACAAGTATCAAGAGTAAATGGATCAAGTATGGAAAATACGTATTTTCAAAATAATATTGTTTTAATAGATAAAGTGTTTTATAAAAGACAACAACCGAAAAGAAATGATATTATTATTGTGGATTATGATGATGGTTTAGAAGATACTTTGATTATTAAAAGAGTGATTGCTGTTGGTGGGGATCATTTAGATATTGTTAATAATGAAGTTTATATTAATGGTAAAAAATTAAAAGAAAATTATATTAAAGAAAAGATGGATACGGAAGATCTTTCAATCGATATTCCAAAAGGAAAAGTGTTCGTGATGGGGGACAATCGTAATCATTCTCTTGATTCTCGTAAGTTAGGTTATTTTGATTTTAAGGATGATGTCATTGGAAAAGTCTTTTTTAAGATTCCTTTTTAGGGGTCTTTTTTTGTATAAATATGTAATAAAAAAATATCTATATAATAAATAAGTATCAGTTGTATAATTTTAAGCAAAAAATTAACAAAATAAGCAATATTTTTGCTGTTTTTATTTTGCTTGTAAAAAATTTTATGGTAAGATAATGTCAATCAATAAGGCGATTTATGGGGAATCTTATTGGTGGAAAGGATGATAAAATGTCATATAAATTTAAAATTATTAGAGGAAATGCAATTCTTAACTTTTCAGAAGAATACTGTCAATCACGTTGTGAGTTGATTGAAAGTGAATCTTTCGCTCGTGTACTTAAAGGATACGTACACGATATTAAAAGAAAGAAAACAACAGCTTATGAATACTTGAGAGAAGTTCAAAAAGAAAGTATTGATATTGTTGATGATTTAAGAACGGTTTTTAGATTATTACTCGTTATGGATCCAAAGGAATTAGCTTCAATTTATCCTAAATTTGCACCTTATTTTAGAGATATGGATGAATTTACACAAGTAATTGAAGATATTTACTTATTCTGGCGTCGTTTACAACGTTATAGTGTGGTTTATAACGAAGAATCAAGAGGGGGATATCAAAACGTTCAATTCGCTGATGCACAAGTAAACTTTGAAGCGCTTGTTTTATCAGTTTATCGTTCAATTAAAAATAAATGTATTGGAAACGCAGAAAATGTTTTACGTCAAATTACTGCTGGTGTCAATGCAGGGTTACGCGTTTCAAACATGCGTTCATTTTTACCTTATGAATATCGTTGCTTAGACAATATTCCATTTATTGAATCGGTTATTATTCATCCACCTTTTATTACTTATTCAAAACGTAATAAAAGAGATGGGGTTTTCCCTGAAACAAAGAAAAACCCAATTGAAGATTTAAAATTTGATCCAGAACAATGGTTCTGTTATCCAGCAAAAGTTGGAGATTTGTTATGCTATGTTTATTTCAATGTTGCCTATATGGCACAAGGGGTTACTTTATGTAACTTATTCCAATTAGCAAATGAAGAAGAATATCGTAATAGAAAACCAGATATGATCTATGTTTATGGTTATGAAGATGGTAAAAAACATCAATATTTCTATCAAGATGATGAAAATGATATGATGGTTGCTTTACTTTCAGCAAACGATGAATTTGATTATTTCGGTTATATGAAGAAAATGATGCTTACATTACACAATGTAAGAAAAATCAATAAAAAACAACTTCCAATTCATGGGGCAATGGTTCAAATCACTTTACAAAGTGGAGAAACAAAAAATATCGTTGTTATGGGTGATAGTGGAGCTGGTAAGTCTGAAACAATTGAACAAATTAAAGTTTATGGAGCAGCTTATATTAGAGATTTAATTACTGTCTATGATGACATGGGGATATTATCATTAGACGAAAAAGGTACAGTTAAAACATCAGGTACAGAAATTGGTGCTTTCGTAAGACTTGATGATTTAGATGCTGGATATAGTTTCAAGGAATTAGATAGATCTGTCTTTATGAATCCAGATAAAGTCAATGCTCGTATCGTTATTCCAATTACAGAATATAAAGATGTTGTCGCAAAACATGATGTTGATATGTTCTTATATGCAAACAACTATGAAGAAAAAGGAGACTCATTAAGTTTCTTTGAAAATGTTGATGATGCTCTTAAAGTCTTTAGAGCTGGTAATCGTATGGCTAAAGGAACAACAACTGAATATGGTTTAGTAGGAAGTTATTTTGCTAACCCATTTGGTCCTGTACAAAGACAAGATCAATGTGAGCCATTATTACAAGATTATTTCCAACGCATGTTTGATCAAGGGGTTAAAGTGGGTCAATTACGTACACGTTTAGGAATTAAAGGAAATGAACATAATGGTCCTAAAGAAGCCGCTGCAGAAATTTTAAAATATATTACTGGTGAAAAAGAATTAAAAACATTAGAAGATGATGAATAATCAGCTTCTTTTTTTATATTTTATAATATGGAGAAGAAAAAACGTTGGTTAATTAATTTTTTATATTATGGAATCTTTTTTTGCTTAGGAAGCATCATTCTTTATTTATTATTTAAGAAATGTTTGATTGTTGTTTTAAGTTATTTAACTGCTATTTTATTAAGACCTTGTATTGATTTGATCTTAAAAAAACTGCATGTCAAAAATAAAATAATTTCAACAATCATGACAATAATGATTTTTATCTTTTTATATATTTGTTTCTTTCTTTTTGTTTTCTTTTCATGTCTTTTCTTTATTAAAACACTTTCATTTCTACCAGATTTTATTGAAAACCTTTATCAAGAACTTCTTAGTCATCAATATCTCATTTCTTTTTTTACACAATTTTACCAACAAATCCAAACGATTATTCAAAATATACTTTCAACAAGTATTCATTATTTATTATCACTTGCGATGAATATGGTTCATTTTATGGCTTGTCTTTTTATTCATTTCTTTTTAACTTTACTTTTTTTATTTCATCAACCTTTTTTTCAAAGAAAAGAAGAAAGTCTTTATACAACGCTTATATCTTCTTTTACAGAGACTTTTTTTATCATTATAAAAACATATAGTATTTTATTTATTATCACATTTATAGGGCTTTTTTTAGGCTTTTGTATTATTGGTATCAAACAAGCATTAAATCTTTCCTTTTTTATTGCATTCTTTGACTTTTTTCCAGTTTTAGGAATTGAAATGATTATGTTTCCTTGGATTATTACTCTTGCTTTATTAAATCAAATATCTCTTTCATTAAAACTATTAATTCTTTATGGTGTTATTGCACTTATCAGAAATATTTTAGAACCACATCTTTTATCTAAAGAAATCAAAATACCTGCTCTCTACATGTTTGTTGCTATGTATTTGTTTATGAAATTAATTGGTATTTGGGGACTTATTGTTGCACCATTTGTATTATTGATTTTTAATAATATAAAGCAAAAAAGAAATCTCACAGAGATTAAAAAAATAATTAAAAAAAGTCTTTGAAATTTTTTAAGATTTTGTTATAATTGTCATGCAACAGTGTCTAGGATATGCGAATACTCAACGTATAGCTTGGATATTGCCAAGAAATTAACATACGGAGGATAAATGAAATGTTAACAAAACAAGAAAAACAAGCTATCATGAAAGAATATGCTACTAAAGAAGGAGATACAGGTTCTCCAGAAGTACAAATCGCTGTATTAACTGCAGATATCAACAAATTAAATGGTCACTTCAAACAACATCCAAAAGATAAACACTCAAATAGAGGTTTATTAAAGAAAATTGGTAGAAGAAGAGATTTATTAAAATACTTAAAAAATAAAGATATCGAAAGATATGCTTCTTTAGTAAAAAGATTAGGATTAAGAAGATAGTTAAAAAAGCGCTTAGGCGCTTTTTTTATTGGAAGAATAAAGCATATAAAAAACTCTATGATTTTTATTTCATAGAGTTTGTGTTTTTATTCAACTGTAACGGATTTAGCTAAGTTACGAGGTTTATCAACGTCACAACCTTTAAGACCAGCTGCATAGTAAGCAATTAATTGTAAAGGTACAGCAACTAAAACAGATTGTAGAATAGGATCAACATCTGGTAAGATGTATGTTTCTTTAACGTTTCCTACTTCTTGTCCTGCGATTGTAAATAAGATAACATTTGCTCCACGAGCAATTGTTTCTTGAATGTTAGAAATTGTTTTAGCAGCGATATTTGGTTGAGTTGCTACAGCAATAACTAAACTTCCTTGTTCAATTAAAGCAATAGGTCCATGTTTTAATTCACCAGCAATATATGCATCAGCATGAACATAAGAAACTTCTTTTAATTTTAAAGCACCTTCTAAAACCGTAGCATAGTCTAAACTTCTACCAATATAATAAGCATCTTTTAAATCTTTTAAATAAGAAGCATAATGTTCAAATGTTTTTTCATCTTTTAAGATGTTTTCAATATGTTGAGGTAATGAAGCAATACCTTCAATAATGCGTTTATAATCTTCATTTTCATTTCCTAAAGCTTGAGAAATATACATACCAAGTAATAATAAGACAATTAATTGAGTTGTATAAGCTTTTGTTGAAGCAACGGCAATTTCAGGCCCCGCACATGTATAAATTGTATGATCGGCTTCACGAGAAATAGATGATCCTAAAACGTTAGCAACGGCAATAGTTGTACATCCTTTTTCTTTAGCTAAACGTAAGGCAGCCATTGTATCAGCTGTTTCTCCTGATTGAGAAACAAAGACACACATTGTTTTTTCATCAACGATAGGATCACAGTATCTAAATTCACTAGCAACTTGAGTAAAAGTAGGGATTCCTGTTAATCTTTCTAAAATGTTTGCCCCTGAAAGACAAGCATGATAAGCTGTTCCACAAGCAACAAAGTAAGCTTTGTTGAAAGTTTTGAATTTATCATGAATGGCATCAAGCTCAGGTAAAATGATACGATCTGTTCCTTCAACACGTCCTCTTAATGTTTCAGAGATGGCATATGGTTGTTCATGAATTTCTTTTAACATGAAAGTATCATACCCACCTTTTTGAGCAGCTTCATTATCATAAGGAATTGTTGTAATTTCTTTTTCAATTGGATTTCCATGTTGATCGAAGAAAGAAACATTTCCTTTGTTTAAGATAGCAATTTCATAATCTTCTAAGAAATAAACATCTTTTGTATAATCTAAGATGGCTGGAATATCACTGGCAGCAACAGAAGCATTTTCTGTTTTCCCAATAACTAATGGGCTGTCTTTTTTAGCGATAAATACTTTATCAGGTTCAATTAATGAAACGATACATAAAGCATAACTTCCTTCAATTCGAGTAATAACACGTTGTAATGCTTTTAACATATCTTTTTCTTTTTTATAGTAGTAATCCATTAAATGAACAACAACTTCACTATCTGTTTCAGAGTGAAACTTATATCCTTGTAAGATCAAGATTTCTTTTAACTCTCTATAGTTTTCAATAATTCCATTATGAACTAAAGAAATTGTTTCATCATTATTTGTATGTGGATGCGAGTTTAAGTTTGATGGAACTCCATGAGTTGCCCATCTTGTATGTCCAATTCCCACATGTCCTAAAACATTTTCATCTTTTAATAAGTCTTTTAAATTTTGAAGACGACCTTTAGCCTTCTTTGTAAATAAATGATTATTTTCAATTGTTGTAATACCTGCTGAATCATATCCTCGGTATTCTAGTTTTTCTAGCCCTTGAAGTAAGAAGTGAAGGGCTTCTTTGTTTGCACTAATGGCAGTAATTCCACACATTTAAAAAAATCCTCCTTTATATATTTATATGTGTGGTTATAAAAAAGAGGATACCGGATGAATTTGTTTTACAATCACTTGTAGTTTTTGTCCATCGTTTAGGTAGTATCATACCTCTAGACCATCCGCCGAATCTTTCGATAAGTCTAGTCCTCGTCAACTGCATAGCAGTCCTGGCGCTCATTTTTTTAATCTCATTTTATAACCGCATTTATTATATAGACTCCTTTTTCATAAATCAACTCAATTTTTTTAAAAAAAAAGAAGAAAAAATGAAAAACTTGGCGTATATAGTAGTGGAGGATAAAATTATGGATAAGAAAAAAGTAGAGATGTCTGTAGAAGAAAATATAGATGAAATGAAAAAATCATTAAAGAATTTAGAGGAGTCTGATTGCTATGATGTAGGAAAATATACATATTCATTACTTCATCAAACAAGACAGTTGGAGTATTTTTATTGTCAATTACTAGAACAAGAAGAAGCAACGCCAGATCAAACTTTTTATCATGTTTCTAAAAGACCAGAAGTTCATCAAATGGCTTATTTTAATATTGGAAGGGGCTTTCCTAAAGAAATTATGGATGCTCATTGGTGCTATGTTTTAAAGGACTTTGGATCGAAGATGCTTGTTATTCCTTGTACTTCAATAAAAGAAGACTCACCAGAAGCAAGCTTTTATGAACTTGATATTGATGTTCGAATAAGAAGATACTATATAAAAAGCCGTATGCAACTATCAGATATGCGTTGTGTAGATATTCAACGTTTAGATTTAAGAAAACGTTTTTGTAATGTTGTTACAAGTCGTGAAGAAATCGAACGTTTTATCAAGGAAAATGTTTTTGGTGAAGATGAAAATGAAAAAAGCCTCGAGTGAGGCTTTTGAATTTATAAGTTTAATAGTCTCTTTGTATCTCTTGCAATGACAAGTTCTTCATTTGTTGGAATAACATAAACTTTAACTTTACTATTTGGTGTAGAAATTAAACGATCACCTTTACCGTTAACGTTAGCGTCATCATCAATTTCGATACCTAAAGCTTCAGCTAATAAATTACAGATTTCTTTTCTAGCAAAGAATGAGTTTTCTCCAATACCTGCAGTGAAGCAAATGGCATCAACGCCACCTAAGGCAATGAAATAACGACCAATATAAGCAATAACTCTTCTAAAGAAAATATCTAGGGCAAGTTGAGCTCTTTCGTTACCATTGGCTGCAGCTTCTTGAACATCTCTAAAGTCACTTGATACACCAGAAACACCAAGTAATCCAGATTCTTTATTAAGCATCTTGATGACTTCTTTCATATCTAAACCAACTTCTTCAATTAAATAATCAATAACTGAAGGATCAACATCTCCAGAACGTGTTCCCATCATGATTCCAGCAAGTGGTGTAAATCCCATAGATGTATTAATTGATTTACCATCTTTTACAGCTGTTAAAGAACCACCAGCTCCTAAGTGAGCAACGATAATACGTGAGTGTTCAGGATTTCCCATCATTTCACGACAACGAGATGAAACATAGAAATGGCTTGTTCCATGAGCACCATATTTACGTACTTTGTTTTCTGCATAATATTTGTAAGGAATTGGATAAATATAGCTTTTTGGTTCTAATGTTTGATGGAAAGCTGTATCAAATACGGCTACTGCACCAGCGTTAGGAATGGCTTCTTTAAAAGCGTAGTATCCAGTTAAGTGAGCAGGGTTGTGTAAAGGTGCTAATGATTTTAATTCATCGATTTTAGAGACAACATCTTCATCGATGATTACTGATTGATCAAAGTAAGCACCACCTTGGACAACACGATGTCCTACTCCCTTGATTTCATCTAAATCTTTAACGATTTCTTTTTTTATTAAAGTGTCTAGTAAAAGTTGAACAGCAACTTTATGGTTTTCGATTGGTAAAGTTGTGACATCTTTTTCTCCATTATATTTAATAGTAAAGATAGAATCTTCTAAACCAATTCTTTCAATAACACCAGAAGTGATAACAGTTTCATCATCCATTTCAAATAATTGGAATTTTAAAGATGAACTACCAGCATTTACAGAAATAATTTTTGACATAACATTCAAGTCCTCCTTATTAATACTTATCCATTATAACACCGACAAGGAAGAAAAAACTATAAAAACATTGAAAAAAGAGGAGATTGATTTATAATAGAACTTGCCAGGGGCGCGAAATGCTGAGAAAGGTGAAAACCTTGTCCCTTATAATCTGAACTAGGTAATGCTAGCGTAGAGAGTGCAAAATAGTTTATTTGCCTTTTTACGTATGTAAAAAGGTTTTTATTTTGCCTCATTTTTTAAAGGAGGATGACTATGAATATTAAATTAACTACGAAGAATATGGCTTATATGGCAATGTTTGCGGCAATGCAAATTGTTTTAGAATATTGCACAAAAATCTATGAGATGCCTAAAGGTGGTAATTGTGCCTTTTCACTTGTTGCGATTATTTTATGTGGCTATTTGATGAACTGGGGATATAGCTTAATTGTTTCTCTTGTTTGTTTAGGACTTCATTTTGCGTTAGGTCTTGCTACATTCTATGGTCCTTTATCGGTAATCTTTGATTATTTATTACCAATGATCTTAATTGGACTTACACCTCTTATTCCTTTATTAAAGGTGGGTAAGTATGAACTACCAATTGGCATTGTTATTACGGGTGCTTTAAAAACAATTTGTCATTTGATTTCAGGATGGTATGCTTTCCAAACACCATTAAAAGCGAATTTGGTATATAACCTTCCATATAATATTGCGACAATTATTGCTTGCTTTATTTTATTTGTTCTTTTATATCCAAGACTTAAAAATGCTGTTCATTTATAAGACTCGTTTCGAGTCTTTTTTTTACTTTGAAAGGGCGTTATTTTTGTGTATAATGTACATGTTGTATAAGGAGTCGTTTATTGTGGAAGATATTGTAGGAAAGAAAATCTTAATACATGGTTATAAACATAATGGTAAAATACATAGATGTTGGTCGAAAGGACTTGTTTTACAAGAAACAGATGATCATTACATCGTTATTAATAACAGAACGTTAGTGACAGAATCGGATGGAAGAATGTGGCATACGCGTGAACCGGCAATTTGGTACATGCCTAAACATAAATGGTATAATGTTATTTGTATGATTCGTAAAACAGGTGTGTATTATTATTGTAATATTGCTTCACCAACACTTTATGATGGCGAAGCTTTAAAATATATTGATTATGATTTAGATTTAAAGGTATTTCCAGATGGAAATTATCGTATTTTAGATCAAGAAGAATATCGTCAGCATGCTCGTGAAATGGGTTATAGTGAAGAATTAGATGAGATTTTAAAGAAACAATTGGATGTTTTAATTGAATTAGCGGTTAAAAAGGGAGGACCTTTTGATCAAGACTTTACGAAAAAGTGGTATAGCTTTTATCAAGATTTAAAAGAGGGATATTATGGAAAAAGTCATTATAATAGATAATAGAGATCAAACAATTGCTTTAGGTAAACAAATAGGAAAGTTACTTCAACCCCATATGTTGATGACTTTAAATGGTGATTTAGGGGCTGGTAAAACAACATTTACAAAAGGAATAGGGGAAGGTTTAGGTATTAAAAGAATTATTAATTCACCTACTTTTACGATTTTAAAACAATACCAAGGGCATCTTCAATTATCTCATTTTGATGCTTATCGTTTAGAAGGACAAAGTGAGGATTTAGGTTTTGAAGAAATCTTAGATAGTGAGGATGTTTGTGTTGTAGAATGGCCAGAGTTTTTAGAGGATATTTTACCACAAGAACGTCTAGCAATTACAATTAAAAGAATTGATGATTCTAAGCGGGAGTTTATTTTAAATCCAATTGGAAAAAAATATGAAGAACTTGTAAAGGAGATTGATTATGAAAACAATTATCATGGATAGTGCCAATAAATACCTAGTTGTTGCATTATATGAAGATGAAAAATGTTTAGCTTCTTTACAAGAAGAAGGAAATCGTAAACAATCAGAATATGCTATTGTTTATTTACAAAAGCTCTTACAAGAAAATCAGTTAAAAATAAGTGATTTTGATGAAATGGTTATTACGATTGGTCCAGGTTCTTATACGGGAGTACGTGTAGCTTTAACAATAGCTAAAACATTGAATGCAACGATGAATTTAAAGATTAAAACGGTTTCTTCGTTAAAGGCGATGGCAGGAATGAAAAAAGCAATCTCAATTTTAGATGCAAGAAGCAAAAAACTTTTTTTAGGTATTTATAATGAAGGAAAAGTAATTGTAGAAGACTGCTTAATTAATATGGATGAGTTTGAAAACTATCAAAAAAAATATTCAGATTATGAAATTGTAGGAGATACTTCTTTAGTTGGTTTACCGGAACAAGAAATAAATCTTGTTAAAAATATTTACACACTTTCTTATTTAGAAAGTGAAGTTGAAAATGTAGATGGACTTGTTCCAAGGTATATTAAAGAGGTTGAGGCTAAAAAGATATGTCAATAAGAAAAATGGAATTAGAAGATTTAAGAAAAGTTGTTGAACTTGAACATGCACTTTTTTTATCTCCTTGGAGTGAAGAAGATTTTAGTCATGAATTAAAAGAAAATCCGATGGCGGGGTATTATGTTTTAGAAAAAGAAAATGAAATAATTGGCTATATTGGCTTATGGTTTTTAGGAGATCAATGTCAAATTACAACTATTGCGACAGATCAAAAATATCAAGGGCAAGGATATGCGAGTCAATTAATGGAATATACACTTGAAAAAAGTGAAGCATTACATTATCAAAATGTAAATTTAGAAGTACGTGTTTCTAATGTTAAAGCGATCGCTTTATATGAAAAGTTTGGCTTTAAAAATGTTGCGATAAGAAAAAGATATTATAGTAATGGAGAAGATGCGTATTTAATGATCAAGGAATTGGAGGGATAGAGATGTCATTACTACTTGCGATTGAATCAAGCTGTGATGAAATGGCAATGGCCGTTTTAAAAGACCAAAGAGAGTTTTTAAGTAGTGTGGTGGCTAGTCAAATCGATATACATGCAATGTATGGTGGAGTTGTCCCTGAAATTGCTAGTCGTAAACATGTTGAATGTGTATCGGTAGTTTTAAAAGAAACGTTGAAACAGGCAAAGGTGAAAATGGAAGATATTGATGCGATTTGTGTAACGAAAGGACCTGGACTTGTCGGTTCTTTACATATTGGTTTACAGGTGGCAAAAACACTTTCTTTAGCTTATGAAAAACCTTTAATTGGAGTACATCATATTGCTGGACATATTTATGCCAATAATTATGAAAAGGATATTGTTTATCCAGCACTTTGTTTAGTTGTTAGTGGTGGACATACGGAACTTGTTTTAATGAAACATCCGTATTCTTTTGAAGTGATTGGCGAAACTTTAGATGATGCTGTTGGTGAAGCTTATGATAAAGTGGGAAGAGTTTTAAATCTTCCTTATCCAGGTGGACCTGTTTTAGATAAAATGGCTCATTTAGGAAATGCTAATTATCCATTACCAAAGCCTTTAGATGATGATAGTTATAATTTTAGTTTTAGTGGTTTAAAATCTGCCGTTATTAATTTAGCACACAATCATAAACAAAAAGGATTAGAAATTAATCAAAATGATTTGGCAACTTCTTTTCAAAATGTCGTTGTTGATGTTTTAGTTGATAAAACGATTCGTGCTGCCAAAGAATATGGAGTTAAAGAAATTATGTTAGCGGGGGGTGTTTCCGCTAATAAAGGATTAAGAGAAAAAATGATGGAAGAAGTGAAACACTTAGAAAGTGTTGAATTATCTTTACCACCAATGAAATGTTGTACAGATAATGCGATGATGATTGCTTTAGCGGGAAAAGTTATGTATGATAATAATAAGTTTAGTGACTTATCACTTGGCATTAAACCCCATCTCGATTTAGAATTAGAATCAATAGGAGGAGATTAGTGTGGACAAAAAAATATCAAAAGCAACGATGTCCCGTTTTCCTGTTTATTTAAAAGCACTTAGAAAAATGCAACATGAAGGAAAAGAAACATGTTTATCGAGTGAATTGTTTGAAATTACAGGGATACAAGATACAACAATAAGACGTGATTTTACATATTTATCAAAGACGGATAATTTTGGTAGACGTGGAAGAGGTTATGATGTAAAACATCTTATTGATGGGTTGAGTGAAGTATTAGGACTTGGTTTAGATGAATCGATTATCTTAATTGGAGTCGGTAATTTAGGAAGTGCTATTTTAAAATATAATCGTTGGCAATATACTGTGGGCAAAATTGTTTGTGGTTATGATATGGATAAAAATAAAGAAGGGGAAAGATTTGGTGTTAAAATTTGTCATATTGATAAATTAGAAGAAACTTTTCCAAGTGATTGTAAGATTGCTATTTTAGCAATTTCAGAAAATGTTCAAGAAACAGTTGATCGTTTAATGAAATTAGGTATTAAAGGAATTGTTGATTTTACGCATAGTCATTTTATGGTTCAAGAAGGAGTAGAAGTCCAAACAGTTGATGTTGTGGTCGCAATTCAAGAACTTGTTATTAAAATGAAATCAAATGATCAAGAATAGGGAGAGAAAAATGTTTGAATTTATTACAGTAAGAGAATTATATGAATTATATATTAATGATAGAGATCAATTAGATGGTATTGAATATGTTGAATTACAAGGTTGGATCCGTACAAATAGAAATAGTGGGAAAGTTGGATTCTTAGCTTTAAATGATGGAACATATTTTAAAAATGTACAAGTTGTTTATTTAGATGAAATTATTGATAATTATGAAGAAGCTTCTCATATTTCAACAGGGAGTGCTGTTAAAGTTACTGGTAAATTAAAATTAACACCTGACGGAAAACAACCATTTGAAATTGAAGCAACTCATATAGTGGTTGAAGGAACTTGTGATGAAGATTTCCCATTACAAAAGAAAAGACATTCTTTTGAATATATGAGAGAAATTCCTCATTTAAGACCAAGAGCAAATACTTTTTATGCAACTTTTAGATTACGATCAGTATTATCTATGGCTATTCATGAATTTTTCCAAAACCAAGGATTCGTTTATGTCCATACACCAATTATTACTTCAAATGATGGTGAAGGCGCTGGAGAAATGTTTAGAGCAACAACAATCGATAACACTGAATTTGATAAAGATTTCTTTGGAAAAGAAGCTTATCTTACAGTTACAGGACAATTACATGTTGAAGCATTTGCTTTAACATATCGTGATGTTTATACATTTGGACCTGCTTTTAGAGCGGAAAATTCAAATACTTCAAGACATGCGAGTGAATTCTGGATGATTGAACCTGAAATTGCATTTGCTGATTTAGAAGATGATATGGATTTAATTGAAGATATGGTTAAATACTGTATTGATTATGTATTAGATAATGCACCAGAAGAAATGAAATTCTTTGAAAGCATGATCGATAAAGATTGTATTAATCGTATTAAAGCAGTGAGAGATAGTGACTTTAAACGTATGACGTATACAGAAGCTATTGATTATTTATTAAAAGCAGATGTTAAATTTGAAAATAAAGTTGAATGGGGTATGGATTTAAATTCAGAACATGAACGTTATATCTGCGAAAAAATCGTTGGTGGACCTGTATTCTTAACAGATTACCCTAAGGAAATCAAAGCGTTCTATATGCGTTTAAATGATGATGGAAAAACAGTAGCTGCTTGTGATTTACTTGTTCCAGGAATTGGTGAACTTGTTGGTGGATCACAACGTGAAGAAAGATATGATGTCTTAGAAAAAATCATGGATGAAAAAGGAATGGCCAAAGAAGGATTACAATGGTACATGGATCTACGTCGTTTTGGTGGATGTAAACATGCTGGATTTGGTTTAGGATTCGATCGTTTCTTAATGTATCTTACAGGTATGCAAAATATTAGAGATGTTGAACCATTCCCAAGAACTCCAAGAAATTTAAAATTCTAAAAAGCCTATTCGTTAGGCTTTTTTTGATATGACGGATATGTTTTACATCTAAGATGAAAGTCCTTCATGAGCGTAGTTGCCGACGAATTATATAACGACTTGCAAGTTTCACATCGTGAGGTGTGCAAAAGAGAAAGCAATAGCGAAATCGTGGTCCAAAGAACATGAACTGGATAATAAGGTGTATAAGAGGCTAAATTGGCCAAAGTGTAAATCCAGTGATTAGAGGATGGATAAATTACTATGCCATTGGTGATATGTATAGAGTTATGATGAAAATAGACGCACATCTAAGAACAAGATTAAAAGTGATATTGTGGAAACAATGGAGAAGATATCATTGGTTAAGGAAATTAGGAGACAATCATAATTTAGCAAGACAAGCATCGTACATGGAAGACCACAATCAGTTTGTAATGACCGAGACATGCATAGTAAAGGCACTATCAAAACAAAGACTAACCAACAATGGATTAGTCAGTTGTCTTGATTGTTATTTAATAAGACATAAATTGAAATTTAATTAAACCGCCGTATACGAAACCGTACAGTGGTGTGAAAGAGAAAATTTATTGAAAGTTTTCCCTATTCGATTGTATAATATGTGGGAGGTGACACACATGAATGAATATGATTTGATGAATCTTTATTTCAATTTTATTTTTAATGAAGGAAAAAAATCATTTAGAGATGTTTATGCAAGTTATGAACAACTTGGAGAATTTAAAAACTGGTTGACAGAACAAGAAATCAATTTTCCATTTGTGAATCAAATTCAAAAAAATGAATGTGAGTTACTTTTTAGAAGTAAAAACTTTGAAACTTATGATACAGCTTTTAAAACAAATTATGAAAATGAGTATCATCGTTATATCATTGAAGAAAAACAAAAGTATCAAATTATTTTATTATCAGGATTAGAAGATCATTTTTTTGATGACTTTGATAAAAAATATAATCATGAAATAATGCGAGTTTTTTGCATAAAGAAATCCTTAAAAGAAGATGTTTCTTTGTATGGGCCATACCACTTGTTTTTAAATGCACTTTTTCAAATAGATCATTGGCCAGGTATTTTTATTTTTAAAGGAGAACAAAGTGTTTTTTATCCTTTAAAAGATGTATTAGAAATCAATCATTATTTTAAATTGATTGAAGAAAATCAAATTTTTGAACAAAGGATTTCTTCAAAAGAAGAACAATACTTTGTTCAATTAAGTGATCTTCATTTAGGAACAAAGAAAACAGATAATGGTCTGATTGTTTTACAAGAGAGCTTCGATGAACTTTATCATATGTTACCTCATAATCATCAACTTAAATTTTTGATTACAGGAGATTTAATGAATTCACCTAATCGTAAAAATATGTATGCAGCTTCTCGTTTTATGAATCGTTTAAAGAGAAAGTATCATAGTGATGTTACCTTTGTTTTAGGAAATCATGATGTGATTGTTTATGGTTTGAATCTTTTAAAGAAACAAAAAACAAAAGTGGTAGCTTATTTGCTAGGAGAAAATATTAAAGTTTATCCAGATGTTAAAATGATTGTGATCAAAATAGATTCTACTTCTCAAGGAAATCTAGCAAGGGGAATGGTCGGACAAAGACTTCTTAAAGAAATTGAAGATGAGCTTTTATCAATTGATCATTTAGAAGACTATACCTTGATAGCAATGATGCATCATCATTTAATGCCACTTAGAAAAGATGATTTTTTGAAAATAAAATGGAATGAAAAACTATTCATGGGGAAAATTGCTGACTCGACAAAAGCCCTTGTGGATGCTCAAGATGTAATGTATTGGTTAGAAAAACATCATGTACGTTATATTTTCCATGGACACAAGCATATTCCTTGTGTTGTAAAAAAAGGAAATACGTATATTATGGCAGGAGGTTCTTCTTGTGGAGGAGGTACCAGAGAAAGAAAAAGCAGTTATTTAAGTTATAATTTATTGAAATATAATCGTAAAGATCAAGCGTTTAAGTATTGTTTTGTATTTTATGATGATCTTACAAAACAAGAAAGACATCGTGTAAAAATAAAATTATTTTTGGAGGAAAAAAATGAAGTTAGTAGATAAGATGAAAGATGAGAATTTAGGACTTGCAATCCTATATAACTTTACAAAAGGGTATGGGCATGTTCCGATGAATGTTTATGATGTGGTTTTACCACTTCTTTATCATGATGATTTTAGAAATCATTTATTTGAAGGAGTTGAAGTAGAAGAAGCTCTTACTAAATGTGTACAAGAGGATACATCTTTTATTCAAACTATTTTAGATGCGATTGAAGAAGATAAAGAAATGACATCAAGAGCATTAGGAATTTGTCTTTTAAATAAATATTTAAGCTTTGAATTTGAGGATAATGAAATGAAAGGAATTTATCATGAAAGCTCTATTTTAGATATTAATGAAGCAATCAATTTAGGAAAATTCTTTTCAGGAAAATCTTATGAAGATATTTTAAATATTTTAAAAAAAAAGAGTTCTAGCGTTGTCTTTTTAGATAGTGTTTGTTTAGGAGATGATGTTGATCTTTCTAAGTTGAATCAATTTGGACAAGTAACGATTTATAAACAAAGTAATCCAGAAGAAGTCATTGAACGTATTCAAGAAGCAGATATTATTATTACTAATAAATGTTTACTTACTGAAGAAGTCTTACAATATGCTTCTAAAGTAAAACTTATTTGTATTACAGCAACAGGTGTCAATAATGTTGATTTAGATTATTGTCATCGTCATGGTATTATCGTATGTAATGTGGCAGGTTATTCTTCTTTAAGTGTTGCTCAACATACTTTTGCTTTAGCTTTAGATCTTTTACATAAAAATAGTTATTATCATAATTATGTTCAAAGTGGACACTATAGTGATAGTGGTATGTTTAGTCATATTGGACCTCATTTTTATGAATTGCATGCAAAAACATGGGGGATTATTGGTATGGGAAATATTGGACGTACGGTTGCTAAAATTGCTGAAGCTTTTGGTAGTCAAATTCAATATTATTCAACAAGTGGAAAAAATACAAAACAAGGTTATCCGGCGGTTGATTTAGAAACTTTATTAAAAACAAGTGATATTGTTTCTATTCATTGCCCTTTAAATGAACAAACAAAAGGATTAATTGGGGAAGATTCATTTAAACTTATGAAAAACGAAGCAATTTTAATTAATGTGGGACGTGGTGGTATTGTTGATGAAAAGGCACTTGCTGAAGCTTTACAAAATAATGAAATTGCGGGGGCAGGACTCGATGTTTTTGAAAGTGAACCTATTGCAAAAGAAAGTCCTTTACTACAAATCAATGATGCTTCTAAAATATTGATGACACCTCATATTGCATGGGCAACAGTAGAAGCAAGAAATCGTTTATTTGATTTAGTTGTAGAAAATATTCAAGGTTTTTTAAAGGGTGATTTAAAGAATGTATGTTAATGCATTCTTTTTTTGCATTTTAAATTGAATTATGTTATACTCGAAAAACTTGAGGAGAAAATGAATGAACAAATTTGAAAAATTAGGATTAAGTGAAGAATTATTAAAATCAATCAATGAATTAGGTTTTGAAAAACCAACACCTATTCAAGAAAATATTATTCCTGTTATTTTAGAAGGCTATGATGTTATTGGTCAAGCACAAACAGGAACAGGAAAAACCTTAGCGTTTTCAAGTATTTTACTTACAAATTTAAAAGAAAGAAAAAAGAAGCCGCAAGCATATATTTTGTCACCGACAAGAGAGCTTACCATGCAAATTCATGAGGAATTAAAAAAACTGGGAAAATACAGTTCTTTACGCTTTGCTTGTGTTTATGGTGGAAGTGGTATTGAAAAACAAATTAAATCAATTAAAAAGGGTGTTGATATTGTTGTAGGAACACCGGGAAGAATGATGGATCTAATGCGACGTAAAGTCCTTCAACTTGATGAGGTTTCTTATGTTGTTTTAGATGAAGCGGATGAAATGTTGAATATGGGATTTGTAGAAGATATTGAAACCATTATTTCTAAGACAAATCCAGATCATACAACTATGCTATTTTCTGCAACGATGCCAGAAGGTATTAAAAAAATTGCCAAAAATTATATGAAACCTGATTATAAGCATATTCAAGTTAAACAAAAAACAATTACCGCTAATACAGTAAAACAATACTATTTTGAAGTTAAGCAAAAAGATCGTTTTGAAACATTATGCCGTATTATTGATAGTGAAACGGTACAATCAGGAATTATCTTCTGTCGTACTAAAAGAAGTGTTGATGAAGTAACAGAACAAATGCAAAAGGCTAATTATAATGTAGAAGCAATGCATGGTGATTTAAATCAAGATCATCGTATGCGTACTTTAAAGAAATTCAAAGAGGGAACAATTCATTATTTAATTGCTACAGATGTGGCAGCAAGAGGTATTGATGTAGAAAATATTAGTCATGTCATCAACTATGAATTACCCCAAGAAGTAGATCTTTATGTACATCGTATTGGACGTACAGGACGTGCAAACCGTGAAGGGAAAGCCTATACAATTGTTGTAGGAAAAGAAGAACGTTATTTAAAAGAAATTGAAAGAAAAACAAAATCTCATATTGAAAAATTAGAAGTACCAACATTAACACAAATTCATCAACATAAAGTAACAGAATTAATGTATAAATTAGAAGATATGATTTTAAATGGAGAACATAAACCGATGAAAGATTTGGTTAATCAAATTGAAAATCATATGTTAAAAGATGTTACAGCGGCATTAATTGAACTTTCTTTAAATCAACAAATTGGTTATCCTTATACAAAAGAAAAACTTGAATCTTCATCAAAACGTAAAAAAGGAGCAAGTGAAGGTTATACACGTCTATTTTTAACAGTAGGATCTATGGATAAGGCAAAGAAAAAAGATATTATTCATTTCTTAGTATCAAAGGCAAATATTAGAGAAAGTGATATTCAAGGAATTGATATTAAAAGAAAATTTACGTTTGTGAATATTAATGATAAGGCTATAAAAAAAGTAATGCAACATTGTCAAAAAGAAAAATTAAATGGACGAAAAGTAGAAATAGAACAAGCAAACAGTCGATAAGCTGTTTCTTGTTCTATTTTTTTTAAAAAATTAAAGGCGATTGAATCAACATAATTAATAAAAATTATGAAAGCGGTATCAATTTACACTTGAATGTAAGGGCTATCATGTGTATAATTATATTAGTTGATTAATTAGGAGGATTGATTGAAATGAAACAATATGTTTACTCTTTCAAAGAAGGAAATAAAGATATGAGAGTCATCCTTGGAGGTAAAGGGGCAAACTTAGCTGAAATGACAAGTATTGGTTTACCTGTTCCACAAGGATTTACTGTATCGACAGAAGCTTGTACTGCTTATTATGAAGATGGAAAACAAATTTCACCTGAAATTTGTGCGCAAATTGATAATAAATTAGCTGAATTAGAAGCAGAAACTGGGAAAAAATTAGGAGATCCAACAAATCCATTGTTAGTATCTGTTCGTTCAGGAGCAAGAGAATCAATGCCAGGTATGATGGATACTGTTTTAAACTTAGGTTTAAATGATGAAGTAGCTACTGGATTTACTAAAATTACAAATAATGAAAGATTCGTATATGATAGCTATAGAAGATTCATTCAAATGTTTGCAGATGTTGTTATGGGATTTCCAAAAAGCTCATTTGAAAGAAAATTTGATGATATCAAAGAAGAAAAAGGAGTTGAATTTGATACAGATTTAACTGCTGATGACTTAAAAGAAGTTGTTGCTATTTATAAAGAAGAATACAAAAAACATGCGGGAGTTGAATTTCCACAAGATCCAAAAGTTCAATTAATGGAAGCTATTAAAGCTGTATTCCGTTCATGGAACAATGATCGTGCAATTACTTATAGACGTTTAAATGATATCCCAGGTTCATGGGGAACTGCTGTAAACGTACAACAAATGGTTTATGGTAATACAGGAGATACTTCTGGTACAGGTGTTGCTTTCACGCGTAACCCTGCAACTGGTGAAAAGAAATTATTTGGTGAATACTTAATGAACGCTCAAGGTGAAGACGTTGTTGCTGGTATTCGTACACCTCAACCAATTGCTACATTAAATGATGTTATGCCAGAATGTTATGAACAATTCTGTAAAGTATGTGACATTCTTGAAGAACATTATAGAGATATGCAAGATATGGAATTTACAATTGAAAATGGTAAATTATTCATGTTACAAACTCGTAATGGTAAAAGAACTGCACAAGCTGCTTTAAAAATTGCAGTTGATTTAGTAAATGAAGGAATGATTACTAAAGAACAAGCATTATTAAAAGTAGAACCAAGACAATTAGATCAATTATTACATCCAAACTTTGAAGAAACTTCATTAAAATGTGCTCAAGTTATCGCTACTGGATTAGCTGCTTCTCCAGGTGCTGCAACAGGACGTATTTACTTCACTGCAGAAGATGTTATTGAAGCTCATAAAAATGGTGTTCAAGATATCTTATTAGTACGTCTTGAAACTTCACCAGAAGATATCGAAGGTATGAATATCGCTCATGGTATCTTAACTATTCGTGGTGGTATGACATCACATGCTGCCGTTGTTGCTCGTGGTATGGGTACTTGCTGCGTATGTGGATGCGGAAGCTTAAGAGTTGATGAAGAAAATAAAGTATTAACAACACCAGATGGTAAAAAATATCATGAAGGTGACTATATGTCATTAGACGGAAGTACAGGTAATGTTTACGGTGAAAGAATTAAAACTGTAGAACCTGAAATCAGTGGTGACTTTGAAACATTTATGTCATGGGCTGATGAAGTACGTACATTAAAAGTTAGAACTAATGCTGATACTCCAAGAGATGCTTTACAAGCTCGTAAATTTGGAGCAGAAGGTATTGGTTTATGTAGAACAGAACATATGTTCTTCGAAGAAGAAAGAATTTTCAACTTCAGACGTATGATTACTGCTGAAACAGTAGAAGCAAGAAAAGAAGCTCTAGAAAAAATCTTACCATACCAAAGATCTGACTTTAAAGAATTATTTAAAGCAATGGAAATCTATCCAGTAACAATTCGTTTCTTGGATCCACCTTTACATGAATTCTTACCTCATACAGATGAAGAAATTAGACCTTTAGCTGAAAGTTTAGGTATGACATTTGATGCGTTAAAAACTCGTGTTGAATCGTTAAAAGAATTTAACCCAATGATGGGACATCGTGGATGCCGTTTAGCAGTAACTTATCCAGAAATTGCTGAAATGCAAACAAGAGCAGTTATTGAAGCTGCAATTGCTGTTAATAAAGAAGGACAAAATGTTGTTCCTGAAATCATGATTCCATTAGTTGGAGATATTAAAGAATTAAAATATGTTAAAGATGTAGTATGCAAAACTGCTGATGCAATTATCGCAGAAGCAGGAGTTGAATTACCATATAAAGTTGGTACAATGATTGAAATTCCTCGTGCTGCATTAACTGCAGATGAAATCGCAAAAGAAGCTGAATTCTTCTCATTTGGTACAAATGATTTAACTCAAATGACTTATGGTTTCTCTCGTGATGATGCTGCTAAGTTCTTAAATGAATATTATACTAAGAACATCTTCGAATCTGATCCATTTGCTCACATTGATGAAAATGGTGTTGGACAATTAATGCAAATTGCTATTAATAAAGCAAAACCAGTTCGTCCAGATATTAAATTAGGTATCTGTGGTGAACATGGTGGAGATCCTAGAACTGTTGAATTCTGTCATAGAATTGGTTTAACTTATGTTTCTTGTTCTCCATATCGTGTACCATTAGCACGTTTAGCTGCTGCTCAAGCTGCTGTTAAAGAAAAAATGAGTAAATAGTTTATAAGGAGGGTAGTGAAAACTACTCTCTTTTTATTTGTGTAGAATACTATTATTGAAATTTTCTTTTTTAAGCGAAATAATAAATATTAGGAGATGATAAAATGACGTATGAAGAAATGATAGAAGATGAAACTTTTATTGATGGAATGCAAACACGTATCATATCTGATCAAGAAATGGATACCATGTATATTCCTGATGTTTAGTATATGAATAGTGATGGAATCCGTCGTGTGCTACAAATATTAGTTCCACGTAAAAGGATGATGGAAAATGAAAAATATCCACTTATTGTTTACGTTCAAGGTTCTGCCTGGCATAAACAAAATGTTTATCAACATGTAGGACAATTTAATTATTTGTGCAAACAAGGTTTTGTTGTGGCTATTGTGCAATATCGTGAAAGTGATTTAGCTCCTTTCCCTGCACAAATAGAAGATACTAAAACAGCAATTCGTTTTTTAAAGAAACATCACGAAGAATATTTTGTTGATGAACAAAATGTTTTTTTATTTGGTGATTCATCGGGTGGACATGTTGCTCTCGTGAGCGGACTTACGGCTAAACTCCCATTGTTTAATGGTAATTTATATTCTGAATATTCAAATGAAGTGAGAGCTATTATTGATTTTTATGGCGTTGTTGATATTACGATGGAAGATGGTTTTCCAACCACAGAAAACCATCAACAACCAGATAGTCCGGAAGGCTATTTAATAGGAAGAAAAAATGTTTTAGAACATTTAGATATTGCACGTCAAACGAATCCAATGGCATATTTAGATGGGAATATTCCACCTATTTTAATTGCTCATGGTACAAAAGACCGTTTAGTTGCTTTTAAGCAAAGTGTTAAACTGTATAAGGCTTTAAAGGGTAAAAATAAAGATGTTGTTTTTTATCGTATGAAGGGTGCTGATCATGGTGGGCCTATGTTCTTTTGTGAAGATATGCTCGAGGAAGTAATTAAATTTATAAAAAAGAACATATCTAATGCATAAAGGATATAATCTATGGTAAAACAAGTACATTGGAGAAAAGGATATGTTAAAAAATATTGATAAACAAAAAGTATTAAAATTAAAAGAAGCGGTCACTTATCAAAAAGGACAAGTTGTTTTTTTAATATTAACTCAAAATGAAGCTTTAAGTGTGACACTTTTTTTTGATAAAAGAAGAAATTAGCTCTCATAAAAGTGGAGGAGATGCTTTTGTAACTTGTTTAGATGGTGAATCAATTGTAATGCCTATTGGGTTACCATATGCTGTTTATGGAAAAGAACAATTTAAAATGTTATGAGTTGTTGTTTTTTAAGAAAGTTAAGATGAAATCTCATCATAGCTTTTTTTTTAGCGATAAGCTATAATAAAAACAAGGTGATTATGATGGAAAAAATGATGTTAAATCTTAATAGTTTAGCAACAATGTTGTTTACATGCGATTTGCATGCGTATAAAGATGCTGTTTTAACTTTTGATGAATGGATCAACGTTGAAAAAAATTTAAAAGTACATGGTTTAAGTGGACCAGGGTGTTTGTTTGGTTTGAATGCAGATGAATTGATGGATATTTTAGATATTTCTGAGTATACTTCTTATAAAATAGTACAAAGAATGAAAACGATGAATGTGTTTTTAAAACATATTTATGAATATGAACAAAAAGGAATTCGTATTATTACAAAATACGATGAAGAATATCCGCAAATTTTGGTTAAAAAGATGAAGAAAAATGCACCAACTTGTTTATTTGTGGTAGGAAATCTTCCTGTAGAGTTTGAAGGGATTTCTCTTACTGGGTTACAAACTGTAACAAAAAAGGAAAAGGGTTGTATTAAAAGATTAGTTGATAAAATCAACAATGAAAATAAGTGGTTGATTTCTAATGATTGTAAAGGTGTAGACCAAGAAGCATTTCAATATGCATTACATCATCATGGACATATCATCAGTTTTCTATGTGAAAAAATGGAAGATAAAGCAATGGAATACAAGCGCTATATTCGCTCAGGTAATCTTGTTTTATTAAGTGCTATTGATCCAATAAAAAGATTTACAGTAACTCACGCGATTGATCGTAATAGTTATGTATGTGGTTTATCGAAATTTCAAGTTGTTGTTTCAAGTAAAATCAATAGTGGAGCAACATGGTTTACTATTATGCATAATATGCATCATAACTGGACGATTTCTCTTGTTATTGATAATGATTGTTTTGGGAATCAACGTTTATTGGAAATGAAAACAACACCGTTGTATGTTAAAAATATTGTTTCGGATATGAGCTTTGAAATGATTTATAATGAAAATAAAAAAGAAGAAGTGGAAGAAGAAATTAATATAGATCAAATGTCTATTTTTGAATTTATTGGAGATGCAAATGGATAGAAAATATAAAGATTGTATAATTACATATGTTTTAATGGGAATTTGTATTATTGTTTATTTATATACAACATTACGCTATGGAGTAGAAATGTCAGCAATGGAAGGCATTGAAGTTGGTGGGTTCAATCCTTTATATATTTATTATGATCATGAATATTTTCGCTTTATTACAGCGAATTTTATTCATTTTGGCTTGATGCATATTTTTTGCAATATCTATTCTCTTTATAATTTAGGAATTTTAATGGAAAAAATTCTTAAGAAAAAGAAATATGCCATTGTAATCATTGTTTCAATGCTTTCAACAACATGTTTTTCGTATCTTTTATTTTTATTGTTTAATAGTGGAACAAACAGTGTCATGGGAGGAATATCTGGTGTTATTTTTGGACTTATTGGTTCACTTTTAGCGTTAGCGATTCTTTATAAAGATATTTATAGTTATCTATTTAAACAAATAGCAACAAGTGTTTTATTAATGTTTTTTATCTCTGTTGCTATTCCTTCGATTTCTCTTTCGGGACATATAGGTGGTATGCTTGGTGGTTTTGTAACAACGATTATTTTAGAGAAAATAAACATTAAGAAAAAAATGATAATCAATTAGGTGGTGAATGTAGTGAATTTTCAAGAAAAATATGATGAATATAAACAAAGACGAGAAGCTAAAAAGTTTTTTAATCAAAATAATGATTATCATTTATCAGTAAGCGATTATATAAGGATGTTTATTGTTGGTACAGTGATAGCTATTTTTTTAACAATTTCTTTTGATTTTCTTAGTATGAAAATAGGTTGGAGTTTTTCTTATTTTGATATTTTAACAGGTTATTTTACAGGTTCTGTTGTTTTAAAAATAGCACGTTATGGAAGTGAGAAAGTTGGAATTATTTCGGCAGTATGCTATCTTTTAGGAACGCTGTTTACGCCGATATTGACATACTATATTTTTTGGAATCAATCTGTTTCTTTAACAGCAGCTATTCAACTAGCGTTAGGGCAGTTTAGCAATCTTTTTTCTTTAGTTTTTATAGCTATCGGAGCAATGATAGCATATACAACGAGTAAAAATTAGTAGGACTATAAGGTCCTATTTTTTTGTTTCTAACAGAAATAGTAAGTGAATTCATGAATACGTGTAGTCAAAATGTTTGGAAAGTAGTATAATGAAGTAAGCAAAAGGAGGAATTTTTTAATTATGGCTAAAAAATATTTGTCAATGGATGGTAACCAAGCTGCTGCTCATGTTGCGTATGCATTTTCTGAAGTAGCAAGTATCTATCCTATCACACCTTCATCTCCAATGGCTGAACATGCTGAAGCATGGGCTGCAAATGGAATGAAGAATATCTTTGGATCTCCTGTAAATGTTATTGAAATGCAATCAGAAGCAGGTGCTGCTGGTGCAGTTCATGGTGCTTTACAAGGTGGAGCGTTAGCAACTACATTTACGGCATCTCAAGGGTTATTATTAATGATCCCAAACTTATATAAAATTGTAGGTGAAAATTTACCAGGTGTATTCCATGTTGCTGCACGTGCTTTAGCAACTCGTTCACTTAATATCTTTGGAGATCATCAAGATGTGTATGCTTGTCGTCAAACAGGTATTCCAATGATTTGTTCTCACTCAGTACAAGAAGTAATGGATTTAGGGGGAGTTGCTCACTTAACTGCAATCAAAGGATCTGTTCCGGTAATGCACTTCTTCGATGGATTTAGAACATCTCATGAAATTCAAAAAGTTGAAGTAATGGATTATGATGTATTAGAAAACTTGTTAGATAAAGAAGCATTAGCTAAATTTAAAGCAAATGCATTAAATCCTCATACAAATCCAATTGAACGTGGGGGAGCTGAAAATGATGATATTTACTTCCAAGGTAGAGAAGCTCAAAATAAACATATTGATGCAGTTGTAGAAATTGCTGCTGATTACATGAAAAAAATCTCAGAAGTAACAGGTAGAGAATATGCACCATTTACTTATTATGGTGATCCAAATGCTGATAGAGTTATTATCGCTATGGGTTCTGTTACTGAAACAATTAAAGATACAATTGATGAAATGGCTAAATCTGGAGAAAAAGTTGGTTTAGTTAAAGTTCATTTATATCGTCCATTCTCAGCAAAATACTTATTAAAAGTATTACCTGCTTCAGCTAAGAAAATTGCGGTATTAGATCGTACAAAAGAACCAGGTTCTGCTGGTGAACCACTTTACTTAGATGTATGCAGTGTTGTAAAAGATGCTGAAGTTTTAATTGGTGGGCGTTATGGTATGGGGTCTAAAGATACAAACCCTGCTCAAATCAAAGCTGTTTATGATCATTTAAATTCAGATAATCCATTTAATAGTTTTACAATTGGTATTGTTGATGATGTTACTCACTTATCATTACCAACTGAAGAATTTAATGTAACTGGTGATTATACAGAATGTCTATTCTATGGTTTAGGATCAGATGGTACTGTATCAGCTAATAAATCTTCTATTAAAATCATTGGAGATCATACAGATTTATATTCTCAAGCTTACTTTGCTTATGATAGTAAAAAAGCAGGTGGAACAACTCGTTCTAACTTAAGATTCGGTGCTTCACCAATTCGTGCTACATATTATGTAAATAATGCAGACTTTATCTCATGTTCATTAGATAACTATGTATTAAAATATGATATGTTGAAAAACTTAAAGAAAAATGGTTCATTCTTATTAAATACAGAATTCTCTAAAGAAGAAGTTGCTGACTATTTACCAAATAGAGTGAAAAAACAATTAGCTACAAAGAATGCTAAATTCTATATTATTAATGCTAATAAGATTGCTATGGAAATTGGTATGGGACGTCGTACAAATACTATTTTACAATCTGCATTCTTTGCATTAAATCCACAAATTTTACCAATTGATAAAGCTGTTGAATATATGAAAGAAATGGCTAAAAAATCATATAGTAAAAAAGGTGATGCTATCGTTCAATTAAACTACAAAGCAATTGATGCTGGTAAAGATGCAATTGAAGAAGTAACAGTTGATCCAAAATGGGCTGATTTAGAAATTCAAGAAACTAAAAAATTAACAGGTGATGATCATTTTGATAATTTTGTTTCTGTAATTAATGCTTTAGATGGTAATGATTTACCAGTTTCAGCATTCATGGACAAATTAGATGGTTCTATGAAATCTGGAATGGCTTATATGGAAAAACGTGGGATTGCTACAATGGTTCCTCAATGGAATAAAGATGACTGTATCCAATGTAATAACTGTGTTATGGTTTGTCCACACGCTACGATTCGTGCATTCTTAATGACTGATGAAGAAATCGCTAATGCACCAGAAGATATCTCTAATGATGTTTTAAAACCTATGGGTAAAGGTGTTGATGGATTATCTTACAGAATTCAAGTTTCACCAGATAACTGTGTTGGATGCGGTTTATGTGTTGAACAATGTTTAGGAAATAAAAAAGGTGAAGCTTTAAAAATGGTTAATGTTCATGAAGAATTAGATCATGCTCCATTAGCTGATTACATCTATAAAGAAGTAGAATATCGTGATGATAAATATCCTACAACTACTGTAAAAGGTGTTGGATTCAAGAGACCATACTTTGAAGTATCTGGTGCTTGTCCAGGATGTGGGGAAACTCCATATTATAGATTAGCAACTCAATTATTCGGATCAGATATGATGATTGCAAATGCTACAGGATGTAGTTCAATTTATTCTGGTTCTACACCATCTACACCATTTACAACTGATAAAAATGGTCAAGGGCCAGCATGGTGTAACTCATTATTTGAAGATAATGCTGAATTTGGTTATGGTATGAAATTAGCTCAAAACTATAATGAAGCACATATGATTCAAGTAATGGAAGAAGCTAAAGATGCTTGTGAACCTGAATTAAAAGAAATAATTGAAAAATACTTATCTGTAAAAGGACAAAGAAGTGAAGAAAAAGCAATTGTTCCAGAATTACTAAAATTAGTTGAAGCATCTTCAAATGAAGCCATTAAAGAAGTTTTAGATAATAAAGGTAATTTAGTTTCTAAATCTCAATGGATTGTTGGTGGAGATGGATGGGCTTATGACATCGGTTATGGTGGATTAGACCATGTAATCGCTAATAATGAAAATGTTAATATTTTAGTATTAGATACTGAAGTATATTCAAATACTGGTGGACAATCTTCTAAATCTTCTCAAGCTGGTTCTATTGCTAAGTTTACTGCTGGTGGTAAAACAGGAGCTAAAAAAGATTTAGCACAAATTGCAATGGCTTATGGTCATGTTTATGTTGCACAAGTTGCTATGGGTGCAAATCCAGCACAAACAATTAAAGCAATGAAAGAAGCTGAAAGCTATGATGGACCATCATTAATTATTGCTTATGCTCCATGTCAAGCACATGGTATTAAAGGTGGTTTAGCAAATCATCAAGCTGAACAAAAACGTGCAATTGATTGTGGATATTTCAACTTATTAAGATATGATCCAAGATTAGAAGAAGAAGGAAAGAATCCATTACAATTAGATTCTAAGACTCCTAACTTCGAAGAATTTAAAGATTACTTATTAGGTGAAAACAGATTCTCTCAATTATTAAAAGTAAATCCAGAACATGCAGAACAATTAATGGCTAAATGTCAAGCTGATGCACAAAAACGTCGTGCTCGTTTGGAAAAAATGGCTCAATAATAGTGTTATAAAACCGAATCCATTTGGGTAATACCAAATGGATTTTTTAATATATAAAAAAGTATAAAATAAAAAAATAAAAAAAATTCAAAAAAAGCTTTACAAAAGGAGAAATGGATGGTAGTATAAATG
>ENA-OPYH01000068-OPYH01000068.1-human-gut-metagenome-genome-assembly--contig:-NODE-68-length-56099-cov-9.076779_pt1 | contig 56099 bp, 48 predicted proteins | sample MGYA00241254_ERZ501488 | MGnify/ENA primary metagenome ERZ501488 (study PRJEB25962, sample SAMEA2042660) | human gut metagenome | biome: human gut; feature: human-associated habitat; material: faeces...
TGGTGGATGCTGATCCGCAGGGCAGCTTAACGGTGAGCCTCGGCATAAAGAACCCAGACGAGCTGGATGTATCGCTGTCTTCCCTTATGCAGTCGGTCATTGATGATGAGCCGCTTGCAGAGAGTGCAATTATCCGGCACCAGGAGGGTGTGGATTTGCTCCCCTCGAACATTGAGCTCTCCGGTATGGAAACGGGCCTGTTCAATGTCATGAGCCGCGAGTATGTTCTGAAGAACGCCATCGACGGCATGAGAAAAAGCTACGACTACATTCTGATTGACTGTATGCCCTCGCTGGGTATGATGACGGTCAATGCGCTGGTTGCGGCAGACAGTGTGATTATCCCGTCTCAGCCGAACTTCCTGTCAACCAAAGGTCTTAACCTGCTTCTGCGCTCCATTTCAAAGATCAAGCGGCAGATCAATCCAAGATTAAAGATTGACGGCATTTTGCTGACGATGGTGGATAACCGCACCAACAACGCCAAGGCGATTATTTCCTCGCTCCGTTCCACCGTGGGAGAGAACATCCGCGTGTTCCGTTCCGAAATTCCTTTTTCGGTAAGAGCTGCGGAGTGCAGTCTTTCCGGAGAAAGCATCTTCTCCCATGACAGGAACGGCAAGGTCGCAGCAGCGTATGAGGCACTCACAAAGGAGGTGACAGAGCTTGAAGAGCGTGCAAAAAATCGATCTGGGCCTGACCGGGTACGATGAGCTTTTCATGAATGATGCGGAGCGAAAGGAAAATAAACTCCCGCGCATTTATGATATCCCTCTCTCGGAGATCGACGATTTTCCCGACCATCCCTTCAAGGTGAAGCTGGACGAGGACATGGATCAGCTTGTCCAGAGTATCAAGGAGCGTGGGATCATCACCCCTGTCACACTCCGATCGAAGGAAGATGGTCGGTACGAGATCGTATCAGGGCATCGCAGAAGGAAGGCCTGTGAGCTTGCCGGGTTTGATACCGTGAAGGCCGAGGTGCGGGAGATGACCCGAGACGAGGCCATCATTCTAATGGTGGAATCGAACCTGCAGCGCTCTGTGATACTGCCGAGTGAAAAGGCTTTTTCCTACAAGATGCGCTTGGAGGCCATGAATCGCCAAGGACAGCGTACAGATTTAACTTTCTGCCCAGTGGGCACAAAGTTAAACAGCGCAGGAGAAATCGCACAGCAGAGTTCAGACAGTGAAAGACAGGTGTTCCGCTATATTCGTCTTACAGAGCTCATTCCGGAGCTTCTGGATTTGGTTGATGAAGGGCGCATTGCGTTCAGACCGGCGGTGGAACTCTCTTACCTGCAAAAAGAGGAACAGAGTGCCTTGCTGGAGCAAATCGCCTATGTGGATGCCACTCCGTCCCTTGCCCAGGCCATCAAGCTGAAGCGGTTCTCCCAGGACGGGAAGCTGACCAACGAGGTCATCGAGTCGATCATGAGCGAGGAAAAGCCGAACCAGAGGGAGAAGATCAACATCAAGTACGCTGAGGCCAGAAGATTTATCCCCGCCAGCGTTCCTTACGAAAAAACCGGTGAGTATATTCTAAAAGCGCTGGAATATTATCACCGGTATCAGGAAAGACAGAAAAGTCGGAATGACGCAAGATAGGTTCTTCGCCAAGGGGGCAGTCTACCCTTTTGACGCTGCGTCAGCGCCGTTCCCCCTCTCACGCTCTCCCCCTCATTTACCGGCAATACCAGCTCAAAGAGAAAATAGAGAAGCGACATAATTGAAGAAGACCAGGTGCATTCGTACAATATGAGAAAAACAGTCATTGGAGGTCATCCCATGAAAAAGCTTCTTATATTGTGCGTACTTTTGCTTGCCGCATTGCTTTCCGGATGCGCCGCAGAGCCATTGCAAGGGCAAACAACAGGAAACACACCGAAAGCTCCAACGCCACAGGAAGAAACGCCTGCTTCCTTTGAGCCGGTATCCACAGAACCAAACGCTCCCACAGTAGCCGTCGATCCCGCAGATTCCATGCCGAATGAGGACAAACACGAAAGCGGCCCTGCTATTTCTTCTGAGCCGGTAAGCGCACCCACAGAATCGAATGCGCCGACACCGGAGGAAGACCGGCAGGCACCCGTGCTTCCGGAGAAGCCGGAGAAAGCAGAAAGTCCGAAAGAGGAACCGTCCGTTCCTGCGATAACCGAGCCGGAACCGACTCCGGAAACTGAACCCGCATTTGATATCGAGCACTGGATTTCCTACGCAAAAAGCACGGCGGTGAGCTTGGGACTGACCTTGGATAGCTCAGCAACCGATTGCTGGGACAATCCGATTTCCGCAGAGCAGGGCTGCATCTATCTGGAGCGAGACATTAACTCGCGCTTGAAGCGATATGCCGAGGACGAGAGTATCACGGATATCTGTATTTGGTACGAATGCGTCGGCACAGACAAGTATCTGATCTACATCGGGTACGCATAAATCTTTATATCACTTTGAGAAGCGTCGTAGAAATACGGCGCTTATTTCATGCCAAAATTCAATTTCAGGAGGAATGAAACTAATATGAAAACAAGCATTTTCAGACGGGGAATATCGGGACTGCTTGCGGTCCTGATGACATTCACCGCACTCATGGGCATCGGCACGACTACGGCCTTTGCTGCCTCGACTGCAGGAGAAACCGCTGAATCCTATTCCGTAGGCTTCCCCAGAGACGGGGACGCCAATCTGGATTACAGCGGCACATGGGGTCATGATGAGCTTCACTACATGAATGGCTGGACCTCCGGCGAGGCAACCTGGATGACCACGCTGCACACCATCGGTTCCTTCGATGGACAGGCCTGCTACTGCATTGAGCCGGGCGTGCCCCGCTTGCTGGGCAAGACATATTCCCGCCATGGCGAGGATTATTGGAAGAACTACCCGTCCGACTGCAACAGCACCATCGACGCTGACACCATCAAAACCCTGCTGGGCCGGATCATGCAGTACGGTTATCAGGGCAATCTTTCCACCTCATGGAGATCGCAGAATGATGCGGATGCCGAGAAACTGGCACACATGATGGCCACCCAGGCGTTGGTGTGGGAAACGGTCGTTGGAGAGCGGGATGCCAACTTCAACCATGTGGACCTCAGCAGTGCCGACGCAGTGAAATCCGTTTACCGTACCAGCCACCCGCTGTACAGCCGCTTTTCCGCTTATTATGACAGCATTGAGGACAGCGTGCAGAAGCATACCATCGTTCCCAGCTTCATGGCCAGAAGTACCGGCAAAGCACAGACCGTCGAGCTGAACTGGGACGGAAGCAGCTATTCGGCCACGCTGACCGATACCAACGGCGTCCTGGGCAATTACCGTTTCTCTGCTAACCAGACGGGCGTTTCCTTCTCTGTTCAGGGAAATGTGCTGACGATCTCAACTCAGAACGCCCCTGTCGGCACGCTTCAAGTCACTGCCGAAAAGGAGGCTCTGCGTAAGGGTGTTGTGGTGTGGAGCGATGGCCACTACGGCCCGGACGGCACCATGCAGGATGTTGTTACCTACAGCGCTACGGTCAGCGACCCGGTCACAGCCTTTCTGAATCTGAAGGTCAGCTATGGCGGCGCTAAAATCATCAAGACCAGCGAGGACGGCAAGGTGGATGGCATTGCCTTCACCATCACCGGCGAGGGCGTCAATCAGACCGTTACCACTGACCGGAACGGTGAAATTCGCATCGACAATCTGATGCCCGGCACCTATACCGTCACCGAGCAGAGCTATGACAAGTATGTGCCCCAGGAAAGCCACCGTGTTACCGTGCTTGCCGGGCAGACGGCGACGGTTTCCTTCAACAATGTACTCCGCCGCGGCGATCTGACCGTGACCAAGACCTCCGAGGACGGACTGAATCAGGGCGTGAAGTTCCACCTTTTTGGAACCTCTTTCAGTGGCCTGCCTGTAGATGAATTTGCTGTTACCGATGAAAACGGTGTGGCGGCTTTCAAGGATGTGCTTATCGGCACCGGCTACACGCTGGAGGAGATGGACACCGCCATTCGCTATGTGATTCCCGACAGTCAGAGCGCCGCAGTGGAATGGAACAGTGTAACCAATAAGAGCTTTTCCAACATCCTCAAGAAATTCAATGTCACCGTCACCAAGAGCGACTGCGAAACCAGAACGGCGCAGGGTGACGCCTCCCTGACCGGTGCGGCCTACGGTATTTTCAAGGGCCAGCAGCTGGTGGACACCTACTATACCGACGAGAACGGCCAGTTTACCACTTCCTACTACGTCTGCGGTGACGACTGGACGATTCGTGAGATCAGCCCCTCCGAGGGCTATCTTCTGGACAGCACCGTTTATCCTGTCGGTGCAGAGGCGGCCAATTACACCGTTGAGCTGAACGCTGCGCCTGCCGTGGCTGTTGCCGAGCAGGTGCAGAAGGGCAATATCGCCATCATCAAGCACTCGGATAACGGCGATACGCAGATCGAAACTCCCGAGGAGGGTGCAGTATTCGCCGTCTATCTGAAATCTGCCGGCAGCTATGAGGCGGCAAAGGATACGGAGCGGGACTATCTGACCTGCGATGAAAACGGCTTTGCCCAGAGCAAGGACCTGCCCTACGGCGTGTATACCGTGCATCAGATCTCCGGCTGGGAGGGCCGTGAGCTGATGAGCGACTTTGATGTGCTCATTGCCAAGGACGGCGAGACCTACCGCTACCTCATCAACAACGCCAACTTCGAGTCCTTCATTAAGGTCATCAAGGTGGACGCAGAAACCGGCAATACCATTCCCTATGCGGGTGCGGGCTTCCAGATCTTTCGTCCGGATGGCTCCAAGGTGGAAATGACCTTTACCTATCCGGAGGTTACCACCATCGACACCTTCTACACCAATGATGCCGGCATGCTCATTACTCCGGAAAAGCTTGAGTTCGGCAAGGGCTACTCCCTCAAGGAGGTCTCCGCTCCTTACGGCTATGTGCTCAGTCATGAGGCGGTCAAGTTCGATGTGACCGAAGAAAATTCCACCGAGGAAAGCGGCGTGACAATCGTTGCAGTGAAGCTGGGCAATTACGCACAGAAGGGCAACATCAAGATTTCCAAAACCGGCGAGGTGTTTGCCTCTGTTACGGCGACGGACGGGGTCTATCAGCCGGTCTATGCGGTACAGGGCCTTGCGGGAGCGACCTATGAGATCAAGGCCGCGGCGGACATCTACACCCCGGATGGTACGCTGCGCTGTAGTGCCGGCGAGGTGGTGGATACGGTGACCACCGGCGCAGACGGCATGGCGGAGAGCAAGCCGCTGTATCTGGGAAAATACGAAATCACCGAGATGAAAGCCCCCGACGGCATGGTCATTAACAAGGACGCCCATACCGCAGAGCTTGTCTATGCCGGGCAGGAGATTGAGATTACCGAAACCGCTGCCAGCTTCTGCAATGACAGACAGAAGGCGCGGATTTCTCTTTCCAAGGTGTTGGAGCAGAACAAGCAGTTCGGTATCGGTATGAATAACGAGCTTTCCGCCGTGACCTTCGGCTTCTATGCCGCCGAGGAGCTTACCGCAGCAGACGGCTCCGTCATTCCTGCGGACGGACTGATTGAGATTCTGTCCCTTGACGAAAACGGGAAAGCCGTGCTCAAGAGCGATGTTCCCTTCGGCAGCTACTATGTCAAGGAAATCAGCACCGACAGCCACTACATCCTCTCCGATGAGAAGTATCCTGTGATCTTTGCCTATGCCGGTCAGGAAATCCCCGTTGTGGAGCTTGCCGTCAATGACGGAAAGAGCATTACCAACGAGATGATCTACGGAGAGATCCACGGCATGAAGAAGGATGAGGACGGCAAGGCGCTGGTCGGAGCTACCATCGGTCTGTTCCTTACTGACGGCACAGAGCCTATCCTGACCACCGTTTCCGCAGAGAACGGCAGCTTTGCCTTCACGGGTATCCCCTATGGCGAGTATGTGGTTCGTGAAATCGCCGCGCCGGAAGGCTATGTGCTGGATGAGACGCCTTATGCTGTGAAGGTGGATAAGAACGGCGCTGTGGTCGAGATCGAGATCACCAACAAGCTCATTCGCGGCAGCGTTCAGCTGACCAAGGTGGATAAAGACTATCCCGATCATCACCTGAGCGGCGCAGTCTTTGAAGTATACCGTGGCGGAAAGCTTGTGGGCCAGATGGAGGAGCTGTCCGACGGCGTCTACAAGCTGGATGATCTGCCCTACGGCGATTACACGCTGAAGGAAACTGAGGCCCCCAAGGGCTTCTTCCTTGATGAGAAGACCTACAGTTTCTCCATTAAGGAAGATGGTAAAACCGTCGTCGTGGAAAATGAGGCCGGAAAGGGCTTTGTCAACCAGGCACAGACCGGAGGCATCCGCATTGAAAAGACTTCGGATGACGGCGTGCTGAAGGGCTTTACCTTCCGCGTGGAGGGCTCGGATATCACCGGCAATGCCTTCAGCAAGGACTTTGTGACCGATGAGAAGGGTCAGATCCACATCGAGGGGCTGCGCATCGGCGATTATGTGATCTCCGAGGTGTCCAACAAAGCCAACGAGAAGTATGAGCTTCCCGCAAATGTCACCGTAACCGTTCACGAAGGAAAGACGGTCGTTGCCAAATTCCATAACAAGCTCAAGCCTGTTACGGATATTCCCAAAACCGGAGATACCACCAATATGCCTCTTTGGGCGGCACTTGCCGGTATCTCTGCAATCGGCGCAGGTGCAGCGGCCTTCTTTACCTTCCGCAAAAAGAAGGAGGTAGGCAAGCATGAACGCTAAGGTCATTATCGGCATCGGTCTTGTGGTGTTTATTATCGCAGGGCTGATCGTTCTTCGCCTGAAGAACAGAAAGTAAAACGGCAAGGGGCGGCATCTTTTTACAGATGCCGCCCCGCTTATAAAAGGAGACGCTATGGAAGAGACAAGAAAAATCGGAGATTACTCCGTAAAGTATTCCATGTATATCGGGCACAAGGATATTGCTCTGGGCGAGAATCCCAACGCCGACAAGGATGAACGGTATATGTGCTGCTTCGTAGAGACCAACGCCATTTTCGAGCGCTATTCCGGAGTGCTGGTCAGCGACGATTTTGCAGAGATTGCAAAGGTGTTCGGACAGCGCGTAGCAGACGCAGCCGAGGAAATTATTCAGGAAAACGAAAGAGCCTGTCAGGAGGTCGGCATAAATGAGGAACTCATGGCAGAAAGCTGCGCGCCGGTTTCCTACAAAGATTCCATTGAGAACAAGGTGGTTGTCATCAAGGGCAGCATTCTCCGGCCTGAGTTCCGCCGCGCCAATCACCAGCTTATGCTGTGTACCGGCGGCTTCGGCGCGCAGGCCAATGCGCGAGGCCGTACCTGCTACTGCATTTCTCTGTACGACGGGAGAAAGACCTCCTTTTATCGCACGGATTTTCTCGGTGTCATGGAGGAAAAGCGCCTTCCCGAATGGGCGCAGAAGGGCTTGGAGAAAGCGAAAGAGATGCACGCGCAGGAAAAGAAACCGACTAAAGAAAGAGGTGACGCAAGATGATCGAGTATGAAAAAAGAGCAATGATCGAGGCGGAGGACAAATATACCTTCCGCCAGAGCACGCAGATTTCCATGCAAACCGGACTGATCGGCCACCTCCGGGCAGACATGGATACAGACGGCAACGGCTTTTTCAGCAGCTGGTTTGATTTCCGGGAGGAGCTGAAAACCGATGAGTTCAAGGCAGAGTTTGATGATGTAATCAACTCTCTGCGTGAGGAAGGCGACATTCTTCATAACCGCAGGGCACTTGCCAAGTACTGCTACTGTACCCCACAAAGCCGGATGCAGGAGGAACCGGGCTACTATGGCGTCCGCGTGGATACCGAAAAATATGCCTATCTTCTGCGCTTGAACCCGGACAGAGGCGAATACAACCTGTACTGCTATTGCTATCGCCGGGATTGGCTCGATCAGCACCTGAAGGACGCAGAGAAAGGAATCCGTTTTATTGACAGCCATTACAAGGAGCTGTTTCGCATTCCGGATGGCGGCAAGGTGAAAATCCACTATTCGTGGAATGAAGACCAGATTCGCACCTGTCGGTATATCGACGATTACCATGTGGAGATCGGGAGCAACCTCTATCACATCTGCGAGTTTGCCGAGCGCATGGAATACGGCGGCCATACCTGCGAGCCGATTCGGGACAACCTGCCCGAGCAGTGCTACAGCGTCCTTTCCGGCAGCGACGAAATCATTATCATCAAGCGCGGCGAAAAGGGCTACTTCAAAACGGACATTCCCGTTACCGACAAGGACGAAGCCCGGAGCATCGTGAACGAGTACAATGCAAAGCTCGGCGTCAGCAAGGCGCAGGAAGAAGCGATGACGGCCGGCTCTATGTTCGGCTTTCAGGTGCCCGCCGCAGACCCGAGAAATTATGACGCAGACGGAAAGCCCGTGATGCCGAAGGACAGAGGTGATGCAAGATGAGTGAGAGCGATTATCGCATCTGGTCCAATGCTGACCTTGACTATGAAGAGTGGAAGAACTGGATGGAGGAAGAATATCCGACGCTTTCCGATGACGAGCGCGTCGCCATGATGTATGAGGAAAACGGGCACTACCTTGAGGACGAACGACTCAATCTGGACATTCAACTTTCCCAGCCCATTTTGGTTGTTGCCGATCTGGGGCTCTGGAATGGCAGGCGCACGGGATACAAAGAAATTCCCAGCGGCAATATCCGGGACTGCCTTTACTCTGATTACGACTACACCACATGGTATGTGGACCGAAACGGAGACTTCCGGTGCGATGACACCCACCATGACGGCACAAACCATTATCTCTATCGGGTATATAAGGACAATGTTTCCCAGGCGCAGAAAGACCGGCTCAAGGAAAAAATCTACAACGGCACAGCCACCAGGGCAGACATTGTCCGTGTCACCCGCAGGCTTGGCGATGAGATCGGAAAAGTGTACGGCTGGAGCTTTCCAACCAGGCAGAGAGAGCGAGGTGAAGCACGATGAACCACGCACTGCCGAGCGAAAGTTATATTGCCAGACTGGACTATTTGGCTTTCAACGGAAAAGTATGCAGCAGCGTTGCGTACAGCGATGAGCAGCGCTTCCTGGAAGACCTGAAGGAGTCGCTCTATCACGGAGAGCCGCTGTGCGTCGTTCTTTACCGAGACCGGAACGGCAAGACGATTTCTCGTGCGTTTCTGAACGACCTGGATACACTGCCAAAAGGACTTTTCATAGAGGACAGTTCCCACAGAAAGCCGAAGGAAAGGGGTGAAGCACGATGAGGGTAAATGCCATGACAGAGAAATTTGAGGATGTGACGGTTCTGGGGCATCCCATGCTTTTTACCTGCCTGCGGGTAGACCGCGATACCGTTCCACAGGGCATGTACATGTACGAGGTTCGCCACGATGATGACCAACAGGGCGAGCCGGTTCAGATTGCCAACTGGATCATGGTGAATCATTGGGGAACGTTGATTTCCAATAGACCCATTCGCTTGGAGCCCCGACCGGATGGGAGAAACGCCTACCGAGACATTGATCCTGAAAACGATTGGAACTATGAGGGCACGCTTACTACCGTGAAGGAGTACATGGAGAAGAATCCACCGGCGGTTCATAAGCAAAAAGACCACGAACCTGCGAGATAAGGAGAAGCTATGGATAAGAAGAAAGCCATCTGCGAGTATCTCCGTAAAAATCATATTGGCAAAGAAAATGCCATCCACAGCAAGGAGCTTGAAAAGCTGTTTCTGCTTGACGGACGAAATATTCGCCGCAAGATCAGCGCCTTGCGACAGGATGGCTTTCCTATTTGCAGCGATGAAACGGGCTACTATTACGCAGATAACCAGAAAGAGATCAATACCACCGTCTACCGGCTGAATGAGCTTGTGACGAAGGTGTCCAACGCCAGAACCGGGCTTTTATTTGCATCGATCCTCGGAGAGAATGCGCAGACCGTTGAGGTCACGATCAAAGTAAGATAAGGAGGGAGTTCCCATGCCGAGCAAATACAGAATCATTTTGGAGATGGCGTCCCAGACTGCCAGGGATATCGCCTCCAATGCCGACCGATATACCGATTTTCTGATTACGGCGGCAAACAACTACAAGTACAGCTTTAAGGAGCAGCTGCTCATCCATGCGCAGAAGCCAGATGCAACGGCGTGTGCGGAAATCGACACATGGAATAAACTCGGAAGATGGGTAAACAAGGGCACGAAAGGCATCGCGCTGCTGATCGACAGAGATGTTCCCTACAAGCTGAGACATGTCTTTGATATCTCCGACACCAACAGCCGTGCCGGAAGGGACATCACCCTTTGGCAGATGAAGCCGGAGTACGAATATGCGGTATCGGAAAGCCTTCAGGCCAGCTTCGGCGATGTGGAGGAGCCGCGAGATTTCCCGCACCTTCTCATGGATATTTCCGGTTATGCCGTGGAGGATAATCTTTCAGATTATCTCATGGAGTTGAACGCTGTCAAAGCCGGCAGCTTTCTGGAGGAGCTGGACGACACAAGCCTTGAAGCGTGGCTGAAAACCTCGCTGAAAAGCAGCGTCGCTTTTATGGCGCTCTCCCGTGCGGGGTATGAGCCGAGGCAGTATTTTGACCGGGAGGATTTCAGCCACCTCTTTGACTTCAACACCGTGGAGGTTATCTCCGTGCTCGGTGCCGCAGTCAGCGATATTTCTGAGATGGTCATCCGTGAAATGGGCGAAACCGTCAAGGAAATGGAGAAGGAGGAAAAGCGGAAAATTCGCACATTTGCGCAGACCGGTCCTTCTGCGTATCATAAGAACCGAACAGAAAACAAGGAAAGGAGCAACGAACATGGAACTGACCTATACGATGCAGGGGGACTATCTGATTCCCGATCTGACCGTGCCGGAGAGCCCGAAGCTTGGGAAGTATGGAATGCTGCGGCGGACATTCCTCCGCAAACACCGGGATGGGATCTACACCGGGATGCTGCTGAACGGAACACTGAACAGTCATCTGGAGGAAGTGGACCGGCAAGCCAACGAGATGCTGGACGACCTGACCGAGCAGATGAAGGCGCTGAATGGAGTGACGGAGCAGCTGAAGGCGGAGGATCAGATGCGATGGGTGCAGATGATGAACTCCATTCGCCACTCGGCGGAGAAAGTGATTCTGAACGACCTGATCTACGCGTAACGCTCCCCACAGTTGAACAGCAACAGGAAATTATCGCAGAAGCGGAGGAAGAAAAATCCTCCGCTTTTTCTATTTCTCAGGAGGACATCGACGCCATTCTGACACGGGGCAGCGGCATCCATCAGGGCAAATTCCGCATCTATGAGCAGTTTCTCAAACAGGAGTCTCCCGAGAACAATATCACCTTTTTGAAAAACGAATATGGCATCGGCGGCGCGTATCCTGCAATTTCCGGCAGAAATCTCGATGAAAGCCACGACGCTAAAGGAATCAAAATCAGCAGAGGCAGAATCTCTCAGCCCGATGCAGAATTGCTTTTGCGGTGGAATAAGGTCGAGAAGCGGATCGGGGAGCTGATTCGCACCGACCGCTATCTGAGCCAGGCCGAAAAGGACGACTATCCCGCCTACCGGGAGCAGGCAGAGGTGCGTAAGGAACGATGTGAAATCTCTGAGGAGTTCCGGTCGATTGTCTATGATTATAACGACTTCGTGACGCAGCTCGGCGAGGAAAGCAAAGCGCTGAATCTGTATTATTTGTCAAGCTGCTGGGGTGCGTTCAGCGTGGGCGAAAAGAAAATGCGCGCCCGTACTGCGGAGGGTGACTTCATCCTCCCCATGATGCGCGAAGCAATGAATACGATCATTGCGGACAACACCCACCTGACCGCACGGTGCGAAGCCATGCTGGAAGCGTTGAACAGCGATGTGGCGAAGTCCCTTGAGCCGACCTTTGATGAGCTGAACCCTCCCCCGGAGGCCCGGAAGGAATACCGCTATCATCTTGGTGACACGGTCTATATCGGCACGCAGGAATACGAGCTGCTGTCTTTTGAGGAAAAGAAGGTCGTCCTCTTTGATACACAGTTCCCGCTGTTTAACAAAGAACTGTCTCGTGAGGAGTTCGATAACCGGCTCAAAGAAGATCCGCTGAATGACAAGCTGCTGCAAGTCGTGGAAGAACCCCCTGTCGCAGACAATACGAAGGCGAGAATATCCCTTGACACCGGCAGCAACAAGGTTCACTGGATCTACTTCAATCCCGATGCAGATGCAGGTGGACAGTATGTTTCCGGTGATCTTGATTTCTCTGTTTTTGAAGAGCTTGTCGAGCAGTATGACATTGCCAGCCATCCGGAAAACGCCGCCGACTTCCGAAATGACCTTGAAGGAATATCGGATCAGTTCCTTGCGGACATCAATACTCCGTTCTTCATGGAAGCTGAAAATGACTATGAGATGGACTGCGATTATATCGAGTTCACGCCGGAAAACCTCCTGAAGATTCACGAGGATATTCTATCTTTAGAGGCAGACCGGGAAGCAGCGCGAGAGACTGACCGATATGAGGCGGAGTTTGGTGCGGACGGCACACGGGTATTCAGAGAAACGGAAGATTTGGCAGAAGACGATTCCGAAATTGAGAGCCTAACGGACGAAGAATTGGATGCTCTGCCCATCAGCACCGTCAAAGACGGCGAGGTCGTGACCTACCCCAATGCGGAAGCCTTGCTGGATGACCAGGAAGAAGCGCTCGCCCCGCCTCTACAAGTGAAAAGGCCTTCCAAGATCGCGCCTCATGTGCTGCATCCGGAAATCAACACTGAGTACCGAACCAACTTCCAAATCGAGAGCGATGATATCGGTGTGGGCACGCCGCTGGAACGGTTCTATCACAATATCCGTGCCATTCAGCTTCTGAATAAGCTGGATGCGGAAAGCCGGTTGGCGACACCCACCGAGCAGCGCGTGCTTGCCGACTATGTGGGTTGGGGCGGGCTCTCTGAATTCTTCAAGGAGGAAAATCCCCATTATAGCGAGCTGAAGAATGTGCTTTCCGATGAGGAATATGCGTCGGCAAGAGAATCCACGCTGACATCCTTCTATACGCCACCCGTGGTAATCAAGGCGGTGTACAGTGCCTTGGAGAATATGCACTTCCAGACCGGCAATGTGCTGGAGCCCTCCTGCGGCGTTGGCAATTTTATGGGTCTTGTTCCCGAAAGCATGAATGACGCGAAATTCTACGGCGTGGAGCTTGACAGTATTTCCGGGCGAATTGCGCAGCAGCTTTATCAGAAAAACAGCATCGCAGTGCAGGGCTTCGAGAATACAAACCTTCCCGACAGCTTCTTTGACGCTGCAATCGGCAATGTCCCCTTCGGACAGTTCAAGGTGCCCGACAAACGCTACGATAAGCACAACTTTCTCATTCACGACTATTTCTTCGCCCGCACTTTGGATAAGGTGAGACCCGGCGGCGTGATTGCCTTCATTACCTCAAAGGGTACGCTGGATAAGGAAAATCCCAATGTCCGAAAGTATATTGCCCAGAGAGCCGACCTGCTCGGCGCTATCCGGCTGCCGAATGATACCTTCAAGGCCGCTGCCGGCACAGAGGTCACATCGGATATTATCTTCCTCCAGAAGCGAGACCGCCTGATTGACATCGAACCCGATTGGGTGCATCTGGCCACCGACGCCAATGGCATCCGGATGAACGCCTATTTTGTGGACAACCCTGAAATGGTGTTGGGCGACATGCAGATGGTCAGCGGGCCTCACGGCATGGAGTCCGCCTGTATTGCTTATGAAAATGCAGAGCTTGGGGACCTCTTGCGGGATGCCATCCAGAACATTCATGCCGAGATTACCGAATTTGAAATCGACGATCTTGAAGCGGAGGATGAGGACCTTTCTATCCCCGCTGACCCGGATGTGCGCAATTTCAGCTTCACGGTGGTGGACGGTAAAATCTATTACCGTGAAAACAGCCGCATGAATCCCGTGGATGTTTCTGCAACTGCCGAAAGCCGCATCAAAGGCATGATTGCCATCCGTGATTGTGTCCGGACGCTGATTGAGTACCAGACGGAGGACTATCCCGATGCCGATATCAAGGCAGAGCAGGAAAAACTCAATCGCCTCTATGATGATTTCAGCAAAAAATATGGGCTTATCAGCGCAAGAGCTAACAACTCGGCTTTCAATTCCGACAGCTCCTACTGCCTGCTTGCTTCGCTGGAGGTGCTGGACGATGAGGGCAACTTCCTCCGCAAGGCGGATATGTTCTCCAAGCGGACCATCAAGCAGAAGGTAACGGTGCAGTCGGTTGACACGGCTTCCGAGGCCTATGCCCTGTCTATTGCAGAAAAAGCGAGAATCGACATGCCGTATATGTCACAGCTCACCGGCAAAACCGAGCAGGAGCTGTTCGAGGATTTGAAGGGTGTTATTTTCCTCAACCCCATGCACATAAGCGAAGAGGACGGCAAGCCGAAGTATCTCCCTGCCGATGAATATCTCTCCGGCAATGTCCGTGAAAAGCTCCGTTGGGCAAAGCAGAGTGCGGAACTCTACCCCGAGGATTACGGAGAGAATGTCCGTGCTCTTGAGGCTGTGCAACCGGTTGACCTGACGGCAAGTGAAATTTCCGTAAGATTGGGCGCAACATGGCTGCCTCCGGAAATCATCGAGGAGTTCATGTTTGAGCTGTTCAGCACCCCGCGCTACTGCCAGTGGAACATCCATGTTCACTACGCGCAGTACACCGGCGAATGGAATGTGGAGGGGAAATCCTATGACCGCAGCAATGTGAAAGCCCACAATACCTACGGCACCGGCAGAGTTAATGGCTATAAGATCATGGAGGAAACCCTGAACCTCCGAGATGTAAGAATCTTTGACTACATTGAGGACGGCAGCGGCAGGAAAACGGCTGTGCTCAATAAGAAAGAGACGGCTATCGCACAGGGCAAGCAGGAGCTTATTAAGCAGGCCTTTGCAGACTGGATATGGAGCAATCCGGAACGCCGGGAGCAGCTGACTAAGCTGTATAACGAGAAGTTCAACAGCATTCGCCCCCGTGAGTATGACGGCAGCCACCTGAATTTCGTGGGAATCAATCCGGAGATCACGCTGAGGCCGCATCAGGTCAATGCCATTGCCCATATCCTCTACGGCGGCAACACCCTGCTTGCCCATGTAGTTGGGGCTGGGAAGACCTTCGAGATGGTAGCGGCGGCCCAAGAGAGCAAACGGCTGGGCTTGTGTCAGAAAAGCCTGTTTGTGGTCCCCAATCATCTGACGGAGCAATGGGCGAGCGAATACCTCCAGCTCTATCCCTCCGCCAACATTCTTGTGGCCACCAAGAAGGACTTCGAGACCAAGAACCGCAAGAAGTTCTGCGGGCGCATTGCCACCGGCGACTACGATGCGGTCATCATTGGGCACAGCCAATTTGAAAAGATCCCCATGTCCCTGGAACGACAGCGTGCCATCCTGCAGCAACAGCTGGATGAAGTGCTGGACGGCATTTCTGAATTGAAGAAAAACCGTGGGGATAATTTCTCCATTAAGCAGCTGGAGCGAACCAAGAAAACGGTCAAGCAGAAGCTGGACAAGCTCAATGACCAGTCCCGCAAGGATGATGTTGTGACCTTTGAAGAGCTGGGCGTTGATCGTATCTTCATCGATGAGGCGCATTACTATAAAAATCTCGCCGCATTTACAAAAATGCGGAATGTGGGTAACATCAGCCAAACCGAGGCCATGAAGTCCAGCGACCTGTATATGAAGTGCCGGTATTTGGACCAGCTGACCGGCGGCAGAGGCGTTGTGTTTGCCACCGGCACACCCATCTCCAACAGCATGGTGGAGATGTACACTATGCAGAAGTATCTCCAGTACAGCACACTTAAAAGGAACGACCTGCTCCACTTCGATGCCTGGGCCTCCACCTTCGGTGAGACGGTGACAGCCATCGAGCTCTCCCCGGAGGGCACGGGCTACCGCGCCAAAACGAGGTTTGCCAAGTTCTATAATCTACCGGAGCTCATGGCAATGTTCAAGGAGACCGCAGATATTCAAACGGCGGATATGCTCAAGCTCCCTGTGCCGGAGGCCCATTACCACAGCGTTGTTTTGAAGCCATCGGAAACGCAAAAGGAAATGGTGGCCTCTCTTTCGGAACGAGCCGAGCGTGTCCGCAATAAGATGGTGGATTCCAGCGTGGATAACATGCTCCTCATCACCAATGACGGCAGAAAGCTCGCCTTGGATCAGCGGCTCATGAACGATATGCTCCCCGACAGCGAGACAAGCAAAGTTGGGGCCTGTGCGGAGAATGTTTTTGACATCTGGCAGCGCACTGCCGACCGGAAATCAACACAGATGGTATTCTGCGACTTGTCTACGCCCCACGGCGACGGCAAGTTCAATGTGTACGATGATCTCCGAAATAAGCTGATTGCCAAGGGCGTTCCGGCAGAGGAAATCGCCTATATCCATACGGCAAACTCCGAGGCGCAAAAGAAAGAGCTGTTTGGCAAGGTGCGCTCCGGTCAGGTGCGTGTGCTCATCGGTTCCACGCAGAAAATGGGAGCCGGCACTAATGTGCAGACGAAGCTTGCGGCACTTCATCATTTGGATTGTCCGTGGCGACCGTCTGACCTGCAGCAGCGGGAAGGACGAATCATCCGCCAGGGCAACGAAAACAAGGAGGTCGATATTTACACCTATGTCACGGAGAACACCTTCGACAGCTACCTGTATCAGTTGGTGGAATCCAAGCAGAAGTTCATTGGGCAGATCATGACCAGCAAATCCCCGGTGCGTTCTGCGGAGGACATTGACGAAACCGCCCTGAGCTATGCGGAAATCAAGGCGCTGTGCGCCGGCAATCCCCATATCAAGGAGAAGATGGATCTGGACATTGATGTGACCCGTCTGAAGCTGCTCAAGGCCAACCATCTGAGCCAACGCTATTCGCTGGAGGATCAAATCCTGAAGGAGTTTCCGCAGAAAATCAAATCGTTGGAGCAGCGCATTGAGGGCTATCAGGCGGATATTGACCAGCGCAAAAGAAATACCGAGCCCAACGAGGACGGCTTCTCCCCGATGATTATGCCGGGTGGCACGGTAAGAGAAAAGAAGGCTGCCGGTGATGCCATCCTCGGCCTTTGCAAGTCCATGACAAGCCCCGATCCGATTCCCATCGGTCAGTACAGAGGCTTCGATATGGAACTGTCCTTCGACACCTTCAGCCGGGAATATAAGATCACACTGATTCATCAGCTGCGGCATACGGTCACGCTGGGTACGGACATCTTCGGCAATATTCAGCGACTGGATAATACCCTCAGTGCTTTTGAGGAACGAATGGCAGCGTGTGCCGAACAGCTGGAGAATACGCGGGTTCAGCTTGAAAATGCAAAGGCTGAGGTACAGAAGCCATTCCCCCAGGAAGAAGAGCTTGCAGCGAAAACCGCCCGTCTGAACGAGCTGAACGCCCTGCTAAACCTGGATAAGACGGAAAATGAGATCGTAGACGGTGAGCGAGGCGAGGAAGAGCCGCAGCGCACTTCAAGTGATAGGGAAAGATAAAACCGAATTTGCACAATTGCGGTGGCGAGCATTTGAGGATACAATAAACACAGAAAAGAATCGAGGTGCTGTAAATGTTTCGCCATAAAGCAGAGAAACGAATTGTTGAGTTGTCCCTTGACGAGGTGCGGCTGATGCGGGAAGCGCTTCTTACTTTTCGCAATAAGCTTCTTTCTGCCGGAAAGCCGACAGAGGATGTAAATGAGCTGATTATCAAGGTAATGAAATGAGGTGAGCAATTGGCAAATTTTTATATTTCCGATCTGCATATCGGACATGAAAATATTCTGCGGTTTGATAACAGACCGTTTGCGGATGTCAATGAGATGAATAACAAGCTCATAGAAAACTGGAACGCCAGAGTACGCAGCGATGACACGGTATACATTCTTGGCGATTTCATCTGGGCAAAAGAAAGCGAGTGGCCGTCCATTGTCGGTTTGCTTGGCGGCAACAAGGTGCTGATACGGGGCAATCACGATCCCAAGCAATTCAGCGCTGCCACAAAGCGTATGTTCCAAGAAATTACGAACTTGAAGGAAATCAAGGACAGCGGCAAGCATGTTGTGATGTGTCATTATCCGATTCCCTTCTTCCATGCCAGCTTCGCTTCGACAGCGTTCATGCTCTACGGTCATGTCCATCAGACGATTGAATATGAGTATATCGCAAAGCTGCGCCGTGAGGTAAAGGCAAATTCCACCGGTTACGGCACGCCGAACGGTAACTTCATCAATGTCGGTTGCATGATGCCGTATATGGATTACACGCCGAGAACGCTGGATGAGATTATAGAAGGAGATGCAAGGTATCATGAAGAAAATCCCGACGCTCTTTGAGTGGGTATTTGATACATACATTGTCTCCGTGTGGATGATCTGATTTCGACCCAAAACCAAATAATCTTTACGCAGCCGCTTGGTTTCCAAGAGAAATCAGGCGGCTTTTTCTATTGAAGGAGTGATTTTATGATATGGGAAGCCTAATCTACTATGGTGCACTATTCCTTGCAAAGGTGCTTGACAATGCACTCAGCACAACAAAGACAATACTGATTCAAAGAAGTCGGTGGCTGCTTGCCGGGATTGCGGTGGTACTGTCCGACTTTATCTATTTCTGGCTAACAAAGAGAATTGTTTCAGGTGACAACAATTGGGCGATTCTCATCGCCTCTCTTGCTGGCGGCGTGGGCTGTGCACTTGCCTGCCTGTTCAGCGAGAAGTTGTCAAAGGACAGAACCTATGTAAATGTGATCATGTCGGACAATCTCAGAGCTATGCAAAATTTCCGGGACTTTCTGGCCACCCATCACATAACAAATGTGGCTGCCGATACCTATACCTTGGACTGGAGCAAGAAAACTATCTCCATAACTGCATACCCGGAAACAAAAGAACAATCACGCCTAATTACGGAATATATCGAACATAGTCCACTGAAATTCAAGCGTGTTGTTCAAAAAACATAAGGAGGAAGCAAAATGACAAACGAAGAACTGAACACCGCTTTATATAAGAAGGTGTTCGCAGAACAGGAGAAGTATCGGGAGTGGCTGCTTTCCCAGCCGCCCGACGAAATCCTGAACCACTGCTACGAGTACACGGTACGGGAGGACATCGTGCTGGCACTGGAGGAATACGACTTGTCCGATAAGCAGTGCAAGGCGCTCCTGAAATCGCCCTGTCCGCTTGCAGATGTGTTCAAGGACTTCGAAAAGCGGGAGACCGACCACATGGACAACATCCGCGATACCATCGAGTGCCGAGCCAATGCGGTCATCCGGGCCGATTTCCTGAGAGACCGGCGTGAAGCGAGGTGATGCCCTATGAGCTATATTGCTGCGGAGGATGTTGCCAAGGCCAAGGAAATGGATCTTTTGACTTACCTCCGTAATTATGAACCGCAGGAGCTTGTCCATGTATCCGGAAACACCTATTGCACCAGAGAACACGATTCCCTGCGAATCAGCAATGGCAAGTGGTGCTGGTTCTCACAGGGCATTGGCGGCAGATCGGCGCTGGACTATCTTATCAAGGTGAAGGGCATTCCTTTTACGCAGGCAGCAGAAATTATTCTCGGACGGGAGGCAGAAAAGCCTCCCGTTTTCTATCGCCAGAAGGAACGAAAGCATACGAATTTGCTGATGCCGGAGCTGTCCGAAACAACGGACCGCGTGGAGAAATACCTGCAAGGCCGAGGAATTCACCCGGTTATTATCCGTTATTGCCTGGATAACAAGTTGCTCTTTGAGTCTGCAGATTACCACAATGCGATGTTCGTAGGGTACGACAAGGACGGCAAGGCAAGATATGGCGCTCTGCGCAGCACCGTCAGCAGCTATAAGGGCGAGCTGACCGGCAGCGACAAGCACTTCTCTTTTTTCTTGGAGGGAAAGCCGAATGCGGAACACATTCATGTGTTTGAATCCGCCATTGACCTGCTAAGCTTTGCAACCTTGACGCTGCTTGCCGGGCGCGACTGGAAAAGTGAAACCTATTTGTCTTTAGCCGGTGTGTTTCAGACTAAACGAGAGAATGTTGTGCCGGTGGCCTTGAGTAGATTTCTTGGCGAGCACCCATCCGTCCGCAAAATCCATCTTCATTTGGATAACGATGCCGTCGGACGAGGTGCTGTGAAAGGAATTGTTGGCGGGCTGCAGGGAAAATACCAGGTCTATGACGAGCCGCCCGCCCATGGAAAAGATGTAAATGACGAGCTGAAAATCCGTGTAGGACTTATGAGAGAAAGAAAGGAGCGGGAACGCACATGAACATTGCAATTTATCAGATCGACCCGGACCGGGACGAGAACAATGTCGCCTTCTTGAACTATGAAAATCTGGAGCGCTTTCAGGGCTCTGCCGAACTTCGCAGCGAGATCTACGATAAGGTGTTCGAGGGCGAGGTGGAATGCGGTACCCTGGAAGAAGTGTACCAGATGTTCAACCTTGACCATCCGGACGGATATCGGGGCAGGTCCCTTTCCGTTTCGGATGTGGTTGAGGTCGTAGGCGAGGAAAAATCCACCTTCCATTTCTGCGACAGTATCGGCTTTCGGGAAGTGGATTTTGACCCGGATATGACCGAGCCCCTGAAAGAGAAGAAAATCAAAGTGGTGCTCTGTGAACCGGGCAAGGTTGCCAGAGTTGCAGAGATCGGGACGGAGCTTTCCGATTTGCAGAGGGTGGTCGGCGGGCTGATCGAGCCCTATTATCCCTTTGAAGAGCAGGTCTGCATCGTCTGTAATGAGTAGTTCCTACAAATGAGTAGTAATTGAGCAAAATGCCCAGAATCCCGGGCGTTTAAGCATAATTTACTACACATAATCAGAAAGTTTTCTTTCCAAATTGTGTTAACCATTGCAATAAATCTTCATCCTCCTCCCAAGGCATTGTGGTATTGGGTGTGTAATTCGGCACTTTCTCCTCAAATACTTTTCGCTTCATCTCTGCATCGATGCGAGCGTAAACCTCTGTTGTAGAGATGTCTGCATGCCCAAGAAAATCTCGAATATATATCATGTTAACACCAGCTCGCAGCAAGTGCATGGCTTTGGTGTGGCGTAATACATGAGGAGATATATTCTGTGGTTCAAGTACCGGAGATGCCTTTGCCGCATACTTCTTCAGAATATAGGTGACTCCATAGCGAGATAAAGCCTGCTTTTTTGCATTATAAAATAGCGGAATCATCTGAGACTGAGAATCGGAATGAAAGCTGCGGATATATCTGTCCAACAGTTTGCAGGTATCCTTCATCAGGGGAACCTGACGAACTTTTCGTCCTTTTCCAGTTAGAATAACCATTGGGGGGTGTGTTAGACGGACATCTTTCAGCCTAAGATCCACCAATTCCTGTACCCGTGCGCCAGAGTCATACAGTAGTGCAAGAAGTGTCAAATCTCGGAGCCCTTGTCGGGTAGATGCATCTGGTTGGGACAGAAGAAGTGACAGATCATCCTCCGTCAAAAACGGTATCAATGCCTTTTCGTACTTTTTGGGTCGCAGATTAATAATGTCAACGCAGTTTTCTATGTTTTCCGGAAACTTGTACTGTACAAAATGAGCAAAGGCCTTTATGGCGGCAAGTCGCTGGTTTCTTGTTGTAACCGCAATATGGCGGGATGTTTCTAACCAATCCAGAAATTCAGAAACAAGTTCCATATTCAGATAGCGCAATTCTATATAATTTGCGGAGATGCCTTTCTTTTCTTGAAAAAATAGAAGGAGTTGCTTGAAAGTATCTCTGTATGAATGGGTGGTATTGGGACTCACCCCGCATGTAGTAGGCAGATAGATTGAGAAATACTCGGTCAGTGCTTTGGTAAAGTCAGTTTTCCTCATCCGTCTCACCTCCAACCGGAATAATGCCGACAAATGCTCTGTCAAGTTTTTGGGAAAGTTCCGGGAACGAAGCAACCGTCAGGTGAATATACCAACAGGTTTCACGGTAACTCTTATGTCCCAAATACGCGGCAAGGCGAGGAACGATTACCATGGGATCATACCCATCAGAAAGTTGTTTTTCCAGTGTATGAACTGCGAATGTATGCCGAAAATCATGCACACGAGGGCCATTGCCGGTGTGAGGAATATTGCATGCGAATAGCAGCTCGCGAAAATTATCATAGATTGTTTTAATAGAATAATGGCCACAAGCAGATGGAAAGAACCATTCTCTTTCATCTGGTAACTGAGCAGAGTAGCTTCGGAGATACTCTATTACGCTATTGTGGACAGGGACAAGTCTATCCTTACCTCCTTTCCCGTTGTGTACAGTAATAATGCCTGTATCCAAATCGACATCCTTCACTCTTAGCCGGAGCACCTCACCTATACGAAAACCACAGCAATATAAAAGCCGGATAACAGCAGGTATGACCAGATGCCTTGTTGGCGCATTATTCCTGACCGGCAGATTATCTGCTGCATATAATAATCGCCGTATTTCTTCAACAGTAAATATATGCGGGGTAAAAGTCGAACTGTTCTTTAGTTTGCTGGTATCCGGGACATAGGAGATTCCGTCCTGCGTGTATGCAAATTTTGCAAAAGCGCGTATCGCATTATGTCTGACTATTTTCGAACGGTTTGAAAGATATGGCTTTAATAAATCCCATGCGTCAATAAGCTCTTTTGTCACCACGGGGGCATCCGAGAGTTCCTTTGAAAGGCAGTCCAGTTCCTGCATATAATAGCCGCAATGCACGGAGGTATATCCCTCATTTTGTCGAGATTCCAGATATTTCCATATTATTGGCGCAAGCTGGCTTGTGAAAGTAAATTGTTTCATAGTAATCCCTCCAAACTCAGCGAACATAACCGCATATGTTCAATATCGACCCGCAAGTAGGTTTCTGTTACACTGATGTTACTGTGACCGAGGATTTGGGACACATCCTGCACCGGAGTGCCTTTTCTCAGCATATTTGTGGCAAACGAATGGCGGATAGTGTGTACGCCTGTGTGCCTCTTTGTTGGGATAGCAATCCCTGCTCTGCGTAAATACTTATGAAATTCCGGATTGAAATTGTTATGCTCACCCAATGGCTGAAACGGTGCGTTATGGCTCAGAAAGATAAAAGCCGAGGAGGACTGTGGGCGGCCATCTTGCAAATAAGAAATAATCGCCATACCTAGCTCTTTGCTGAGTGGCAGACTCAAGGCGTTCCCTGTCTTCTGCTGAGAAAGTGAAATGCAGTTTTCCTTCCAGTTAATATTTGAAAATTTGAGTCCCAAAACGTCGCTTATCCTTAACCCTGTTCTTGCAAGAAGCAGAAAAATCGCGTAATTCCGCCTTCCAACTGGATTGGCAGTATCGATGACTGCAAGAATCTTGTCGATTTCTTCAGGACTCCATACCTGTGGAATCTGGGGTGCAGTGCGTTTGAAGTTTGGGAGTTGAAGGGAATAATCCAAATCCGTATATTTGTGGTCATAAAGCCAGTGCAGGTAAGCACCAACTTGTCGGCATCTTGCTCTACGAACATTCATGCATATTTCTGAAGCATTGCTCATAGCCGTGGAAAAACAGTTGATAGTCTCCGCATTTATGCTTTTGATGTTCTGTGTGTTTGATGAATGAACAGCAAGCAAGAAAAGCCTCAATGCTGCTATTGTGTTGTCCATCCACGATCTCGAAAAATTCTGCATTTTGCAATAACTCAGGTAGTCGGAAAAAAACTTATCGAAACAATCGTCATCAATAGAAGCAACGCCATAAACTTTACGGCGGCACACTGTTCCCGTGCGAAAAATCTCGTCCAATGCATTCATGTGACGCCGTGCATGGCGCATTCGACCGTCAAGAGTCTGATCTATAGCGTGGACATCGACTCCGAAGTATTGAAGCAAAAACTGCTCTGCAGTTTCACGGCTATAAGCGGGAGAGGCTGAATACGAAAGAAATCTGTTCCATGTAGCTCTATAAAACCCAAGAGTACTTTTCTTGTAACCCTGACCGAGTAGCCATTGCTCGGTCTTTTCCATCAATTCCTTGATTGGTATTGTTGCTTCAGACATTATAAAACCTCCTGATGTTATTTGCAGAGCATTGTGTCTCTACATTATGTAGAGTATCACAAAAAGCTACCGGCTAAAATACAAATGAAATCAGGAGGTACGAAAGGAGATGTCAATTATGCTACACATAACATATAACTACGCATTACAGACGTTATGTGGTGCACCACATAACGTTTGCAACGATGAGGGCAAGTACAACGGCATGCGGCCCTGTCGAGCCATCTACGGAGGAGACAGGGAGATGATGGACATTATCTTCGGCCCCTTTTTCATCTGCGATTGCAGCACGCCGTACTTTGGCTCCCTCAACAAGGAGCAGCTGGAACGCTACACGAAGCAGTTTCAGAATCCGGAGCGCTTCTTTCGTGTCGGCGGGGAGATCAAGGCCGTTCCCTATAAGCTCGAAAAGGACCACGAGCGCTGATGGAGGTGATGACATGAAGATGATTGACGATGTAATCATAATTGGAATCGACAGCGGCTACGGCAATATCAAAACCGCAAACTGCTGCTTCCCGGCAAGCGTTTCCACCTATGCCAAGGAGCCGGTGTTCAAAGAAAATCTGCTTGTCTTTGAAAGCAAGTTCTACCTGATCGGTGAAGGGCACAAGGAGTTCCTTGCGGATAAGACGAAAGATTTTGACTACTATGTGCTGGCGCTTGCAGCTATCGCGCGGGAACTGAATATCCGAAAAATGACCTGCGGCAAAATCAGAATTGCGGCAGGTCTTCCTCTTACTTGGGTCAGCGGTCAGCGGGACGAGTTCAGGGACTATCTCTTGCAGAACAAAGCCGTAGACTTCTCGTTCCGAAATGTCTCCTACCATGTGGAGATCGTGGGCGTGGATGTATTTCCCCAGGGCTTTGCTGCGGTGGCAGACCGGCTTTCTGACTTTCGGGGCGTAAACATGATCTGCGATATTGGAAACGGCACCATGAATATCATGTTCATCAATGACAAAAAGCCGGTTTCCGGGAATATGTTTACGGAGAAATACGGTACACACCAGTGCCTGCTGGCCGTGCGGGAGAATGTCATGCGTGCGTATCACACCACCGTGGATGAGGCGATTATCAACCGGGTGTTCCGTTTCGGTACGGCAGATATCAAGGAGGAGTATCTGAAAACCATTACCGACACGGCCACCGATTATGTGGAGGGCATTTTTCAGAGACTTCGTGAGCACGAGTACAATCCGGAGCTGATGAGGCTGTATGTTCTCGGCGGCGGCAGCTGCCTGATCCGCAACTTTGGTGTGTACGATGCTTCCCGGGTGACCATCAACGATGACATCTGCGCTACGGCGAAGGGGTATGAATATCTCGCGTATGTGAATCTTTTGAAAAACGGGGGTACCGTATGAGCTCTAAGCGACTCTCCTTGAGGTTTAATCTCAACAATCCGGGCGATCTGGCGGCATGGGAATACCTTCATCGGCTCGATGGCGACTCGATCAATAAGGAGATTATTTCGATGATTAACGCCTCAAAGCAGAATAACGACCTTCGGGAGCTTTTGAGACAAACCATTACTGTGGCAATGCAGGGAATGGCTCTTCAGCCGGTAGAGAAGAAGGCAGAAATCAGCGAAAATGATTTGGCTGCGCTTGATTTTATCAATAGCCTGTGATGGCATCAATTTTGATGCCGCTTTTTTCTGCCCGAAAGATGGAGTGGCATCATTTTTGATGCCACATTTCAAAAGAATTGGAGGTGAAAACGATATGGAAAAGGAAAAGCGCGCATTGTCCTGGCGGGAGTTCGTGGAGTCCGGCTTTGACGGTCGTGAATATCAGTTCCCCGATTTTGAGGGGACTTTTGCAGCGACGATTGCCTGTAAACGCTGGGATAGGAACAAAAACCTGTTGGCATATCTTGATTTCGATGACGGAAGAAAGATCATGACATCAGCATGGAGCGAAAAGAACTATTTGGGTTTGGCAGACATTCCTCTGAATACCTGCGTAAGTGTTTCGTTCCAGTTCTCTGCAAAGGGCATTTCGTACCTTAGAAGTGTCGAGGTAATTTGAATCGTGGGGTTGGTGGCATTGTCTTAACAAGCAACGAATCTGTCCGTACAGATTCCGCTTGTCTGGGGCAATGCCCCTGAAACCCCAACAGAAAGGATGAGTATTTTTGAGAAAAAGAAATTGTAGAGTGGAGGTTTGCTTCACAAAGGATGAACTGTCCGTGCTTTCCAAGAAAGCCAAGAAAGCAGGGCTGTCCATCGGCGGCTTTGTTCGCCGCAGTGTAGCAGATAAGGAAATTAAGGAAGCGCCGCCAGCGGATATTCCCATGCTGCTTCGGGCCATGCGGCAGGCGGGGTACAATCTGGATCAGACCTTGAAGAGATTCAACACCACCAATGTGCCGGATATGCCGCAGTTTCGGAAGGGATTGGAGGAAATCAGAGCCGCCACGAAAATGGTGTCTGATGCGTACACCTCCGATTATCAGTAATGGCGGTTACATCGATCTGGCCCATAAAAGGACGGGTGGACAAGGTCATCAATTACGCCCGCAATCCAGAGAAAACGCATGACAAGGAAAGACTCTCGGAGCTTCATGAAATCGAAGGCGTGGTGGAATATGCTGCCGACGAGATGAAAACCGAGAAAAGAGCCTATGTCACCTGCCTCAATCTCCACAGCGAGGAAACGGCGGCGCAGGAGTTCATGGAGACAAAGCGCCTGATGCATAATGAGGGCGGCAGGTCCTGCTATCACGGTTATCAGTCCTTTAAGGCAGATGAGGTGGACGCAGATACGGCACACAGCATTGGTGTCGCCCTTGCCAGAGAGTTATGGGGCGACCGCTTTCAGGTCGTGATCGCTACCCACTGCAACACCGGGCATTATCACAATCACTTTGTCATAAACTCCGTTTCCGATGTGGACGGCAAGAAGTTCTATAACTCACCGGCGGATTACAGACGGATGCGGGAGGTCTCCGACCGGCTGTGCCGGGAAGCCAAGATTTCCGTGATAGAGTGCCCTGCCGACCGCAGAGCCAATTACGGAGAATGGCTTGCCGAGAAGAACGGCAAGCCGACCATGCGCAACAGAATACGCGAGGATATTGACAGGGCGATCCTCGCCTCAACTACGGAGCGTGAGTTCCTGCGCGTCATGAAGGAAATGGGCTACGAGGTGATTACAAAAACGCCGAAGGGCTCGCCGAGGGTCCACCCCATTGTAAGAATCGTGGACGGCGGGAAGAACTTCCGCTTGGACAAACTGGGTGAATACTACGAGCTGGATTCCATCAAGCAGCGGATTCAGAACAACTACCGCCGCAAGACGCCCTTCCCCAAGGTGGCGGAGGACACGAAAGCGCCCTATTATCAATACAAGGAGAAAGCAAAGAAGGCCACCGGCCTTTACGCCCTGTACCTATATTACTGTTATGAGCTTCACATCATCGTGCATAAGCCGGCATCTGTAAAAAAGGTGTCGGCTTTTTTGCGTGAGGATGTGACGAAGCTCGACAGATACATTGCTCAGGCGGATTTCCTTGCCAAAACAGGAATTGAAACTGTGGAGGCCCTTGCCGGCTATAAGGCCGAAAAGGAAAAACAGGTGGAAGCTTTGACGCAGCAGCGCACGGGACTGAAAAATGAACTAAAGCGGCACATAAGAAAAGAAGATTTCCAAAGTGCTGAAGCAACCAGAGCCCGGATCGCGGAGCTGACCACAGAGCTGAAAACCTGCCGGAAGGATATTGTGCTGTGCTCCGACATTGCTGATCGGTCGGAACAGGTTCGTAAGAATCTTGAGCAAATCGAGCAGCAGAAAATCGAACGAAAGGAGAGAACGGAAAATGAGTTACTCGTCAGGAGAAGCAGCCGAGCAGGTCGTGAGGATGACACTCAACGGCGTTGAGGTGGCTGCAAAAATCAGTGGGAAAGCCGCTGAGCGTTTGGCAGTGCTGCTTTATGCGGTGCTGAAGGACCAGAAAAAGACGCGCGGGAAAACACGGCTCAACAGTATGCTCCGCAGCGGAAAGGAACTCAAGGTCTTTGCCATTGGCGACAGAGATCTTGAAAAGTTCTGCCGTGAGGCAAAGAAGTACGGCATCCTGTATTGTGTTTTGAAGGACAAAACGGCGAACGACGGCCACACCGATGTGTTTGTCCGCGCGGAGGACGCAAGCAAGATCAACCGCATTTTTGACCGCTTCGGCATTGCCACCGCAGACATCGGCTCGGCGCGTACCGAAATCGTCAAGGCAAAGGAGGAACAGAAGAACGCGGACATTCCTGTTCCCGACCGCAACACCACGGAAAAGGACAAGGAGGAAGCCTTCCTGGATGCGCTTCTTGCCCCTGCGCCCAATAAGGAGGAGGCGCAAACGCAAAACCCCACGCAAGGCCCGGCTGCGAAATCCCGTCCGTCCGAGCCTACATCAAATCAGCGCGAGAAAACCGTCAGGGGTATCTCTGATCCTACGGAACGCTCCCGCCCATCTGTCCGGCAGGAAATGAAGGAGATCCGGGAGGAGCAGAGACAGAGGACGAGCTCCGCGCAGAAAAGCAAGGACGAACCCAACAGAACCTCTGAGCACAGGCCTGTGCCGAAAAAGAAAAAAGACAAGGAGAGATGACCATGGCAAACTATGACGATATTTTCAATGCCTCCGCGCAGAAGGGTACGGAGGATAAGAGCTTCGTTTCCTTCAACAAGGAGGAGTGGGCTGCACAGAAGAAGCAGGAGCGCGAGAGCGCTTTTGCCATGATTGATGAGACTGCACAGCGCATGGCAAATGACGGCAGCCTCTTCCAATCCTATCTGGATGTGCAGGCGCGTTTTGACCGCTACTCTGTGGGCAATGCGGTTCTGATCACCGCCCAGAAAGCCGATGCCACCCAGCTTTCGGATTTTAAGGGCTGGAAGAATAACGGCGTGTTCATCAAAAAGGGCGAAAGCGGAATCGTATTGCTGGAGCCCGGCGAGGAATACACCAAGGAGGACGGCACCGTGGGTGTCAGCTACAACTCCAAGAAGGTGTTCGACATTTCCCAGACGACCGCAAAGGCCAAGGACCGCCCCGCGATGAAGCGGGACGAACGGCTGCTTCTGAAAGCCATCATCCACAATGCACCTTGCCCCATCGAGATCAGCCAAAAGCTGCCGGAGAACATCAACGCCGTATATCGCCCTGACGACAAGAAAATCTATGTTAGACCTGGGCTGGAGGCCGGTGACATTTTCCGCGGCATTTCTCAGGAGCTTGCTCACGCGCATCTGGATAGCGGTGCGTATAAGCGCAGCGACCATGCCTTTACCGCCTACTGCGTGTCGTATGTACTCTGCAGCCGGTACAATGTGCCGAAGGATATGTTCCGCTTTGACAGACTTCCCGAAGGATTCTCTACGATGGATGCCCGCAGTGTGAGAAACGAGCTGTCCAAGATCAGAGATGTGGCCAATGAGATCTCGTCCGACATGGCGAAGGTGCTGGACAAGAGCATGAAGCCCAAGGAACGCAGGGATGAAGCAAGATAAGGAGGTACCCCAATATGGCTGAGGAAAAGAAAGTCGTCACGCTGGACGATTTTGAGCAGCGTCTGATGGTCAGCGGCCTGATGGATTTTCGGAACGATCTTCTCCGGGACGAAAAGCCCACAGAAGACATTAACGATTTGATCCTGAAGGTCATTGATGCCCCAACAAAGAAAGAAAAACGGAGAGCCGACCGTGAGGCAAGATAAGCTCTCCAAGCAGAATGTGATCCTTTATCTTTGCGGCATAATTCCGGTTGTGTGGCTCGGTCTGCTGATTGCTCCCTGCTTAAAGGATGGATTGCCCGGACTGGTTCGGCAGTTCGGATCGGTGATGCAAAACCCATTCCAGATACAGCTTTGTGAGGACAGTGTAAAAACTGTCCTCACTTTGCTTTTGGTGTACGGGATCGCCATCGGCGTCTATCTCTCCACGGAGCACAATTACAGACGGCGAGAAGAGCACGGATCAGCTAAATGGGGCGCGGCTGGTTCGGTCAACAAGAAATATGCCAACAAGGATAAGACGGAAAACAAGCTGCTGACGCAAAATGTCGCCATCGGCCTGGACGGAAGAAAGCACCGCAGAAACCTGAATGTGCTGGTATGCGGCGGTTCCGGTGCAGGTAAAACACGCTTCTACGCCAAGCCCAACATTATGAATGCGAATACTTCTTTCGTTGTGCTTGACCCGAAGGGTGAACTGCTCCGGGATACCGGCCATCTGCTGGAGGAGAAGGGCTATGAAATAAAAGTCCTTGACCTCATTGATATGGAGAAAAGCCATTGCTACAACCCGTTCGTGTATATCAGCAGCGATGATGATATTCAGCGGCTTACCACAAACCTTTTTAAGAACACAACGCCCAAAGGCAGTCAGACGCAGGACCCGTTCTGGGATCAGACTGCGGCAATGCTTTTGAAAGCCCTTGTCTGCTATCTCCATTATGAGGCTCCGCCCGATGAGCAGAACTTCTCCATGGTCATGGAGATGATCCGAGCCGGCGATGTAAAGGAGGACAACGAGGAGTATCAATCTGTTCTCGATGAGCTTTTTGAGAGATTGGAGGAACGGAATCCGGAGCATATCGCTCTCAAGTATTATCGGGCGTATCACTCCGGCAGCGCTAAGACACTGAAATCCATTCAGATTTCCCTTGTCTCCCGTTTGGAAAAGTTCAATCTGGATTCACTGGCCGGCATCACCCAATGCGATGAGATGGATTTGGGGCAAATCGGCGAAAAGAAAACGGCGGTATTCGCCGTAATTCCTGATAACGACAGCTCCTTCAATTTCATCGTGGGTATGCTCTATACCCAGCTGTTTCAGCAGCTCTACTATCAGGCCGACTCCGTTCACGGCGGCAGGCTGCCCGTACATGTGCATTTCGTCATGGACGAGTTTGCCAATGTCGCCCTGCCGGATGAGTTTGATAAGCTCCTGTCCACCATGCGAAGCCGTGAGATTTCCGTTTCCATCATCATTCAGAATCTTGCGCAGCTGAAAGCTCTGTTCGAGAAGCAATGGGAGAGTATTGTGGGCAACTGCGATGAATTTCTGTACCTGGGCGGTAACGAGCAGAGTACCCACGAGTATGTTTCCAAGCTGCTGGGTAAGGAGACCATCGATACGAATACCTACGGACGGTCTCGCGGCAGAAACGGAAGCTATTCTACCAACTATCAGCTTGCCGGACGAGAGCTGATGACACCTGACGAAGTGCGTATGCTGGACAACCAGTACGCACTTCTTTTTATACGCGGAGAGCGCCCCATCCGGGATCTCAAGTATGACATCCTTCATCATCCCAATGTGGCGCTTACGACGGACGGTTCCGCACCGGCCTATACTCACGGCGAGGATACCCGAAGTATCGCTTCCATGGCGTTCAGCTTCGACAAGAAGGCTGTCAAAAACGCCGAAAAGATGGAGGCAGAAAAACATGAATTCTTGCTCTACTCGGAAGAGGAGCTGGAAGAACTACTCGATGAAAAGGAGAAAAAAGACAATGAAGAAACTTAATGCAAAGAAGAACACCAACAAGCCGGAGATTCCCGGCAAGGTCAAGAAGGGCTACCGCATTTATGTGATGGCTGTCCTTGCCCTTACGCTTACTATGAGCATGGGCATGACCGCCTTTGCCGCAGGCGACCCCATTACCGTCGTCAACAACCTCAGCGACTTTATCTTCGGCCTCATCCGTGCGGTCGGCCTGATTCTGCTTGGCTGGGGCATTGTGCAGGTCGGTCTCAGCTTCCAGTCCCACGATCCGAGCCAGCGTTCCAACGGTTTCCTGACTCTGGCCGGCGGCGTCATCATCACCTTTGCAAAGGAAATCCTCAACCTCATTGTTGGCTGATCCGGTTTCCGCAAAAGGGGCGGTCGTAAAGACCGCCCCGAAGGGAGGTGTAACGAATGTCGGATAACTGGGTTGTGCAGAACCTTGAAAATGCACTGGAGGTTTGGAACGATAAGCTGTCGGAAATCTGGCAGCTGATCACGCAGTCACCGCAGACATTCAAAGGTGGCTCGATTTGGTCGATTATTTGCAGCATCCACGGAGCGCTGCAGGCCATCGGCTATGCTCTGCTGGTTCTGTTCTTTGTGGTGGGAGTCGTAAAGACCTGCGGCTCCTTTGCCGAGCTGAAAAAGCCGGAGCACGCAGTGAAGCTGTTCGTTCGCTTTGCGATTGCCAAGGGATTGATTACCTACGGCATGGAGCTGATGATGGCAATTTTGGAGATTATCCAGGGCGTGGTCAGTACGATCATGAATTCTGCCGGCTTTGGAAGCCCTCAGGCAACGGTGCTGCCGCAGGAGATCATCACGGCGGTGGAGGATTGCGGCTTCTTTGAGTCCATTCCCCTGTGGGCTGTGACGCTTATCGGTGGACTGTTCATTTGGGTGCTGTCCTTCGTGATGATTCTGAGTGTATATGGTCGCTTTTTCAAAATGTATATGTACACCGCACTTGCACCGGTTCCGCTTTCCGCCTTTGCCGGAGAGCCTACGCAGAACATCGGAAAGAGCTTCCTGAAAAGCTATGCGTCTGTGTGCCTGGAGGGAGCAATCATCGTTCTGGCCTGCATCATCTTCTCCGTGTTTGCGTCCAGCCCGCCTGTTGTTGATCCGAATGCAGCTCCGGCTTCTATGGTGTGGAGCTACATCGGCGAGCTGATTTTCAACATGCTCATTCTGGTCGGCGCGGTGAAGATGGCAGACCGGCTTGTAAAGGAGATGATGGGCATCTGATATGGCAAAGCGTGTACTGAATCAATGGCGCGGATATACCGTGGCTGATTGCGATTGCAAATATTGTCTCTATTACGGCGGCAGAAAGAAAGGCGAAGTAAATTGCCTTGCAGAGGAATGTGTCTGCAAGGAGGAACTTCAGGAGGCTCTGCGCCGGGAAAGGAATGAAAATGGAGGTCAAAATCAATAGAGAGATTCGGAACTATACCGAGTCTATGTTTTTCGGACTGTCCCTCAGACAGTTCGTTTTTTCTTTACTGGCTGTTGGCGTTGCGGTGCTTTTGTACTTTGTTTTGAAGCCCTATGTGGGGACGGAAACAGTTTCGTGGATGTGCATCCTCGGTGCCGCTCCCTTTGCGGCAATGGGCTTTGTGAACTACAACGGTATGACCGCAGAGCAATTTGTGTGGGCTTGGCTCCGGAGCGAAATGCTGGAGCCCAAGCAGATCAAGTTCGAGCCGGTGAATATCTACTACGAGGCGTTGAAGGACGCTATCGATGAACGCGAAAAGGAGGTTTCCAAGCACAATGATTAAGAGTATCAAAGCGATCCTTGCACAGGACAAGGAAAAGTTTAAGGTTCCGAGAAAAGTGCAGGACCTTATTCCGATCAAGAACATCTGGCCGGATGGCATTTTCAAGGTTGGGAATAAGTTCTCTAAGTCCTTCCGATTCTCGGACATCAACTATCTGGTGGCAAGCCGTGAGGATAAAGAGAGCATGTTTCTGACATACTCGGAGCTTCTGAACAGCTTGGACAGCGGAGCTACCACGAAGATCACCATCAACAATCACAGGCTGAACAGATCTGATTTTGAGGAATCCATCCTGATGCCCATGAAGCAGGACGGGCTGGATGAATACCGCAAAGAGTATAACGATATGCTCTTGGACAAAGCGACCGGAGCAAACGGAATCACGCAGGAAAAGTATATTACCATCACCGTGGCCAAGAAGGACATCGAGGAAGCACGGGCATATTTTGCGAGAATCGGAGCGGATTTGACCGCCCATTTCGCAAATCTGGGCTCCAAGTGTGTGCCCCTGAACGCCGTTGAGCGGCTGCGCATTCTCCACGACTTTTATCGCCCCGGTGATGAGGCGGCATTCTCGTTTGATATGAACCGGAAGGCGCGTCTGGGGCATGATTTCCGTGACTACATCTGCCCGGACAGCATAGAGCGTACTGCGGATCATATCAAGCTGGGCGAGAAATATGCCAGAGTGCTTTTCCTCAAGGACTACGCCAGCTATATCAAGGACAGCATGTTCTCGGAACTGACCGAGCTGAACCGCAATCTTATGCTGTCCATTGATGTGATCCCCATTCCTACCGATGAAGCCGTCCGTGAGGTGGAGCGCCTCTTACTGGGCGTGGAAACGAACATCACCGGCTGGCAGAGAAGGCAGAATCAGAACAACAATTTCTCCGCTGTGGTTCCCTACGACATGGAGCTTCAGCGCAAGGAATCCAAGGAATTTTTGGACGACCTGACCACCCGCGATCAGCGCATGATGTTTGCGGTGGTCACAATGGTGATTACCGCAGACACCAAGGAGCAGTTGGACCTGGATACGGAAACGGTGCTGTCTACAGCGAGAAAGCACATGTGCCAGATGGCGACGCTGAAGTATCAGCAGACGGATGGACTGAATACGGTGCTCCCCATCGGGACGAGGAAAATCAACGCATTCCGAACGCTAACCACGGAGAGCCTGGCGGTGCTGATGCCTTTTAAGGTGCAGGAGATCATGGACAAGGGCGGCATTTACTTCGGCGAAAATGCCATTTCCCACAATCTCATCATGTGCAATAAGGCAAATCTTCTGAACCAGTCTGCATTTCTGCTCGGTGTCCCCGGCTCCGGTAAGTCGTTCTCGGCAAAGGAGCTGATCACCTTCCTCATTCTGAACACCAACGATGATATTCTGATCTGTGACCCCGAGGGAGAATACGCGCCGCTTATTGAAGCTATGGGCGATCTCGGCTCGGTGATCCGTGTGTCTGCCGGCGGCAGAGACAGATTGAACGCCATGTATATGGTGGACGGGTACGGTGAAAACAACCCCATTGTTGTAAAGTCTGAGTTCATCATGTCTTTGATCGAGCAGATCGACAAGAAGGGCGTCGGCCCGCAGCACAAGTCTATCATCGACCGCTGCATCACCAATGTGTACTGCAATGCGGCGGACACCGGGACGATTCCTACTCTCTGCACCCTACGCGATATGCTGCTGGAGCAGCCTGAGCCTGAAGCGAAGCAGATCGCGCTGTCCCTTGAGCTCTATACCACCGGTTCTCTGGACATCTTCGGCAAGCAGTCCAATGTGGACCTCGACAAGCGTGTTGTGGTGTTCGACATTCACGGTCTCGGTTCCCAGCTCAAGCCCACCGGTCTGCTGGTGATCACGGACACCATGCTCAACCGCGTGACGCTGAACTGGAAGAAGGGCAAGCGCACCCACGTCTTTATTGACGAGTTCCATGTGGTATTCGAGAACGAGTTCTCGGCGCAGTTCTTTAACTCCGCGTGGCGGCAGTTTCGTAAGCGCAACGCCTACCCCACGGCGATCACGCAGAATGTGGAGTATCTGCTGGATTCCGTTCAGGCCAGCACCATGCTTTCCAACTCGGAATTTGTGGTCATGCTGAATCAGGCTGCCTCCGACAGAGGGCAGCTTGCCAAGCTCCTGAACATCTCCAATGAGCAGATGAGCTATATCACCAATGCCGACGCCGGCTGCGGACTGATTAAATACGGCTCTGCGCTGGTGCCCTTTATCAATCGGTTCCCGCAGAACACCAAGCTCTATCAGCTTATGACTACGCGCCCCGGTGAGGGCAAATTTGCAAGAGGACGGGATTAACCCCGTCCTCCATTCTTTTGGGAGGAATACAAAATGAAAAAGAAAACCCTTGGAATCATCATCGTTTCCGTACTCGGCGCGGCAGCGATCTTTTGCAGCGCCATGTTTACGCAGCAGTATTTGGATGCCAAGAACAGCAAGGCGGTATTTGACGATCTGACAAATCTGATTACGGAAATCGACGAGCCGCAGAAGGATACCGAAGCGGAGGAAGCCGATCTGAGTACAGAAGAACTGGCGGCGGCAGAGGCGGCGCTGGCCCATGAAAAGTATGACGCTCTGTTTGAGCAGAACAACGACTTTATCGGCTGGATCAAGATCGATGGTACGAATGTCAATTACCCCGTCATGCAGACCCCGAACAAGCCGGACTTCTATCTGAAGCGCAGCTTTGATAAATCGTACAGCGACTACGGCGTTCCCTATATTGACGAGGCCTGCATGACCGGGATCAGCAACAACCTTGTGATTTATGGGCACCACATGAACGACGGCTCTATGTTTGCCGACCTCTGCAAATACGCTGATGCTGACTTCTGCAGGGAGCATTCGACGATTGCCTTTGACACACTCTCCAGCCTCGGCAAATATGAGGTCGTTGCCGCTTTCAAATTCAATACGAACCGCGAGTCCTTCAAGTACAACGAATACACGCTGATGGATGAGGCGCAGTTTGCCGAGTTCATGGAGAATGTCCGCGCAAGACAACTCTATGACACCGGGGTTACTGCCGAATACGGAGATCAGCTTTTGACCCTTTCCACCTGCGAATATACCTATCCCAACGGTCGCTTCGTTGTCGTAGCGAAGAAGGTGTGACTTGTCTGCTCTGAAGGGAGGCGATGGCTTTGGGCAGGATAAAAACAAGAGAGAACGTTAAGGATATCAAGATTCTTGATAAAGCGGCTGTTGCCTCCGAGCGCATGAAGACAGCGCTTGTCCGTTCCAAGGATCAGGCGGAAAACCTGATGGACGACGGGCAGATTTCCCCCTCCGAATACGCGGAGGACAAAATTCGCTATGCCGCTGAGGATGTGACCGATCAGGTTTGGCACGAGGTTTCCGGCCAAACGAAAAAAGCCATTGAAAAAGGCAAGGAGGCGCACCGGGAGCACCGCAATGAAAAGCGCATCCACAAAAATGAAGAACGGGTTCGCCGCTATGAGGAGGAGCTGCGTAGGGGCGCGCCAAGTAGAACACCGCGAGAGGAGGCTGCACGACAGGCAGCGCGGCAAAATACGGAGGATACACGGACAAGCATCCGGAGCAGACGAAACCAGACCATCAAATCTGCGGAGCGTACTGAACGCACCATCAAGCAGTCTGCTCGCTCTGCTGGGAAACAGACAGTAAAAGCCGGTGCAAAGGGAACGGTAAAGTCAACGGAGAGGGCCGTAAAGACTGCAGAGAAAACCTCCAAGGCTGCCATCAAAACCGCAGAGGCAACAGCGAAGGCAACGCAAAAGGCAGCGGCTGCAAAGGCCGCACAGAAAGTGGCGGAGATTGCCCGCCAGACTGCCATAGCCGCCTACAAAGCGGCTGTTGCGGCGGCGAAAGCTGTTGCGTCGGCAATCAAGGCCATAGCAGCGGCGATGAAAGCGCTGGTTGCGGCCATCGCTGCCGGAGGCTGGGTCGCGGTCGTGGTCGTCGTGGTTATCTGCCTTGTTGCCTTGATCGCCTGCTCCTGCTTCGGTATTTTCTTTTCAAGCGAGGATACTGGCTCAGAAAAGACGATGCGGCAGGTCATTCAGGAAATCAACATGGATTACCAGAACGAGCTGGATGCCATCAAGGATTCCGTTGAATACGATGCGCTTGAAATGTCCGGTTCTCGGGCCGTGTGGCCGGAGGTGCTGTCGATCTATGCCGTCAAGACGACCTCTGATCCGGATAATCCCCAGGAGGTAGCAACGATCACTCTGGAAAAGGAACAGCTTCTGAAGGACCTGTTTTGGGAGATGAATGAGATCACCCACCGGACGGAAACAAAGGCCGAGACGGTCATTGTGGAGACGGATGACGGCAACGGCAATATCCTTGAGGAAGAAACGCAGGAGACGATTACGACGCTTTATATTACTGTCAGCCACAAGACGGCGGATGAGATGGCTGCGCAGTACGGCTTCAATGAGGATCAAAAGCAGCAGCTTGCAGAACTGCTTGCACAGGACAGCAGCATGTGGGCAGCGGTGCTTTACGGAATCTACGGAGTGGATGACCAAATCGTTGCCGTGGCGCTTTCTCAGGTGGGCAATGTGGGCGGAGAGCCCTATTGGTCATGGTACGGCTTCGGCAGCCGTGTGGAGTGGTGCGCCTGTTTCGTCAGCTGGTGTGCTGATCAGTGCGGCTATATCGACACCGGTGTTGTACCCAAATATGCAGGCTGCGTGAACGGTGTCCAGTGGTTCAAAGATCGTGGACAGTGGATCGACGGTTCTGCCGAGCCTGTCCCCGGAATGATTATTTTCTTTGATTGGGATAACAAGGGTTCGTCGGGTCCGCAGGACGGACAATCCGACCACACCGGTATTGTCCAAAAAGTCGAAAACGGTATTGTTTATACCGTTGAGGGAAACTCCGGTGATAGCTGTCGGGTAAACCAGTACAGCGTAGGTCACTACGAAATCCTCGGATACGGGGTGCCGAAATATTAAAATAGGTGGCTATGGGCTTTATTGTCCCATAGCCACCTATTTTTCTTTTTTGTTTAGAATTTGATCCGGGATAATTGAGGTGTTCAGCAAATCACCCGGCTCAACTTTCAGCGCGTCAGCGATATTAAATAGAACCTCTACGGAAAAGGGTCTGACGATATTCGGTGCTTCGATTGCGCTAAGATGCGAACGGCTCATCATCGCCTCTGCCGCAAGCTGCTCCTGCGACATTCCTCGCATTTTACGAAGAACTGAAATTGTGATTCCCAGTTGAATAAATCTATCTCTATTTTTGAAGTCAATTTCTTTGCTCATTTGCTCCACCTCGAATCCATAATAATTATATGTTATTCTCTCCTGGCTTTCTGTTCTCGGTGTGAAGCTATTGACTTATATATAGAGCAAAAATATAATAATAAGTGCAGATGAACAATAATGTGCTCATTTGCTCTACTGTTATTCTTGGTGGTGTTTGTATGACCTGTTGTTTTATCGGGCATAGGAAAATTAAGCATAAGAAGGAGCTTGCAAATCGATTGCGGGACAATATTTGCTATCTGCTTGAGCAGGGCGTAGCAACCTTTCTGTTTGGAGATCATTCCGAATTTAATACTCTCTGCTACGAGGTGGTTTCAGAACTAAGAGAAGTTTACCCCAAAATTCGCAGAATACACTATCGGACGGATTATCCTGATGCAGACGCTTATACGATGCAGTTCCTATTAGATGGATATGAGGACAGTATTTGCCCTGACGGAGTTGCTGCTGCCGGGAAAGCTGCTTATGTGGAACGCAATCAAGCTATGATTCAGGCAAGTGACTTTTGCGTCTTTTACTTTAATAACGAATACCTTCCGGCGAGTCGAAAAGAGTCGAAAAAAGCAATAACAAGCTATCAGCCCAAAAGCGGAACCGGGATTGCCTTTGACTATGCAAAAGCGAACGGAAAAACAATCATAAACCTATACACAGAAGATGAACACCGCAATTAAGCATCGAATCTATTGGGATTCGACTTTTTTGCAACATTTATATCCGAAATCCCGCACTTTGGATTGAAAATTCAGATAAGATGTGTTATACTGTAATGTATCTATCAGTTTATGACTTGGACTGATTCATCACGCGCCAAAGGAGAATGATTATGGCAGTCAGATACAATAAGCTTTGGAAAATCCTGATTGATAAGAAGATGAAGAAAAAAGACTTACAGGAAGCTGCCCGCCTAACCCGCTATCAAATGCTAAAGCTTGCAAGAGATGAGAACATAACGACAGATGTGGTCGGTAGTATTTGTAAAGCTCTTGACTGCACTCCCGATGACATTATGGAGTTTTATGATTAAAGTCCATTTTATTGGACTATAAGGGTGCTAAAATATAACTATATAGATTTGCGTGTGAAGTTCTTTATTGTACGAGAAAGGGGGATTATATATGTGGTGTAAACAATGTAATATTGAAACCAATGCTGATATATGCCCGGTTTGCGGAGGAACCACTGTGGAAGATCTCCCCGTTGAAGTATATTGGTGCGATTCATGCAAAATACCGATAATCAATACGATTATTCAAGCAGATAAAGGATGCTGCCCTGTGTGTGGCGGCAAGACAGAATACCTTTCTGCCGATTTGCGCCCGGTTTTCCCTGAGGAGCGTCTTTTAGTTGAGTTGTTGCTTGAAAAGGAACCCAATAGTCTTGTTAACGAATCTCTTTGGGCAAGCAATAACAGATATTACATAAACGGTAAATCTATTGCTATGCCAAACAGCAAGTATGAATGTGCAAATATCAACTCGATTATCGAAAAGTTGCATAGCTTTTCAGCTGCAAATAGTTATGATGGATTCAACAAATATATCCAGCTATTTACCTTGGCAAATCGTAGCAGATTAGAGTATCTAAAAGATGAAGCGTTCCAATTCATTAAGAAGGCCGCATCAAAATTTCCAGCTGAAAATATAGTCGTATCCTTTTCTGGCGGTAAAGACTCAACTGTGTCAGCAGATCTTGCTGTTAAGGCGTTGAGTGACCCGTCAATTGTTCATATCTATGGTGATACAACGCTTGAATTTCCAAGTACAACGGAGTATGCCGAACGCTTTAGGAAAAATCACCCTAACGCAATATTTCAAATTGCCAAAAATGATGAGCAGGATTTCTATGATGTTTGCGAAGACATAGGCCCACCTGCTCGCATGATGCGTTGGTGTTGCTCTATGTTTAAGACAGGACCGATTACGCGCGTGATTAACAGCCTATATGACAGTCAGCAAATCCTTACTTTTTACGGAATTAGAAAAGCGGAGTCTGTTAGTCGTAGTAAATATAACCGTATCGAAGATAGTGCTGATGCAGTTAAGATTAAGCAGCAAACGGTAGCATCGCCAATCTTCTTTTGGAAAGATATCGATATTTGGCTCTATATTCTATCTGAGAAGATTGATTTTAACGATGCTTACCGTCTTGGCTATGATCGAGTCGGTTGTTGGTGCTGTCCTAATAACAATCAGCGAGCGCAGTTCTTATCCCGGATTTATATGCCAGAAAAATCAACAAAGTGGCGCGATTTTCTTATTAGCTTTGCAGCGAAGATTGGAAAACCTGATCCGGAAGTATATGTGGATGAAGGAAAGTGGAAGGCCCGCCAAGGCGGAAATGGACTTCCTGCAGCTGGCGATGTTAAAATTCGCTTTACGAACTGCACAGCCGAGGAACACGCTAAGATATATCGCTTGAATCGCCCTTTTGATGAGGAATTGACTGGGATGTTTGTACCATTTGGGCGTGTAGCGCCTGAATTGGGCAGAAAGCTTTTGCATGAGGTGTTGGTGCTGGACATTAAAAGCAATGTGCCAATTCTATCCTTGCAGCCATTTACACAAGATGGCTTCGAGTATTCTGTAAAGGTAAGAACGCTCAATGTTGCAGATCACGATGATTTGCAGCGTATGGTTGGCTATCAGATCAGAAAGTTTAACGCTTGTAGAAAATGCTTAAAATGCGAGTCTGTTTGTAGAGCAGGAGCAATTTCTATAAGCAATGCAGGGTACTATATCGACCCTCAAAAGTGTGTCCATTGTAAAGCGTGCATGACCGCAAAGTATCTTGATGGAGGCTGCATGATGGATAAATACTTAAGAACAAAGTAAGTAGTGGAGGAGTTCGCATGGTAATGAAATTCCGTGCCCATGACACATTTTTTATACGAAAAGGCTGGCTTAGCAAGGGCATGAAGTATGTTCATGCAAAAGACGATGTTTTTATTTCTAAAAATGAAAACCCGATGGATGTCTTGGGAATTGGCGCAAACATGGTGAAAGCATTGCGTTATTGGCTCCAAGCTGTAGGCTTGACAGAAGAACCGTCAAGCGGAAGGAGAACGCAAAGCTTTACACCTCTCGGAGAAATCGTTTTTACCAACGACCGATACATCGAAGAAAAAGGCACATTATATTTGCTTCAGTATCGTCTTGCCAGCAATCGCACAGATGCAACATCATGGTACTTCTTCTTTAATGAGTTCAATATGAGCGAATTCAGCCGTGATGATTTTGTTGCAGCTTTGCAAAGGTTTATTCAAATGTCCGACGAGAGCGATGCAATAGCAATCAGATCACTAAATGATGATTTTTCCTGTATCATCAACACATACCTGCCACGATATAAGGTGAATCCGAACCACATTTCGCCTGAAGGCAACATTGATTGCCCGTTTGGAGAGCTTAGTTTGATTGACATGCTTAGCAAGGAACGAAAAACTTACCGCAAAGCCATCCCTTCGGCAAAGTCAATTAATCCGTGGGTAGCGTTGGCTGTTATTGCTGATCAAGCCGAAGCCAAAGAAGAAGTCAGTTTGAATGAGTTACTGACTGCGCCTTGTAATATTGGGCGGGTGTTCAATTTGGATGCAATAACTTTACTTGATGTACTTTATCAAATCGAAAAAATCGGAGAAATTAAGATCAATCGTACAGCCGGCCTTGATGTTATTCAGCTTCTACATAAACCTTCATTTCAAAAATGCGTAGAGGCGTATTATCGAAGCATAAACGATCAGGAGATGAGATGATGAGCGAAATGATTTCCGTTGCTTCGGGATTTCAGTATTCGGTTAATATCGGATACGACTTGAACAACGATGCTAAACTCAAGAATTTTATACCAACGCAATCTGCGCTCCAGCTCCTGTCTGATGTGCTGGATAGCACGGCAGTAACCTCTACAGAGCGTTCACGAATACTGATTGGCGCATATGGAAAAGGAAAGTCGCACATTGTTTTGATGATCCTTTCGATGCTCTTAAAAAAGGACCTTTCTTTGTTTGAAAAAACCATGCCGAAGATTTCTGAGAATCCTCGGCTGCTTCAGTCTGTCCATAATTACTACGACAGCTCGGAGAAAATACTTCCTGTTGTCATTACGGGAAGCAGTACAAGCCTTACCCAAGCTTTTATTATAGCGCTCCAAAGAACCCTTTCAGATAATGGTCTCTTAGATATAATGCCGGAAACTAATTACCGTGCTGCTATTGCTGTAATCGATAGATGGAAGTCTGAATTTCCTCAGACCTACAAGCTGTTTTGCAATGCAATTGATAAGCCTGTCGGTGTTTTTCTTGATGAACTTGCAAGCTTTAATATTTCTGCATACGAAGCATTTGAGCGTATTTATCCTTCTCTTACGGCAGGCAGCACATTCAATCCATTTTTGGGATTTGATGTTGTTGACCTATATGAGAGCGTTGCTAAAAGCTTAAAAGAATATGGGTACACAGGCTTGTATGTCGTGTATGACGAATTCAGCAAATATCTTGAAGCAAACATAAAAGAGGCATCTGTAAGCGATACAAAAACTCTTCAGGACTTTGCCGAAAAGTGCAATCGTAGCGGTTCGATGCAGTTGCATTTAATGCTCATTTCTCATAAAGAAATTTCAAATTACATTGATACGCTTCCAAAGCAAAAAGTCGATGGATGGCGTGGTGTTTCAGAGCGCTTTAAGCATATCCATTTGAATAACAACTTCTCTCAGACCTATGAGATTATTGCATCTGTAATCCAAAAGGAACCAACGAAGTGGGCTAGATTTCAGAAGAACCATCAGAAGGACCTTGAGGAACTCTTGGGTCGCTACAAAAATCACCCCTTGTTTTCTGCTAACAGTACCGAATTAGAAACAGCCATAATGGGCTGCTATCCACTTCATCCAGTTTCTACCTTCATTTTGCCGCGCCTATCTGAGCGTGTAGCTCAGAACGAGCGTACTTTGTTTACCTTTTTGTCGGCTGAAGGGACTTCAACGCTTAGGAGCTTTATTGATGTCTATGATGATGATAGCTTTAATCTCATAACTCCTGATGAAATCTATGACTATTTTGAACCATTATTCAAAAAGGAAACATTCGGCGGGGAAATCCATGACATCTATCTTCTAACCAGTGCAATCTTATCGTCTTTAGCGGTACATTCACTTGAGGCCAAAATTGTAAAGACACTTTCCTTAATTTATGTGTTGGAACAGTTTGAACGACTTAAACCTACGAAAGACGAAATTGTAGGAGTGTACTCGTCCTCATTCTCTGTAAAGGATATTAATGCCGCTATCGACAATCTTATTGAAAAAGAGTATGTCATATACCTAAAGCGAAGCAATGACTATCTTCGCCTTAAGCAAACATCCGGGGTTGATATTAGGGCAAAAATTGATGACTATGTTGAATCACATTCTGGTCGCACCGCAATTAAAGAAACATTAAACACGGCGAATTTTGATAATTATATGTATCCGTCGAGATATAATGACGACCGGGAAATGACTCGCTTTTTTGCATTTGTTTTTGTCGATGAGACCGAAGTTACACCCGAAACAAACTGGCTGATTAAAAGCGAAAGTATAGTTGCGGACGGCGTGATTTTTGCTATCATTCCCCATTCGGAGGAGTCTATACCCACTTTACAAGACATAGTTTTGAAAACAAGTAAAGACTGCCCAAGACAGATTTTCATTCTTCCCAAGCATTTCTTTGCAATAAATCGAATTGTGCAGGAATACGAAGCGGTCTGTGCCCTCAGAGAGGAATCTTCTGATGATCCAATTCTTTTTGAGGAATACGATGTTGTCTACGAGGATCTTCGTGAGGTAATAGGCGCGTTCCTATCTGCATATTCGCATCCGGATGAGTATAAGTCGAACTACTACTTTAATGGAGCAAAAAAGAATATAAATCGTAAAGCTGCCTTAACAGAGCTGATGTCGGATATTTGCGATGCGGAGTTTTCCATGACACCTGTTATTATTAATGAAGCAGTGAATAGGAATGAGATAACGAGTATCGCAAATAACAGCAGGAGCAAAATCGTCTCTGCCCTTTTGCGGAATCAGTTAGAGCCTAATCTTGGCTTAAGTGGGACAGGGCAAGAAGTGTCCATAATGCGTAGCACACTGATTAGAACAGGTATATGGGATGAGTCGGCCGGAATGCCAGTTATTAACCTGCACCCACAAGATACCAAATTAGCAAACATGATGGGTACAATTGAGCAGTTTATTCTTGGAGCCAGAAGAAATGGCGCAATCGGATTCGATGTGCTGTATGATATGCTATCGCTTCCGGAATACCACATTGGCCTGCGAAAAGGGCTAATTCCCATCTATCTTGCCGCCGCAATGCACGAGTATCGTCAACAGTTGATTATAGCAGATAAATATGGACAGCTTGCAATGACAGCGGACACATTGCTTCAGATCAACGCGAATCCGTCTGCTTTTACACTGGCATATATTGACTGGGATCCTCAAAAAGAAGATTTCATTTCAACTATGGCGGAAGTGTTTTCTGCTTATGTTATTGAAGCGGAAAAGACAGCTAATACATACGACTTCATTGTAAATGCGATGAAGCGCTGGATGCTGTCACTTCCTAAGTTTGCTAAGGAAAGCAAGACCCTTCCGAGTGGAAAAAGAGTAGACGAACGGTATCTTGGGATGATGAAGCTACTTAGGCAGAATACTAGTAGCTATAATTTGCTTTTTGAAAAGTTGCCGCAAACATTTGGGTATGATGAATTTACGCCGGGGATGTGCGAGAATATTCAGGCGGCAAAAGATTGTTTTGATGGTATGATAGATCGTCTTAAGCAATCGCTATCCGCAAAGGTTAAGGCCGTCTTTATGCCACATCCAAGCGATAGGGCCGATGCACGAGCATCACTTGCATCTGTAATTAAAGACTGGTGTGACTCTCTTGATCAAGGTGCATTTGATCATCTATTCACCGACGGAACAAGCAAGTGCCTTGGACTGTTCAAAACGATTACTAACGACGAAGATATGTTCATTTCAAGGCTTGCTAAGATTGTAACAGGGCTTAGACTGGAAGATTGGGATAGTAATACTAGTTCCAGTTTTATCGACAAGCTCAACCAGTTCAAAGCTTCAGCAGAATCATATAAAAGTAAAACCGGAAATCAGTCCGAATCAGAAGTCAGCGATTACCAAGTGACTTTCGTCGGAAAGGATGGAAATCGAACAACAAAGAGCTTTGAGCGAGTCGAAACGAGCAAGCGAGGAATGCTGCTACATAATCAGATTTCAAAAGCCTTGGATGCTATGGGACAAGCAATTCCCGAGCAAGAGAAGCGCCAGATACTGGTTGATATTCTTGAAAAACTGTGTTAAGGAGGATAGATAGCGGTGGCTTATTTTGACAACGCTGCAACGACATTTCCCAAACCGGATTGTGTATATGAGCAAATGGATAGATTTTATCGCTCTGCTGGAGGAAGTGTAGGTAGGGGCAACTATGGAATTGCTTTGTCAGCAAGAGAATTATTGAATGATACCCGAAATAGAATGGCAAACCTTTTGTCGTGCCCCGCCAAGCAGATTATTTTTGAACCCACCGCAACAATTTCCTTGAATATTATTCTCCAAGGACTTATTAACGCAGGTGCAAAAACATTTTATATTAGTCCGTTTGAGCACAATGCCGTTACAAGAACACTGTATCATTTTGAAAAGCAGGGGAAAATCTCTGTTAAGCAACTATTCGTTACCCCGAAATTACAGTATGATTTAGAACGAATTAAGTACCAGTTTGATGAAGATAAACCTGAGGTTGTAGTAATAAGTCACGCCAGCAATGTGATAGGACTTGTAGCTCCGGTTGAAGAAATATTTCAATTGGCGAAACGCTACGATGCGAAGACAGTGTTAGATATGTCACAGACCGCAGGGTTAGTTGAATGCAATATTGGGCTGGAATTATTTGATTTCGCCGTATTTGCTGGACACAAAACCCTTTTAGGGCCAACAGGAATTTCAGGATTTGCAATGAAAACTGACATTAATTTGCCAGCGATATTGTTTGGTGGCACAGGCTTTGAGTCCGCAAATCAAGATATGCCTCAGAGTCTGCCTGAACGCTTTGAGATGGGAACGATGAACACCTCTGGTGTTGCGGGGCTTAATGCGGCCATCAAATGGATTCAAGATCAATCTATATCATCCTTGTATCTGGAAGAGCAGAGGAAACGAGAAGCCTTGCTAAAATTGCTTGAGAAATACGATTTCATAAGTGTTATCGGGAATGAGCCGGCGCAAAGGTATGTAGGTATCGTATCGTGCGTAATTGACGGAGTAAGTAGCGATACTGCAGGGCAACTTTTCAGTGAGCGAAATATTTCTGTGCGAACTGGGCTTCATTGCGCTCCGCTTGCACACAGGTTTTTAGGCACCTTCCCTGCTGGAACAATCCGATTCAGCGTAAACCATTTTACTCAGAAAGAAGATTTTTCTGAATTAAGAGCTGCACTTGACGATATTGAAGAAAACATATAAGGAGGTCATCGGATGAGTTTGCAAGATGTTCCGGTAAAAAATGAATATCGATCTCTTATAGACAATGTCGTGCAGGATTTCTATTTGCCACTATTGAAAGAAGCAACAGTGTATAAACGAGCAGTCGGCTTTTTTTCCTCATCATCACTCGTTGAAATTTCAAAAGGAATAGCTAAGATGGCTTCAAGTGGCGGGAAAATTCAAATTGTCGCTTCGCCGTATCTATCCGATGAGGATATTGATGCAATTAAAAAAGGATATGCAGAAAGAAATGCAGTGATTGAAAATGCAGTTCTTCGGCAAATAAGCGATGAACGCCTTGACTATTACTCTATGCAAAGATTAAATCTATTGGCGTCTTTGATTGCTGATGGTGTTATGGATATACGCATTGCATATACGGAAGATAAGCATGGAATTGGAATGTACCATGAGAAGATGGGCCTAATAGAGGACTCTGTCGGAAACACCATTGCTTTTTCAGGCTCTATGAACGAATCTGCAACCGCAATGTCAATCAACTACGAAACTATCGATGTTTTTAGAAGTTGGGGCGATGGCAATGAGGCGGAGCGTGTCAGATTGAAAGAAGCCGCTTTCTATTCAATTTGGAACGATTGTGAGCCTAATATCCGAGTGCTTGAATTCCCAAGCGTATCAAAAGCGCTGATCGACAAGTATAAGCGTACTAATCCAAACTTTAATATTGATGACGAACAGTTTCCAAATCAACACCACAATTTAGAGGGGACGGTAGTAACTCAGTCAATCGGTCCGCGCATTCCAAGTGATGTATCATTGCATGACTATCAGAAGGAAGCAATATCTGCGTGGGTTGGTGAAAACTATCATGGAATTTTTGATATGGCAACCGGTACAGGAAAAACCTTTACTGGGTTGGGCGCTATTTCCAAATTGTCAGAAGACCTTATGGATAAATTGGCTGTTGTGATAGTGTGTCCATATCAACATCTTGTTGAGCAGTGGGTCGAAGATATAGTGCGCTTTAATATGAAGCCTATAATTGGCTATAGCAGTTCTCCACAGAAAGACTGGAAATCGCGATTATCTAAGGCTGTTAGGGATCAAAAAATTCGTGATGATAAGAGCTTTTTTTGCTTTGTATGTACTAATGCCACTTTTACAAACGACTTTGTCCAAGAACAGATCAGCAAAGTTAGAACGCCGGTTCTTCTGGTTGTTGATGAAGCGCACAACTTTGGTGCCGCATCATATTCTCGTTTATTAGATGATCGGTTTACTTATCGACTTGCATTATCTGCCACCTTAGAGCGCCATCGTGACGAAGAGGGAACGGCACTTTTGTATTCGTTCTTCGGGAAAAAGTGCATTACTTATTCGTTAGAGCGAGCGATTAAAGAGGGAAAGCTCACACCGTATAAGTATTACCCCATTGTTGTAAATTTAAGCGATGATGAGCTATCAAACTATGAGCAGCTTTCGTATGAAATGTCCAAATGCCTTATAAAGGACAAAAGTGGAAAGTACAAACTCAATAAGTATGGGGAAATTCTCGCGCTCAAGCGTGCAAGAATTGTTGCAGGGGCAAAGGAGAAGCTTGATGCTTTGCGCGAAGAAATTAAGCCGTATGTCCACGACAACAATATTCTGGTATATTGTGGGGCCACTAATGTTGATATGTATCCTGATGATTCGGATGATGGCGATATAAGACAAATTGAGGCTGTAACAAAGATACTCGGAAATGAATTCGGAATGTCAGTTGCTCAGTTTACATCAAGTGAGAATATGGAAACACGGGCATCGATCAAAGAACAGTTCCAATGTGGGAATCGCTTACAGGCCATAGTTGCAATTAAGTGTTTGGATGAAGGCGTGAATATTCCTGGAATTCGTACCGCGTTTATCCTTGCAAGCACAACAAATCCCAAAGAATATATTCAGCGAAGAGGTCGAGTCCTACGGAAAGCTCCTAATAAGCCTTTTGCCGCGATATTTGATTTTGTCACTTTGCCCAGGCCGCTTGATACTGTTTCGGGTTTGACAACCGAGCAGGCACAAAGAGACTTGTCATTGGTCAAGAATGAGCTTTCCCGAATTAAAGAGTTTGGTCGTTTAGCTGAGAACTCAATGCTTGCAAACGACTTGATATGGGAAATCCAGGATACATACCACATAACGGATGAAGGCGCTGAGGAGGACATAGAAAACTATGGAAGAGATTAAGGTCAATGAAAAAGCTGTTGAAAGGCTAAAAAGAAAGATTATCCTTCAAGAGAGTCAAAACCTAAAGACTCGCGAAAAAACGGACCAGCAAATGGTTGCTTGGATCAAGAAACAGATTGAGGAGGAAGTGCAATGCTGCTCGAATCAATAAAACTTGAGAATTTTCGGCAATTTCGCAATGAGTCCATTGACTTTGCTCAAGGACAAGACGGGAAAAATGTTACCATCATTATTGGTGAGAATGGCACAGGCAAGACTACATTTGCGCAAGCTTTTTTCTGGTGTATGTATGGGGAAACTGAGTTTTCTGACAAAAATATGCTTAATAAAATGGTCGCAAATGATTTAACACCCGGTCAGGAAGCGAGTGTCCGAGTTGAACTTAAACTTAAACATGGCAGTGTGGCCTATACACTTATCCGAGAACAGTCTTACAAGAAAGACTACTCAGGGAGAGTAAAGGGAGATAATACAGTTTTCAATATTGCAATCAAAGGCGCAGACGGAAACACATCATATGTCCCAAGAAGTCGTTGTGAAAGTGAAGTTAAGAACATTCTTCCGAAAGAATTATCCCGATACTTCTTTTTCGATGGTGAGCGCATCGAGAAAATGAGTAAGGATATTTCAACCGGGAAAAAAGCAACCGATTTTGCAGAGGCAGTAAAGGGACTGCTTGGATTAAATGCTATGTTTAGTGCTATTCAGCACTTTAACCCCCGAATGCGCAATACAGTCATCAGCAGTTATGAAAATAGCTATGACTCTCATAGCAATGCAAAAATTCAAGAATACACGCAGATCATCGATGAGTGCAATGCGAAAATTGCAGAAATAGATGCTCGCTTAGAAGAACTTGAAGCACAAATAGAATCTGCACAAGCGCGAAAAGCAGAGAAGACAGAAGAACTAAAGCAATATGCCGAAGGCGAAGAGCTTCAACGCCAGAAAGAGAAATTACTTCAAAAAATCGCACGAGCTAAGGATGCTCGAGGGGCGGTTATTAAAACAATTTGCAAAGACTTCAATTCTGGCATGAGTTCTTTCTTCTCAGCCTCGCTTATGATGCGAACTCTTCAATTCCTGTCGGAAAAGGATTTTGCCGGAAAAGATATCCCTTATATGCACGCAAAAACAATTGAATATCTACTCAAGCAAAAAGTTTGCATTTGTGGTACACACCTTGATGAAGGGTCAGTCCCTTATGCAAAAGTAAAAGAACTAATTGATTACTTACCCCCGCAGTCTATCAGCACGACCATTGGAGATTTCAAGAAGGAAGCAAAGCGACGCACGAACTCAATCGGCAATCTGTATGCGCTTATTCGGGACAATACTTCTGTAATTAGCCAGCAGGATGATGAGATTACAGAGTTGAATGATGAACTCCACGATATTGAAGGAAAGTTGAGCGGTGGAGATGTAAGAGAGCGTGTTCGCGCAATAAGCGGTGAGATCCGAATCTGTGATGATACTATTCGCAGAAGCAGCGATGAACGAGATCGCAAGAATCGTGAGCGTGGTGGATATGAAACAAAAGCAACAAGAGCCGATTCAGAGCGCAGGAATCTCACTCTACTTGATGACAAGAATAAGCGAATAGAGATATACAAAGCGTATGCGGAAAGGATCTACGCTGAACTCCAAACCGTTTACAGCCAAAGCGAGGCAGACATACGGGCAAGGCTGGAATCCACAATCAATGAGATATTCAAGCAAATCTATGAGGGTGGACTGTCGTTGACAATTGATGATAAATATCGCATTTCTGTATATGTCAACGATTATGAAGGAGATGTCGAAACATCTACTGCGCAGAGTATCTCTGTGATTTTCGCATTCATTACTGGCATTATCAAGATGGCGCGCGAAAACCGAAATGCGACAGAAGAAAATGCAAAGCTTTTGTCGTCCGAACCATATCCACTTGTTATGGATGCTCCTTTGTCGGCCTTTGATAAGCGTAGAATTAAAACAGTTTGCGAGGCATTACCCAATACCGCAGAGCAAGTTGTTATTTTTATCAAAGATACCGATGGCAATCTCGCTGAGGAATACATGGGCGAGAAAATTGGTTGCCGTCATAGCTTTGAAAAGAAAAATGAATTTGAAACTGTCTTAATCTAAGGGGGTACAAAGTATGTTTGATAAACAATACCGTTTTCGAGGCAGGCACGCTGTACGAGTTGATAAACTAACGGGAGTATTCGACACAAATAGCAAAGCTAAGCTATTTGAGCGCAATGTCGATGTGTATGCCAATGCACCCTTGATTGGTTTCTTATATGGTCGGACAGCTGATATTGATGACGAAAAGAACCCGGAGACAAACCAAGTGTATAACCAAAATGTTATGGGCGACAGAGTTATTTATTCGCAGGAAGAGTTGACCTTCAACTTCAGGATTATCATGCTTTTAGATAAAGAATATGAGCCTGACGAAGAAAAACGAATCGACAAGGCGTTTAGACATATGGGGGAGAATCCCGATGACGAAGCACGCTTTGATAGTTATGTTCGAGGCGGTGTGGATGTCTTGTATGAGAAACTAATTGAAGGGGCATCTTCGCCTGATGATTATGTGTCTCGCTTGTATGACTTTGTTGAAGAATTTCAAGAGAGATTTAATGAAGACATAGCCAGCGACGAAATCCTTAAGTTATGTTCGAAGTGAAATAAATGCGGGGTGAGTAAGTGGGAATCGAACAGCGGGAATCAGCATATGAGGAACTCCTCGAATTGGCAAATAAGCAAGGTTATGTGACATTTGATGATATTATGGATGCTGCTGATCGATTTTCTCTTCCCATTCAGGATTTTGATTGGCTAAGTAGTTCAATTACAACATACGGGATAATTGTCTATTCAGAAAAGCCAACCTCTACAAAGCAAGCTTTTAATTATGGTGACGATGATGAGCTTGACGATTTTGCTCAAAGTGATTATGAAGCCATCTATAGTCGGATTGTTGAGCTAAATCCGTCGTTAAAGCCATTTGTTGATTATGTTCGAAGCGTTATTCCTCCACAGAGAAAAGAGATACGAAAGCTGAAGTATCAATTTGCTGAGGGAAATATGTTTGCGCGAACACGAATGATTGAAATGCATCTAAGGCTGGCATTGCGAATTTCACTACAACGCGCTGAAACATACGATATGGACATCGAAGATGCGATTAGTTACGGTTGTATTGGGTTGATAAACGCTGTGGATAGATATGACCCTGATACTTCGGGTCCCTTTGCTTCATATGCTGCATTGTGGATTGTTCAGAACATTTCAAGAGAACAGCCGACTCAAAGACCCCTCATTTACTACCCCGTGCACAAAAGAGAAGGTTATTTCTCTACATACCCTTTGCTGAAAGCTAACGGCTGTATCGGATGTAGCGAGCTTCAGGATTGTTCTCGAGCCGTAAATATGGTAATGGACAAGCTTCAATGTGATGAAAAGGAAGCTAGTAGCGTAATACTTGAATCAATTCCTGTCGAAAGCATTGATACACTTATAGAATTCGGCCTGAATAATGCAAATGATGATTATTATGACGATGTCTACCTCGCTGATGGATGCTCAACTTGTAAAACGGAAATTTTTCACTCATTCCTCACACAGGTGGCAACAAACACTGATGAAATCTTCTTTGAACTGTCAAATAAGCTTCTCAGACAGGCTTTAGATGAACAACTAAGCAAGCTGACTTTGAAAGAAGCTGAGGTCATTAAGTTACGGTATGGTTACTACGGAAAAGAAAGAACACTGGAGGAAGTTGGAAAACAGTTTGGCGTAACGCGAGAACGAATCCGCCAAATTGAAACTAAAGCGATTCGAAAGCTAAGACATCCATCTCGCGCAAAACACCTCAGAGATTTCCTATAACAAACAAGAAGCACTTGTGCCCACTCGATGAGCACAAGTGCTTCTCTTCATTTGTTGTATCTAAGAAAATCGTTACAGTGTTCCTGCTGGCGCAAACGGTAGCCCTGAGAAATCAGCGTATCGGCTTTTAGAGCGACAAGGTTAATATCTGAGTTCAATGTCCGTGCGATCTGCTGCGTGTCGTATCCTCTTTCCGCAAGTTCAAGGAAGTCCTCATCTGATAGGGAAATTTGTGCGGCAAAGAGATTGGCTTCGTACTCCATACGGTTGTCCCGCATATTGAAGATCTCAAACTCTTTGAAGCCCCCGACTTTCGTGGCTTCCTCCCGGTGTAAAGCATCGTGCCCCAATTCGTGAAGTAGCACGATGTTTTCCATAACCGGATGCAGATCATTTTTGACAAAGATGAAGCGATTACGCATCAAGACTTTATATGCTCCACGCTGTTCATTGAACGGATAATACATTACCTCGATTCCTAAGTCCCTTGCTATTCTGAGAGGATCACGGGTTCCGCATTGAGCAACGATGGAGTTTGCTTTTTGTACGATTTCCGAAGTGCTTACATACATCGGCTTCACCCCTTTTCAGTTTGTTCCTGTTTCCATTCTAACACACAATGTGTCCCATAAACGGGACTCAGTCCTGCTTGCTCTTAGAACGGTACTTCTTTGGGGTGTACTTTTTGTTTTTCTCTTTCGCAAGCCAATAGGCATCCATAATGGCTTGCATCATAACATCCATATCATCCTGTGCCAACTCACCGCCGGTAAACAAACCGGTTACTTCATCTGTGAGCTGTTGCGCTTGTTTGGCACCTCGTGCGCCGTACTGCTCCGCAGCCTGAGCAACGAGCATACCATCCGTACCGAGAAGCTGATCCACGGAAATATTAAGTGCCTTTGCCAGCTTCTCCGCTGCATCCAAGCGAGGACGAGAGGTTCCGCATTCGTATCTCTGTATGGTACGGGGGGAAACACCGGAAACCTTTGCAAGCTGCTCCTGCGTCATATCATTTTTTTCTCTCAGCTCTTTTAATCTGTCGCTGAACTTCATTATCAATTCCCTCCATAAGATTTTTATTTTTAGCAGCACGACACTTTTTTCGTCACTTCTTATTGACACGACATTGGTGTCGTGCTATAATCTGAATCACAACAACGACATTTCTGTCGTGTTCATATGATACAACACGACACTTTGGTTTGTCAAGAGGTTTCGCAGAATTTCCAAGAAATAAGGTGATTTAGTTGAGCAGATCAATACTGCATTGTGATATGAATAACTTCTATGCCAGCGTTGAATGTATGCTCGACCCAGCTTTGAGAAAGTATCCGGTCGCTGTCTGCGGCTCGGTGGAAGAAAGGCACGGTATTGTTCTCGCCAAAAACTACGCCGCAAAAGCCTTTGGGATAAAAACCGGCGATGCTGTATGGCAAGCGAAGCAGAAGTGCAGAAACCTTGTTGTAGTGCCTCCGCACTTTGAGGAGTACATCAAATATTCCAAGCTGGCAAGAAGCGTTTACAGCCGCTATACCGATCAGGTCGAGCCTTACGGAATGGACGAGTGTTGGTTGGATGTGAGTGGTACAGAGAACATCTTCGGTTCACCCGAAAAGGTGGCAAATGACATAAGAGAAACGATCAAGTTTGAGCTGGGATTGACTATCTCAGTCGGGGTGTCTTTCAATAAAATATTTGCCAAGCTCGGCTCGGATATGAAAAAGCCGGATGCTGTGACGGTCATACCGAAAGACACTTTCCGAGACAAAATATGGGGACTCCCCGCAGCGGACTTGCTCGGTGTGGGACGGGCAACGCAGCGTGTATTAGATAGCTATTGCATTAGAACCATTGGCGATTTAGCTAAGACCGATCCTGACTTTCTGAACCGACGGCTCGGTAAAAACGGAATTGCCCTTTGGCAGTATGCAAACGGTAATGACCGATCCCGTGTGATGAACGCCGACTTTGTTTCTCCGGTTAAGAGCGTGGGACACGGAATTACTACCATCGAAGATTTGGAGAACGACGAGCAGGTGTGGCCCGTCTTTCTCGAATTGACGCAGGACATCGGACATAAACTCCGTGTCCACAAAAAGTGTGCGGATGGAGTCGCCATTCACATACGGGACAACACACTTTTTTCAAAGCAATGGCAAACGGCATTGGATATGCCTACACAATCCCCAATGCTGATCGCAAAAGCGGCTTTTGCCCTCTTTGAAAAAAGATACAACTGGAGGAACCCGATTCGCTCAGTCACGATTCAGGCAATCAACTTGGTGCCACAGGACACGCCCCGACAAGTCGATTTGTTTATGAACATCGAAAAGATTGAGAAAGCAGAAAGGCTCGACCAGTGCATTGAAACCATTCGTCAGCGGTTTGGCAAGGATAGCATCCGCAACGGCATTTTATTTCAAAATCTTCGGATGCCGTGTGAAAAGCCTGAGATCACAATGCCAACCGGGATGCTTTGTTAAGGAGGTCAAGTGTAATGAGCCACAAGGTAAGCGAAATCATCGATCCTGATGAAGTCGAGACATATGTTTCGATGCCGGAATGTCTGATGCAGGGGTGTAGCAATGACATTATCATCTTCCGTGCAGACGGAGGGAACCATTTCACCCATTATGGCATTTATGAGGGGATGTTTTTGTTCTTCGATGTCAGCAAGGACTTTCAGGAAGGACGGCTTTCCTGCTACTTGAACGATACCGGCGATAGTCGTCCAAAGTTCAAAGTTTCTGACAAGCCATTGGATGGCTATCGCCATTTTGGTAGGCTGGTTGCCAGTATGAAGAATTATGAGGTGTAAGGAT
>ENA-OPYH01000107-OPYH01000107.1-human-gut-metagenome-genome-assembly--contig:-NODE-107-length-50293-cov-4.665054_pt1 | contig 50293 bp, 42 predicted proteins | sample MGYA00241254_ERZ501488 | MGnify/ENA primary metagenome ERZ501488 (study PRJEB25962, sample SAMEA2042660) | human gut metagenome | biome: human gut; feature: human-associated habitat; material: faeces...
TGGCCTGCCACGGCTGATGGATATTGGCCAGTGCAACGATGCTTATGGTGCGATCCAGGTTGCTGTCGCACTTGCGGATGCATTTGAATGCTCTGTTAATGAGCTTCCGCTTTCCTTCGTTCTTTCCTGGTATGAACAGAAAGCCGTCTGCATCCTGTTAACACTTTTGCATCTGGGTATCAAAAACATCCGTCTTGGTCCTTCTCTTCCAGCGTTCTTATCACCTAACATTCTGAACTTTCTGGTAGAAAATTATGGCATTGGACCTATTACTACCCCGGAAGAGGATATTAAGGCACTTCAATCAGGTTGTGTGCAGTGACATCCACGCTCACTACAGCATCTATTTCGTGGCTTGTCTCCTTTCCACAATCCTTCCTGTTATCTCTTGTTGTTTCTTGATGCTTCCAGTATAATAAGATCCATAGAGAAAACACACGCACAGCATGTGGACTTAACACCTGATAATCCTCATGTTTTGCGATATACAGGGAGGAAATTCTCATGGGTAAACAATCTACCAGAGAAAACAAAACAATTTACCAGCTTTGCCGGGAAGCCGCAGGGCTTACAAGGGCAGAAGCAAGTGATAAAATGAAGGCTGTCTCGGATTCTAAAATCGAAAAATTCGAATACGAAACACAGGAGCCTACACCTTATGATATCATTCAAATGGCTGATGCTTATAAGAGACCGGATCTCTGCAATTATTATTGCTCACACAAATGTGAAATAGGCCACCGCTATGTTCCAGAAGTAGAAGTAACTGACTTGTCAAATATCATCCTAGAAACCATTGCCGGTCTAAATGAAATCAACCCTCTTACCGGTCGGCTGATCCAAATCGCTCGTGACGGCAAGATCAGTGATGATGAGATGAGGGATTTTGCTTTTATCAGTAAAAAACTGGATGCAATTTCTTTAGCCATAGACTCTCTGAATCTTTGGGTAGATAAAACGGCCAGTGAACAGGGTCTCAATCTTGAACTTCTAAATGCTGAAAAAGAAAAATTAAAATAATCCATAAATCGCACGAACGGCAACGAATCACTTCTGATTCATTGCCCTTCTCTTTACATACGCTGTAATTGATTGACGATACTTTCTGTTCTTCGAATAGCTTCTTCTACCTGTCTTTTTGCAGTATTGATTCGATCCTGGACCATCCAGTCCACCACAAATCCATCGAAAAAATAATCTGCAAATGAAAGAAAATCTCCGGTATCGATGTGTAGATCACATGCCATATTTACATCATTTAATTCCCTGCTGAAATTACGGAGGTCATACTTTGCCTGATCCATATTCTGCTTTGCATGATCCATTTTAGAATGTTTCAGCATCGTACTGAAAAACCCTCCACCAAACATATCTACCAGACCCCAGTTTTTTGCACTGTTCAGATTCTCTTTTGCTGCACTAAGACTATTTAAGGCTCTGCGTCCGGCTTCAATTGCTTCTCTTTTTTCTTTTTCAATATCATATCCCATCAAAAACACCTCTCTGACTTTTTATGAATGTGACGTTACAAGTCCGATAATCCCACCAATGATCAATAGTGGAAAAGCTATATACATTAATCCGCCTACTACCATTCCAATCAATATCACTGGAAAGAAAATAACCATACAAAGTAATTTCATGATTCCCCAGGATGCTTTTAAGCCAAATATAAAAAATTTTCCAACAAACCAAATCATACAAATAGTAAATAATACTGATAACATCTTTTTCTCCTTCTAACACTCATCCAGTTGTGAGTGATTCATTTTTTGTTGTTTATCTGATATAAAATCAGATGTATTTTTCACTCCAAGCTTGTTACTGAATTCCGGATTTTTTTCAATCTTTTCTATTATCCGAATTAATCGTATTCTCTGTGCTGCATTCATCTGATCACCTCGCTAATATCCACCTTTTCTGTTGATATTGTCAGTATAGCAAAATAATTTTTTACAATACACATCCGTAGTAAAGAATTAAATCTTTATAATTCCCGTTTTTTGAGAAATAACACAAAATAAGGCTCAAAAGGGCACTTTTCCTTTTGAGCCTATACACTTTATCAGCTAACGTATTTTACTTTCATTTTTCCTCATGAAATGCTTCCCTCTTCTTTAATTCTGATACAAAATCACACGATCTTTGCATTCTCCGTCATCCAGTGTGAACTTCTGAAGCTGTATTATTTACATCATTTTTCTTATTTACACCATCTAAGGACTTCATTGTCGGAAATTTTTTTGATTTTTCTTCATTACCCTTCGTGATGCTTCGCTGTGCTATTTTTCAAAAACATCTTAACTGTTCAGCACCTTCACAGTTACGAGCAAAAATGCATTTAAAATCACCTCACGGTATAATGGCTGCCCAGATTTCCTTTTCTTTCCGAGATAAGCCAAATAACTCCATTGTATTATGATCTCCTTCTATCCATAGTTCCAGATTTCATATCCCTGTCTTCTGGCCGAATCATATACCGGCATCATGTTCCTTTCCAGAATGTTATAAAATACTTCTCTAGAATTACCTTTACGGTACAATTCCTGACCAGCCCAGATGGAATGCAGATTATCCCGATAACACGCTTCAAATCGTTTGTGAAGATCTGGTCTTTCATTTATCATTTCATACATCAGATACTGGTTTCCAGCAAAAACTTCAAAAAATGGATTCCACTTGGGTAAGCGGTTGCTTTTTGCCGAATTCAAGGATGAATCCATCGGCATCAGATTCCACAACTCATCATTCATTACAAAAGACCATGGAATGAAATGATCTACATCATACTGCGTTTCTTTTACTGGCTGTCCTGTGAAAATATCCCTTATTTCCTGTACTTTCATAATTCCCTGCCACAACTTCCGCACATTTGACAGTTTTCGCATTTTTTCATCCATTGGAGCAAGCTTATAAATCAAGCCAGGCACTTCAGGATTATTATTCTGAAGCCATTTCACTTTTTCATATTGAATCCAGCCAAGGATATTAACTGTATTATCCTGAATCATTGCTACCCAGTCTGGATGAAAATGCACTTCTTTTTTCAATTTGCTGCTATCACCCAATACATATGGCAAAGGAGTTACCAGTTCATTTATTTTTTGAATATACGCTGTAATGCGTTTGACACTTCCCCAGTCCGGCACTTCATTACTCCTTGTAAAAAAGCCTGCCAGTGCTCTATATGGCACCATATTAGTCAACTGTTCTTTTGCTTTCTTTAAACCTGCCTGATGTTCCCGAATAGCATTCTTTATTTCAATCTTAGATGCATTTGCCGGAAGATCACTGAGTTCTGTCAGCTGTAAAATTGCCCTTTCCAGACCATCTCTGACCAATCCATCTGCCTGTATTCCACTAAGATGAATATGAAATTCCCGTACTGAATACCAGGCATTCGCAATCATTTCATTAATAATCTCATCAAATGTTGTCTCATTTTTTCCTTCTGAAATAATATGTACCACGGCCTCCAGCCAGTAAAACTTGTAGCAATAAGAGGGATCTTTCATCATCTGAGAGAAAGCTTCAATATCCAGTTGATTATAATAGTTTGCTTCAATATTCAACAAACATCTGTCTTGCGAAGCAATATATTCAACCATCTTTCATCACCTCTTCCTTCTCTCACATCTCCGGTGATCCACATTTTTTCTATCTGTAGTCCAGAAATCTTCCTTACAAACTCTTCAAACATCCCTTCTGTAAAATCCGTAAAATATCGACCATTTCGTTCACCTTCAAATGTACCGTATTTGAACGATGTATAAATTATGCCATTCGTTTTTAATGCTTGATGCATTTTGTGAAATATATTTGGTAATTTTTCTCTGGATAGATGAAGAACGGAGGCACATGCCCAGATTCCATCATATTGGTTTCGGTCATCAAGTTCTTCAAACAGCATCTGTTTTACTTGGATGCCTGTGTAATCAGTTGCCATTTTACAAATCACACCTGATCCATCTGTTGCGGTTACATGATAACCATTATTTAGAAAATACTTTGTATCACGTCCAGATCCACAACCAAAATCCAGAATAGAAGCATCAGGAGAGAGATGCTTTGTAAATATTTGCTGTACTTCCGAAAAATCTACATTCTTTGTAGTTTCAGAAAAAACAGCAGCATTGCTATTATAATAATTTAGTGTTATAGCATCACTCATATTCATACCATCCCTTTCCGACTTTATTATAGTGCCACAAATCTTGACACCTGCTAATTTCTTGCATATTTCTACTCTGTCTATCAGGCATTTATTCTTAATTCTAATCTTGTTAATGCATCAATGACTTTTTGTTCAAGTTCTTTTTGCTGTGTTGCCGTGAGCTTATTAGATGTTCTTACTAAGACAGTACCAATTACTGTATGTGTTCCATTTGCATAAATTGTTCCATCATAAGTTGCAAGATAATCTCTACGTTTTTCTGCATCTTCCACATTTTCGTAACTCCTCTATGCAGAATGCCAACAAAATTGTAAGAAATGCAGACGTATCACCTATAGAAAATGAAAAGTCTTCTGTAAATGAAAACTGATTTATACTGCCGCCAAATAATACTGATGTACCGATTGAAGCCGTCACTATCACAGCAAATATCAGCACTGCAATTAATATATATTTAGGTTTTATTCTATAAAACCCAATCAGCTTCTTCTTAAAATCATTAATGAGTGCTTTATTCTTAGACGTAAATACAGTTACTACGGCAACCACGGCAGGTGAAACCAAGCCAAGAAACATTCCAAGATAAAGCCCCGTCCCTTCATTAAGTAAAATTGCAAATAGCCACCAGAACCAAGTGCAGGCAAATGTAATCAAATAGAATCTGACCGGTCGATATATATACTTTTCCATGACTGCACCTCAGCCTCTACAATCACAAGCTCACTCTTTATACCATTGAACTCAATGTAATTGTCTGCTTCGGCATCTGAAAAGTCATCAACCTTTTTGCCCTGTCTCTCATAATAAATATGAGTTGCTATTCCCTTTTTTGTGCTTCTAAATCTATAATCTGCAGGAATTGTAAGTCTTGATGTTGCTGACAACTGATTAATCTCAAGGGCACCCTCATGTGATAAAACACTGATCTGCATATCAAGATTTGAATCTATCTCAATTTCACTTTTATTTCCCTGAAGGGTAACTTCGCTAATTCTGCCATTTACCTCAATATGTCCATTTTCTATATCAGTAATATTCAGTGTCCCTGCATTAACTGATAATTCAATTTTTCCAATATATTTTATTGGAATAAAAATAGTAATGATCAAACTCTCCTTTGCATCTGCTTCACTGGCTTCATTAAATCTGTTAAGCTCAATATCGATTCGGTTTTTTATATCATCAATCTTTACTTTATAATCTGCCGGAAGATTCTTATAGACATTTGAAAACATTGTGACTTCAATTTTTTCTCCATGATATGCCTTTAAATCTACAGCATATGCTCCACCAAGCTTGATATCAAAATTCTTCTTACCATCAATATCGTATTCAGTACGACTTTCATAGATGTAATCAGACTGCTTTTTCTCTGATTTCTCATTCGAAAGTAATTCATCTACTGATATCTGGAAGAGATCTGCTATTGCCATCAGATTTGCAATATCCGGTGTTCCTGTTCCATTTTCCCACTTAGTAATGGCTTGTCTTGATACACCGATTTTCTCAGCCATCTTCTCCTGTGAAAGTCCAGCCTGTTTTCTGTAATGTTTAATTTGTTCTTCTAAAGTCATTTTTCTACCTCCGTTTTCGGTTTGCTTTACTTCCTTCACAGATTAGTAAATTAACCTTTACCAAACAAGAAACATTAGTTGTCATTTCACTATTTTTCTGCTACTTTCCGTAGCAACGCCCTAAAATAAAGGTTTTTACAACGAAAACTAAATTTATCCAATCGCCAAATTCCGATTTATCAAACCCTTTTTATTTCTGCTGAAACATCTTAAAATGCTTCAACGCCTCCACAATTGCACTTTCTTATAACTCCAATGAATCCATGTTTAGTAAGAAGTCATACACGTTCATCATCAAAATGCCATCGTCATTATAAAATGGTTTTGGTGTATCCAAAGTGATTACAATTTTCTTAAATGAATCATTGATTTTCAAAAATGGGCGAATCTCTTGTGCCATTTTTTCTTCCGTTCGTAACATATATGCGGACTGAATATAATACTTTTTAGAGCCTTTATTACAAATAAAGTCAACCTCCAACTGTTTCTTTACCGGTTTTCCTTCGTCGTCCTTTGTATAACCAAGGAAGTGATTGTGGTTGACCTGCACCTTTCCGTCTTGGTAACGAAATGCCGTCGTCAGTGTAAATGCATGCTTTCAGACTCGCCAAAAGCCTGAAATTTCACAGTCCCTTCCTATGCCTATTATTCCAAAAACAAGTGTCTAATTTCCAAGCAAATGAAACAATAGTCCAATCAAAAAACATACTACGATTGCAACAATTGCAGCTACAATCATTTTCAGTACATTTTGATATGGTCGTTTTCCGATTTCTCGCTGCTTCTGTATTTCGTCCAATCTTTTTCCTTCAGAAAAGGCTACAATCTCTTTGTAAGTCTGAATATCGTTGTCCTTTTTCACTTTTTCCACTTTCAAAGCCCAGTACATCGTAATTACAAAAAGAATTCCAAATGGAATAAATGCAAGCCGTTCCAACCAAAAGAATAACGGGACTGCCGATAAAAGGGTAATTACCAGATGCACAGTGAAAATGTTACCATAATAGTTAAACTTCTTAATTTCTTGTTCATTGATTTTTTCTTTCATATTTTCAATATCTCCTTTGATTAAATTATCAATGGAGGTCTTGAATACTTCACTCAAAAGAACCAAGCTATTTACATCCGGATAACTTTTCTCATTCTCCCAATTTGAAATCGTTTGTCGAGAAACATATATGTGCTCGGCTAATTGGTCTTGTGATAATTGGAGTTCCGAACGATATTTTTTAATTTGATTTCCGAGTTCCATTCAATTTACCTCCTTGCATTTGTATATTAATCAAATACAGATATTGGCGCTATCAAAAGGCTTTGACAATCGGCTTTTGAGCTTTGTCAAAATCTTTTGACACACTAGAAATGCTATTGAAAGAGCTGTAAACTTCCGATTTATCAAACTCCTTTTATTTCTGCTGAATCATCTTAAAATGCTTCAACGCCTCCACAATTGCACTTTCTTTATCTTCTGGGCACTGTGGCTACCTGTCATATTCTCTTCCTCCATTCCTATTTTCTCTATCTTAGTCAGTCCGACAAGCAAGAAGTTTACAGTTCTATACCTACATCATATTCATTATCTATTTATCATTCAGATAAAACATTAAATAACCTTGGTACTCTATCTTCTAAATAATTGATTACCTTTGCATTACTTTTGTCCAAATCAACTTCAACAACAAATCCACCACACTCGTTTGTTTTCATCAATTCACATCGTCCCACAGAGTTATAAACATATGCTAAAGGTATTTCTTCTTCATAATGTGAACATCCCAAAATATACACTTCATTTTCAATGGCTCTAGCTTTTGCTAATGTTGTCCACTGTTCAAGTTGTAAATCATGATACATTCCTGTTCCAATAATATTTATAAGCATAATCGGATCTTCTAAAGACATTATCCTTGCTACTTCTGGAAAATGAATCTCATAACAAATCAGGACGCCTATTTTTCCAAATTTGGTATTAACACAAGTGATTTTTTCACCGTGTTGTTTCCCCTTTTCTTTTTCACCCTTAGTTAAAATGCATTTTGTATATTCATCAACAATCTTACCGTTATAAATTGCGGCGTAAAACCCACACGCTTGCGTGTGGGATGAAAGCTGCTTTTTCTGTGCAAAACTATATTTCTACTACTTGACATTAACATAGAGTAAACATATTATCTATGTATAATAGTGCAAAGTTCAAAATGAAAGTGAGTATTTTAGAGATGCGTTAGAAGCACAGTATTTGGAGGGGGTAATCATGGCACGACCAAAAAGTAATAATGTACAGATTAACATTTCCATTCCTTCCGAGTGGAAAGAACAGCTTGAAAACCTTGCCCGTATCTATTCTGTCGAAGAAGGAACTACTATTACCTTCCTTGACCTGATGCGCAGGGGGATTCAGGAAAAATATCAGTTAGGAGAAACAGACGATGAGCGAGGAACAATATCATAGTGCTTCGCATTGTAAATATCTGACGCAGTACCATATCATCTGGTGTCCGAAATTCAGATTTTCGGTATTGCAGAATGGTGCAGATGACACACTCAAAAATATCCTTGCAAATATCTGTAATCAGTACGGATACATAATCAAAGCGTTGGAAGTGATGCCAGACCATATACATATATTTGTAGATTGCCCACAGACAGTTGCCCCTTGCGATATAGTAAGAACATTGAAAAGTATCAGTGCAATTGAAATGTTCAAGGCATATCCACAATTAAAACAGTTCTACTCTCGGTGTGGAGTATTATGGTCAAGAGGATATTTTGTATCTACCGTAGGTCATATAAGTGAAGCTACGGTAAAGAAATACATCGAGGAACAGAAAGATCATGAGTGACAAAGAATACAAGAAACTTCTGAAACAATATCATAAACTTTCTGACAGGCATATCCTAGTTGTAGAAACTGATATGCCTTATCCTGATGTTCTGAAAGTCGTGGCTCTTTCTGATAAAATCCGCAAAGCTGGCAACGAGCTTGTTAGTCTTATGAGAAAGAATTACGACCAGCTCATGCGTACCAAGAAATATCGTAAACTACTAAAACTGTACGGCAATACTGAGGATAAGGACAAACTTAAAGCTCTCGCTAATCAGCTCAATGATATGCAGAAATCTTATAATGTTACATGGGATTTTTGCAGGACATCTATGATTCCTATAGGCAAGAAATACAGTATAGATGCGGTGTTTGCTCTCACAAAAGCCGAAGACATATGGCGAGGTATGGAAAAGGAACGCTTATATTATCGTGCTATGGACAGGAGTAGACGGGCAACCAATCCACAGAATTACAATCCTGACGGCACGATCAAGAAAGGTAAAAAGACTTGGAAATATTCTAATCACTACAAGAAGCTGAAAGCCAAACACGCTGAATTATGCCGTATAAATGCAGTAAATAGACAGCTTGCAATAAACGAAGATGCTAACTATCTGCGAAGTCTTGGAGATACATTCGTCACAGAACCTAAAAATGCAAGCAAGCTGATGAAACGGGCTAAGAAGACTACTGTTAATAGCAAAGGCAAATTTAATAAGAAAAAGCCCTAATCGCATGGATTAAGGCTAATCATATCAAAATACTAAACAGTGGAATTAAAGTAGCTTAACAACTAAATGTTAGGGAGATTGATTGTACTTCCTTGTCGTAAGACAGAAATTTACCGCTAATGTGGTCGTAGGACTGCTTGGTAATGAAAGCTCTGATTCAAACAGGTTTACACTTGTAACTCCAAAGCCTGAAAATGGTGTACGATTACAAGCTACACTTGGCAATCAGAACCCCACGGGCTTGCCCGTGAGAGCAGTCAGGCTAGTATAATACATGTGGCGAAAACCATACGCCATTACAGTCATAATTTATTATTAGTATTAGGAGAAATTGCAATGAATACTCCCAAAAAGAAAAAGAACCGAATATATACCATGCTATCCGGCATAACCTTTCTGGTTTTTCTTGGCTGTGCTGCATATCTTATTTTTTATCTTGGAATACAGCCATACTACTTAAAGCAACAAAGCAAAAAGATAAATGCTGCTTACTATAATTCTTCGGAATTTGATTCCGGAAATAAAAATTCCGACGGTCTGCTATTGAAATTTTCCCAGCTTTTAAAGGCAAACAAAGATACAAAGGGCTGGCTCAGAATTCCGGGAACCAATATTGATTATCCTGTCGTTCAGGGAGAAAAAAACTCCGATTTTTATCTGCACCATAATTTAAAAGGAGACACGGATAAAAATGGCTGCCTATATATTGATGCCAATTGTAATGTAGAGACTCCTACAAAAAACATTGTAATCCATGGCCACAATATGGAATCTACTCGAATGATGTTTTTTCAACTTCCAAAATATAAAGATATAGAATTTTACAAAAAGCATCCTATCCTCATATTTGACTCCATCTATGATGAATCCAAATGGAAAATCATTTCGTTTATGAGAGTCTCAGGAACTTATTCCCATAACGACGGTTTTGATTATATGCAAGGTGAATTTAATGATAATGAGGAATTTCTAGACTTTCTTCATCAAGTAGAAATGCGTTCTCTCTATCAGTGTCCTGTGACCGTAAATGAAAAAGACTCATTACTTATGCTCTCAACCTGTACCTATGAAATTGACAACTGCCGTTCTGTTGTTGTTGCCAGAAAACTTCGAAAAGGGGAATCAGAAGATGTGAACACCTCAAAAGCTTATCTGAAAAATGATGTGTTATATCCTGATGATTGGTATTCTAAATATGGTGGAAAAATGCCTGTCGCTAACTCCTTCACAGAAGACATATCTGAACACACTCTTGATTGGTATGATGGAAAACGGAAGCATTAAAAAAGAGTTCGCTTGCGAACTCTTTTTACCTTAAAGTTTTAACATTTTTTTAGTGCATTTTGACCGAGTTTGTAACGTTTTTTCACTTAAATTTTATTCCTTGTCGGTCAAAAAAAGAAAGGATACATATCAATGCCATCCTTTCTTCCATATTTTTTATTATTTTTCTGCTTTTCTTTTTTTGTTCATAACAATACTCAATACCAACATTGAAATACCTAATATGCCAACAACAATTGCAGAAATAATTCTCTCACCTGTTTTAGGTGCATTTTCCGGTGGGTTTGTAATCACTGTTACTGTTTCTTTTGGAGTTGTTGGTTTCTCTAAAATTACTGTCGGTGCTGCTGTCGTCGTCACTGCTGATGTTGTTACCGCTTCGTATGTATTCGAAAAGACTACGTCATCTGTTTTTTCCGTAGCTCCATTTTCCACTGCATATATTACAGACTTCAAACCACCATTTCCATCATTTTCAATGGAGACTGTTACCGTGTAAACAGCACTATCATAAGTAAAATGTTCTACATTACCCGCTTCCTGAGAAATGAAATAATTATATCTTCCCGGTTTTGTATAAGTCATGGGACCAATTTCTACTTTGCCATTATCCTTAATCGTAACCTCTTTTACATCTGGCATAGGGTTTGTTTCATTTTCAGATTTAATTACCACTTTATACTCAATACCTGAAGGTACCGAATCCCCTAGTGTCTTAATCTCTACCGGAATAGAAGCGGTACAATATACCTTTTCTTCTGCATATGCCTGTGTCTGGAACAGCAGAAGTGTAACGAAACATGGAAGTAGCAGCAATATACCAAACTGTTTCATCTTGTTTTTCATATTATATTATAGTACCTCCATCTTTACTTGTTTTTTTATTTATCCAACCGTCCAAACAAGACAACTCGTTCATTCGTTCCTGCTTCAGCGCAGGTTGATAGTCCGATAATCTTATCATCATGATTCAGAGAAATATCACGATACTGAACTGCTTCGTCCTTAATATATTTCAAAAGGGTATCTAAATTGTCTTTACCTTGGACGATTGGATTATAAATTTTGTTATTAAATTCCTGAGTCTCTACACACGCAAACAATGTAATCTTATATGTATCATCTAACAAAAACAATGCTCCTGTCTTGTGCTCCTGAAAATAATCATCATTTTTAAATTCAACAACATCTCCAAACATAGCACCATATTCCATATGATGACCATAAATAATTGAATAACTGTCAGTAAAATCACAAGCATTTCGATAATCTAAAAAGATAGAACCTGAAAAGGAAAATTCACCAAATACATCTTTGTTCAAATATTCCTGATTATCTTTTCCCTGAACAACAGGATAACTAATATGGGTATCAAAAATTTTAATCCATCCAACCACATCCTTGTTCAATTTCATAAGTTCTCCTAGCGTAATGCTATTCGGCCCATCCCCAGTAGGCTGGTATTTAAGCAAATCATTGGATGAAAATGCCCCACGATATATCATTATGGTATTCCATAACGAATAACCACCATATAACAGCATAATCAGAACCAACACCATGGCTATAAAACTAAGTATTTTATTTCCAACCCTTGCACATTTTACTGCTATCCCCACCTTGATATCCTTTCCATATCACGCAATTACTTGTTTCACGTGTAAAAACTCTCACAAACTTATTCTAATTTTTAGTATTCTGCTCTTTTCTTACGGAATAATACAAATGCTACAGCACCTGCTAAAACAACCATAAGTGCATATGGTCCGTAACTTGAAGCAAAACCTGTTGCGGAACCGGTCCTGTCATTGGTAAATGCAACTTCCTGTGTCTGTAATGAAGTTCCAGCATCAATGGTACCTGTTGCTGTTTTAATATTTCCACTTCCACCGGCCTTATTAGTACCATTCAATTTTGTCTCAAATGTTGTTTTATAGTCGTCTGCTTCTAGCTCTTTAATTGTATAGGTATCATTTTCAGTTAAACCATAAATTTTCACTGTATCTCCATGTTTCAGTTCAATTCTTGCAGCGGTACCTTTTTTAATTGCCGGTTGTCCTTCTAAATTATACCATTCGCCTTCTGCACCGTTAATTGTAATTTCAAAGATAAACTTTTTATCTCTTTCACCATAGTTACCAGTTACTGTCTTACTAATAACTAAATCGTTTACTGTTCCGTCTGGCTTTGGAACTGGGTTCTCTGTATCCGGCTTATTAACACCATATGTATTTACAAAAGCTCCACTCTTTACAAGTTGCCCATCTTCTTGGTACAAGACTAAAGATGCACTTGCAATATAAAAATTGGTTCCATCTGTAGCAACAGTAACATCTAAATATCTCTCTCCGACATCATATTTAATGCCTTCATAGGTCCCCTCTTTCTGCTTTACTTTATAACGGTAAGTTCCGATACCTTCCGTTGTAAATTTATCTGCAACTAAGGTAAATGTAAGTTTTTTACTAATAGATGTCTCAGTTAAATCTTCTGCTGCCGGTGCTAATTCAATTGTTCCTGGTTTTACAGCACCTGCTGGCGCATTTTTAAACGGTGGCTTTAAATCCTTACCACCATTTGTTGCTTTTGCCTGTTCTGCTGTTAAATTAGTAACCTCAAATTCAAATGTTGTATTTGGAGCATATACATCTGCTCTCTTATACAAATTTACATCAAGTGAAGCGCTTGTTACAGGTTCTGCTGCATTCACTGTTTTCATAGTTCCCGGCAATAATGTAATTGCCATTGCCACCGTCATAACACCTGCTGCTATGCGGCTAAAGATTTTTTTGTTTTTCAAATTCATAGTAAACATCCTTTCTTTATTATTTTTTTATATATTCTATAGGAAGTACCAAAATACTACCTTTATCACAGAGATACATATGGATTATATTTCTCTGTCAGATTCATTGATGTTGTTTCTCCAATCTGCCCCCTGTAATACACAATAAATTATAAATCAGCGCTTCAATTACAATTCATTTTTTCTTATAATTGTAATCACTTTTCCCTTAATCTCTTCCATTTCTACTGCACCGAAATATCGACTGTCCTTTGCTCCCTCACGGTAATCACACAAGATAAAATATTGATTTTCTCTGAGCGTAACCGGATATGATACATTATTATCATACATAGGTGTCGAATAATATATATCATTTTCTGCAAGCAACGAACCATTAACTTTTACTTCTGCTTCATTGGTGATTTCTACCGTATCGCCATCTTTTGCAATGATTCTCCCAGTATACGAAACACCATCTTTTTCAAAAATCACCACATCTCTAATGCTAAAGTTATTCTCCAAGCGATAGAAAAGCATCAAATCTCCTGCATTGATTTTCGGTGACATATCTTTATTTTTCATTGGTGTAATCCCAAAAATCACACCAAATATAATATACACCAATGCCGCCAGAAAAACCAGTCTTTCAAAGAATATGATAATTTCTTCTTTTTGAAACAGTTTCTTTCTTTTGTTTTTAATTACCTCTTCGGGATCATCTATGTCCTCTGCCTCTTTGGCGGTTCCTTTGGCATCATAAACATTCTGATATTCTTCCTGCAATTCATCCAGCTTTCGCCAAACGTCTTTTTCATCTATCCCCCCGAACATTTTTTTTCGGAACTTAAGATTTTTTAACAAGTTCGAAATATCCTTCATGTTCTTTGATGCCATAAGATTCCCTTCCCGAAAATTATTTTTTACAGTTATTCTCTTCAGCCTAACTTTCTAAATTTTCCTTTTTTTCCTGCCACAAAACAAGCTACTGCCAATAATGCACAACCAAGTAAAATGATAAATGGCTTTGCTCTATTGTTCAAACCGGTAGGAGTCAGGTCACGTGTGTTGGTACATGTAGTCGATTTGTCCTCAGAAATTACTACTTTCTTAATTTCTGAATTCCACGTTGTAACATATCCTTCTGATGAATAATCATCTTCCGAAACGCTGGCAGTACAGCCATCCGGTACTACAAATTCAATGCTTTCATTATGTTTCAGACTGAAACTATATGTAGAACCATTTGACGTTACCTTTCTATCATTCGGGAAGTTGTCATCATTATAACTTACCGCCGCTTCACTCAATGTCAACGTGAATTTAAATGGCTTATCCCGTTCACCAAATTTGCCTTCTACATTCTTTGTAACTTTAATCGTATGTGTCGGCTTATAAATATTGGTGATTGTCGCTGAATTTGACTGACTTCCTTTATAATTAATTCCGTTTGTATCAATTGAATACTCAAATTGTTGATTTGCATTTACTGGCAAATTATTAATTTTTTCATTAATGCTGTTAGTAATCTTAACCAATGCATAACTATTGTTATCTTTACCATTGAATGTTCTGTCAACCTTTTCAACAACTGTATATCGGTCACCATCCTGTAAGCCTAACTCTGAAGCTTGAATCGTTCCACTTGCGAAAAGCCCTCCGGCATCATTCGCATTCACTTTTTCGATTTCTTTAAAATCACTCAGTGTTACTAATTTCTTCTGATTTCCATTTACTTTCGCTAATTCAACGGTCACCTTGTAATCCTTCGGAAGATTTTTTGCTTCCACACCCTGCACAATCTTTGTGACCGTTATAATATTTTTTACATACACAAGAACTAATGTATCATGATTAAATTCTACAGTCATCTGCCCTTTATTATTATAATAGAAGTCCTTATCGTTCATTTTTGCATTTGTTAAAGTATAGTCGGACAGATTGTAAGTTGTACCGTCTTGCTTAAAACTACTAGGAACAACTACCTTTCCACCAGGAACCGTTTTCCCCTCTATTGTATGCTCTGTTACTGTGTTTAGCTTGCCATTTGCATCATATTCCTGAAGTTTATATGTTATGGAATAATTTTTCCTCATTTCAAAGGAAACATTATCCAAAAGGTTTCCTACGGTAAGGTCTCCACCATTGCGGATTGCACTCTGTGTTTTTCCGCCACCCTCTACAGAAACAAAGAAGAAACGTGTTAAATGATCCTTATCTTCACTCGGCACTTTATACTTTCCTTTATGGTGTTCCCAATGCCCTGCTGCAACAGACTCGCTACGAACTTTCCATACTCTTGCCACAATTCCATCCTTGAGATTGATTTCTGTTCCCTCATCATATCCTGTGGAATTCACCAACTTATTATTATTATCCATTGCTTTCAGTTTTTGGATAAAGGTATCTGACATACCATTATTTGGATTCAACTGCTCTGGAGTCATATATTTCCTTGCATCTCTTGCCGCCATTGCCACGACATACATCGTATTTTGATTCCAACGTCCTGCATGATCCAAATCCCAATAACACTCTGATGAAGGTGTTGTCAGAATATCTTGATACAACGCCCCGATATTCTCACAATTCAATTCAGCAAACTGATCACCATGGGTCCCATCTTTATACATTTCCTCATAAGTTACGGAAAACTGACCTTCCTGGTACTCTTTATTTACTTTCAGATTTCTACCATTAACAATTTCAATATCATGACCAACCTTGGTACCGCCATTAATACTTTGCCAGCCTGGTCCTGTTGTTTTCCAATACAGCCCCGGATATCCATTCGGATATTGCTGTTCATCCCCATTCGCGTTAAATGGGAACGACGCTCCTGATTTTCCCGGTGTGCACATAATCGGATTTTCAAAGTCACCATTCTGTACATTATTATAGTAGTTTACTCTATATACCAATGACCAATCGTCTTTTCCATCTTCACTGACACGGTAATACATACCACCACCTGCATCACGAGAAACATCAAGTTTCTTTCCACCATTATACAATACCTGCATGTCATCTCTCTTCTCTGGTATATCCTGCCAGTCGTTTACGCCATCACTGCTTCTCTGCCATTTATATTTAATATTTTGGGGATCCTTCACACCCAGACAACCATCCTCTTCAATAGTGTCTACAATGGAAAGGCTATGTGCTTTTGTAATGTTAATTTTAATTTTAATTTCAAATTTAGGATCTTTCTTACCAAGATCACTTACATTGTTTGTTGTACCATAAATCTGACATCCAATCCATGTGCTAACAGAATCTTTATTTCCCAAATCCTTAATTTTATACTGAACAGTGGCTGCTTTCTGCCCACAGAATTCTAAAACATCACTATTATAATCATTTGCCCCCCACTTGTTATTATTTTTAACAAGGTTTGCATCTTTCGAATTTCCAGACCAACGTACTTTATCTTTCTCGTTATTTTCATCTTCTCCAAAATCAATATGTATATCTCTTGGATTAACGTAGAAATAGATGTAATTATTTTTGCCTGGTTCATAAACGACTTCATAAGTGTCATTTGTGGCTAATACATCTCCCTGCACCAAATCTGAATTTAATATTGTATAATCTTTTTCCGATCCATCCGCATACTTCATATGAGCCGCTTTTTCCGTTTCGGTTTTATCATATAGTTTATCGACCGGATAAATTCCGTACTTTTTCCCTTGAACATCTTTCCAATATTCCTGTAAATTCGTTTCCTTACCCCATGCTTCAAACTCCCAGATAGATAGTCCCCATGAGCTATTAGCAGCTTTCGATGACTCTATCCGAATGTAAGATGCATTTTTTTCACTGTCCAGTTTAAAGCTATATCCAACTCTGGCACTGGAACTAAGATTGCCTGCTGACCCTGGATTTTTCCATCCGGTTACAGTCTTTATTGTCTCCCATGACTTTCCATCCTTCGATGTTTTAATTGTAAAGTCCTCCGGATACGCACGTTCAAATTTTAAGTCTACACTGTGTAACGCATATTCTTTTCCAAGGTTAATCTGATACCACTGCGCATCTCCACTGATAGATCCCCATCTGGAGTCATCTTTTCCGTCAATCGCCCATGCAACTTCATTCTCGTTACTTGAACTTGCTGTTGCTGTTTTATTTACTGCCACATCTTTCACATCTGCCGGCAGTTTATCGCCTTTTACAACAAACTCCCAAATAGACAATCCCCAACCTTTATTTTTAAGACTTGTCGCATTAATTCTGATATATCTTGCCTTTCCATGATAAGAAATATTAGAATTCCATTGGTATTTTGCATTCGGATCTGCATTCTCGGAAGGTGTCCAGCCCTTTACAGTTTCTGTAGTCGTCCATGATTTTCTGTCTCTGGAAACCTGAATTTCAAAATCCTTTGGATAGGCACGTTCAAACTTCAACATAACCTGATTGATTTCATAAATCCCCTCAAGATCTATCTCAAACCAGTTTTCATTCTGATTTGCACGACCTCCCCATCTGGAATCATCATAACCATCTACCGCTTCTTCCGGAAAGTACCTTTTATAATTATCCTTATCATTGACATCATCACTACGGTTACCACTGGTTCTGACCGGCTTATCCAATGCGATATTGGACTTATCTACCTGTCGTGTTAATTCGAAACAATCAATATTGATATACTCGTTATATTTATTGCCCGTTGTTTGGCGTCCGGCAATATATATTGTATTCTCACCTTTTGGCAATGTAATGTCCATCTCTACGGTCTTTACTACATTCCACTCTCCTGTAGACGGAGCGGAAAGTTGTTTCCATTCTCCCTTTCCTATCTTTACAAATATATCTCCATCATATTTGGTTCCATATTTAACAGCAAGCTTATATTTACCTGCATGCTGTGCATAAACATTATACCCCAGGTACTCATGTTCCTCACCTGTCAGAGTATTCCAAATAGTTGCATATTTATTTTCAGAATAAATGCCACCACCATCATCTTTTATTTTATACTGCTTATCGTCACTTTTGTTTCCGGATACATGATACTCTTCTGCTTCATGTATTCCTTCTGCTAAAGGAGAAGAAATATCAAAATAGTCTAAATTAATCTGCTGCCAGTAATCTCCTGTTCCTGCATACCATATATTACTTGCACCTGTTATATCTATGGTATTTTCTCCACGTTTTAATTCAATAACAGTGCTAACCTCTCTTACATCATTCCAATCTGCCGTTTGGTTTGCTGTAACAGATTTCCATGATCCTCCATTCAATCTGACATCAATATTCGTAGGTTTGCTGCCATCACCTGCATTATTTCTATACGCATATCCTATGGTCAACAAATATTTTCCCGGTCTTTCAGCGTATAATTTCTGTGTCAGATAGGAACGAATATCCTTTCCTTCATCATCCAGAGGATAGGAATTTAAGTTGCCAACATATCCACTTCCCGAAAACTTTTTATTCCAATCATTATCTGCATTGATATCAACTTTAGCCGGATTCTTTGCACCGCCTTGTGTATATGAATCAGCATGTTCTGCTTCATGTCTGCCTTCTGCCGGCACTTCTATTGCCACAAGGTCAAAATAATCCAGATTGACCCACTGCCAATTATTGGTATCACCATACCACACATTGCGCGCACCTGTAACATCAATCTTATTATTACCCTTCTTTAAATTAATTTCTTTACTAACGACACTAACAGTATTCCAAGAATCTGTTAAAGGAACACCATCTATATGAATCCACTCTCCATCGTTAACTCTGACGTCAATTTCTGTCGGCTTACTTTTATCATCGCCCATACCATTAATCCCAGCAGTATATCCGATTTTGATTTCATATCTTCCAGCAGACGGACAATTTACATTTGTCGTAATGTAGGAAGGTTCATCATTCGGCCATGTATTCATGTCGGAAACCCAACCACTATTCGAAAAATTTTCATTGCCACTGTTTTTCTTTGGTTCACTTCCTGAGCCGTGCACAGTATCGCAATTTTCTGCCTCAAATCTTCCCAGACCGCTTGGTTCCGGAAGAACTGCTCTAACAGCTTTTTTCAAAGGCGTATCCACAATTTTTTCCACAGGATTTTTAGCACGTCCCAATTCTGCTGTTACATCTTTGGTGCTTTCTTCCCACACTGTTGCATCTTCCTCTGCAAGGGTTGCATCTTCTTTTGCAGGCGTTGCATCTTCTTTTGCAAGCGTTGCATCTTCTTTTGCAGGCGTTGCATCTTCTTTTGCAGGCGTTGCATCTTCTTTTGCAGGCGTCTTGTTTTCTTTTGTATCAGTTGTCTCTTCAGAAATCGCAGTTGTTTCTTGAATTGTATCATCTGCCAATGTAGATAATGACATATTGCTCATCCCCGACACGAAAACAACGAGTGCTAGCATAACTGCAAAACATTTCTTTATGCTCCTGCTCATATCTTATTCCCCTTTCTTTTTATATCGTTAACCAAAAGCACCATTTATCATTTTATCTGTGTTATAGTTTCTGTATTATACTATTTTATAATTCCGTCCAATGGTACAATTGTATGTTTGTATTTTACTACGTTTTCTCTTGAATTTCAATTATCTATTGCTTTATCCATCTTTTTCTAGACACATAAAATATCCTGCCCATACAACACCTTCTTCGCAAAGTTTACTAATGTGCTTTTCAATAAATTCGATGACTGGATATACGTTATATTTTGGATTGTGAAGAAATCCTAAAGGGATGATTTTTAAAAGGTTTCAATTGTGTCAGATTAACATTCTTAATTTCTTCCATTTTCAAATGCTCCTTTCAAAAAAATAAGGATTCTTACATATCGACCCGATGTAGTGCAACCACGCACTCTACATGTGTTGTTTGCCCAAACATATCACATGGCGTTACCTCAATAAGCTTATAGCCGTTTTCCCCTAGCCACTTTACGTCCCTTGCCAGCGTTGCGCTGTCGCAGCTTACGTAAACCACACGATTAGGGTTCATCTTGACTATTGTTGAAAGCAGTTTTTCATCGCAGCCTTTTCGTGGTGGGTCTACCACTATAACATCCGGCTTGCATTCTGCATCCCCTGCGTGGTTATCAAAATATTCCGTTACCACATCTTCTGCTGCTCCAACGAAAAATTCTGCGTTGTCGATGTTATTTATCTTAGCATTTATTTTTGCGTCAGCAATTGCCGCAGGCACAATCTCAACTCCAAGAACCTGCTTTGCCTTCTTTGCAAGAAATAGTGATATGCTGCCGATTCCACAATACAAATCCCATACCATTTCATTGCCTGTTAAATCTGCATATTCTAAAGCTTTATTGTACAATTTCTCTGTCTGAACAGGATTGACCTGGAAAAATGACAACGGAGAAATTCTAAATTTCACATCTCCAATATAATCCTCAATATATCCGGGGCCATATAAGTTAATCACCTTGTCCCCAAGAATCACATTGCTTTTCTTAGTATTAATGTTAAGAGAAATGCTATACATTCCTTCAAGTTTACATAACTCTTCAACCAGCTTCTCTTTGTTTGGAAGATTCTTGCCATTTATAATTACGCAAACCATTATCTGCTTTGTTTTTGCACCAATTCTAATAAGTACGTGTCGAACCAGGCCCTTGTGAGTTACTTCATTATAAGGTGCAATTCTATACTTAGTCATAAATGCCTTTACGGTATCCATGACTTCTTTGTTTACATCACGGCCATCAATTTTTAAGCCAAGGTCGCAACTGTCTATATTTATAATAGAATGAGTTCTTCCTGCATAAAAACCTGAAATAATATTTCCTTCCTTATCCATTCCAACTGGAAATTGAGACTTATTTCTATAGTTAAAAGGCTCATCCATTCCCATTACATCATTCATTACGAAGTCGCTCTGACCACCGATTCGCACAAGGTTGTTGTACACTTTATTCTTCTTAAATCTAAGCTGCTCCTTGTAATTAATGCACTGAATTTGGCATCCGCCACACTGTCTTGCCACACTGCATCTTGGCGAAACCCTATCTTTAGAAGGCTCTTTTATTTCCATTAATCTGGCAAACCCGAAATTCTTGTTAGCCTTCATAACCTTTACTGTAACTTTGTCGCCGATTACTCCGTCTTTAACAAAAAGAGTATAGCCATCAACTTTGCCTATACCCTCTCCGTTTACGCCTAAATCTTCAATTGTTAAATCTAAAATATCATTTTTCTTAATCATGAAAATTCCTTTAAATAATTATCTGTATATTTTTTCGCATATTTATGCTAATTATTGCGTATTTGTATTATTATCTATTTATTTATTACTTTAATTCGCTTGTTTTTCTAACATTAGTTTCAAGCAATCTGTTGTATCCTAACCACTGGTCTGATGAAGCAGAACTGTTACTGTTTAAAAGTTCTGTCATTGTCTCAATCTTTGCATCTGCATTGTCTGCAAGATTAAGTGCCATTGCCTCAATAAGAGCCGGTTTTTTAGGTGAACCATATTCAAGCTCTCCGTGATGTGCAAGAATACAATGCTTCAATTCATTCTTTAACTTAGTTGGAAAATCAGGAATTGAATCCATAATCTTTCCAAGCATTTCTGAACCCATAACAATGTGTCCAAGTAACTGGCCTGCATCTGTGTAATCATTCATTGGAAAGTCTGAAAGTTCATAAACCTTTCCAATATCGTGACAAATAGCTGATGTCATAAGTAAATCTCTATTTAAAATAGGATACTGCTTTGCAAAAAAGTCACACATTTTTGCAACAGATAATGTATGTTCAAGCAAGCCGCCAATAAAACCGTGATGTACGCTTTTGGCTGCTGAATGCTTCTTAAATGCTTCCGCAAATTCTGTATTGTCAATAAATAGTTTTGTTAAAACCTGTTTATAATAAGGGTTATTAACACCGGCGATGAATTTTGTTAATTCCATCATCATTTCGTCAATGTTTTTGTTAGTACATGGTAAATAATTAGTCGGGTCAACATCTGTTTCGCTAATCTTTCTTGCACGCTTAATACTAAGCTGTGTCTGACCGTTAAATACTGTTACATCACCATTTACTTCAACATAATCAAGTGCATCAAACTCATCTATCCCCATTGAGTGCGGATCCCATATCTTGGCGTCCAAGGAACCTGTTTTGTCCTGAAGAATAACATTCTCGTATTCTTTTCCTGTTTTAGTCATTGCAGTAGTTCTCTGTCTGCACAAATATATTTCCTGAATTCTTTCGCCCTCTCTTAATGTTTCTATATATCTCATCTTTTCCTCCAAATGTTAAGATTTTCTTTACCTGACAGTCAATCTTTATTATAATTGATTATGTATCTAAATACAAGAATTGGAGGCTTTATCATGAACGAAAAAGTTCTTAAAACCCTTGAATACTATAAAATAATAAAAATGTTAGAAAATCAGGCAGGTTCTGAGCCTGGCAAGAAGCTTTGCCACGCACTTGTTCCATCTGCCGATATTCATACAATAAAAGAAAATCAGAAACAGACAGGTGATGCCTTATCACGAATCTGGCAGAAAGGAAGCCTTTCTTTCTCAGGTATTCACAATATTGGCGAATCCATTAAAAGATTAGAGATTGGAAGTACTCTTGGCACCGGAGAATTACTTAGAATTGACTCCCTTTTAAAAGTTGCCTTAAGAGTTAAAACTTTCTCCCGCCGTGATGATGAGGCTGAAAGAGATAGTCTTGATGATATGTTTGAGGCTATTGAACCTTTAACTAATTTGAAGAATGACATTGAAAGATGTATTATTTCAGAGGATGAAATAGCTGACGATGCATCTGCTAATCTTAAAAATATAAGAAGACAGATGAAGATTACCAACGACCGTGTTCACAGCCAGTTGTCATCTCTCATTAATTCCCAGTCAGGTCACACTTATCTTCAGGATGCCCTTATTACAATGAGGGATGGACGTTATTGTGTACCTGTTAAGCAGGAATACCGTGGCAATGTTAACGGTATTATTCACGACCAGTCTTCAACAGGTTCTACTTTGTTTATTGAACCTGCTGCTGTTGTTGAACTTAACAATAAACTCCGCGAGTTAGAAGGCAAGGAAGCTGATGAAATCCAGATTATTCTTGCAAACCTTAGTATGGCTTGTGCTGAACATATTTACGAATTAAAAACAGACATGAAAATATTACCTAAGCTTGACTTTATTTTCGCTAAGGCTTCTCTTGCAAAAGAAATGAAAGCTTCAATGCCTGAGTTTAATGATCAAAGACAGATTAATATTAAGAAGGGACGCCACCCTCTTTTGGATCCTAAAAAGGTTGTGCCTATAGACATTCATCTTGGAAAAGACTTTAACCTTTTGATTGTTACAGGTCCTAACACCGGTGGTAAAACAGTTTCACTTAAAACTGTAGGACTTTTAACGCTTATGGGCCAGGCGGGACTTCATATTCCGGCTTTTGAGGGCAGCAAACTAGCAGTTTTCAAAGAAGTTTTTGCTGACATTGGCGACGAACAGAGTATTGAACAAAGTTTAAGTACTTTTTCAGCTCATATGGTTAATACTGTTAATATACTTAATCAGGCAGATCAGGATTCACTGGTACTTTTCGATGAACTTGGTGCAGGAACGGATCCTGTGGAAGGTGCAGCCCTTGGCATTTCAATTCTTACTTTCCTTAAAAACATCGGTTCAAGAATTATGGCAACAACACATTACAGTGAATTAAAATTATTTGCCTTATCAACTGAGGGAGTTCAAAACGCTAGTTGCGAGTTTGACGTGGAAACACTCAGACCAACTTACAGACTTCTTATTGGTGTTCCAGGAAAGAGTAATGCTTTTGCTATTTCAAGCAAGTTAGGTCTTCCTGACTACATTATTGAAGATGCTAAGTCTCACATCGATTCAGATAATGAGCAGTTTGAGGATGTTTTGTCCGAAATAGAAAGACAGCGAATCCAGATTGAAAAAGATCAGGAAACTATTGCAGTTTACAAGTCTCAGATTAAATCACTTAAGCGTGATTATGAACTTAAGACAGAAAAGCTTAATGAACAGCGTGACAAAATCCTTAACAAGGCACGCGAAGAAGCTGTTGATATTCTTAAGGAAGCTAAGGAAACAGCCGACGAAGCTATCAAAACTATTAATAAATATGGAAAATCCGGCAATACCCGCGAAATGGAAAAATCCAGAAGTAATGTTGGAGCAAAGCTTAAAAAGAACCAGGTAGGCTCATCAATTAAAGCTGCCAAACCTAAAAAGGCTTACAAGCCTTCCGACTTTAAGCTTGGCACAGGTGTAAAAGTTTTGAGCATGAATCTTAACGGTACTGTTGCTTCATTGCCTAATGCAGCCGGTAATCTTACAGTAAAAATGGGTATACTAAACTCTAAGGTTAATATTCGTGACCTTGAAATTATTGACGAACCTGATATTAAGGCACCAGGCTTAACCCGTGGTTCAACAGGCAAGATTAAAATGAACAAGTCTATGAATATTAAAACTGAAATTAATTTAATTGGAAAAACAGTTGACGAAGCTATTTCTCAACTTGATAAATACTTAGATGATGCTTACATTGCACATTTGCCACAGGTATATGTTATTCACGGCAAAGGCACCGGAGCTCTTAGAAATGCAGTTCAAAACCATCTTAAGAAATGTAGTTATGTAAAATCCTACAGAACAGGTGAACATGGCGAAGGTGGTGCAGGTGCAACAGTTGTAGAATTTAAATAGATTTTTTTAACAGGAGGATTTAAAATGGCAAACAAACAGAAAATCTTAATAGTTGACGATGATGAAAACATTGCAAACCTTATATCTTTATATTTAACTAAGGAATGCTACGAAACACGTATTGAGCATGATGGCCAGTCGGCTCTTGATGCGTTTAAAGAATATGCTCCAAATCTTATTTTGTTGGATATTATGCTTCCGGGACTTGACGGTTACGAAGTATGCCGTGAAATAAGAAGAGAATCAAAAGTTCCTATTATTATGCTTTCTGCCAAGACAGAAGTTTTTGACAAAGTTTTAGGTCTTGAACTTGGTGCAGATGACTATATTATTAAACCTTTTGACTCAAAGGAACTTGTTGCCCGTGTTAAGGCAGTTCTCAGACGTTACACTGAAGCTCCGGCTCCTGTCGAAAAGAAACCTGATGAAAAACGTGTTGAATACAAGGACCTTATTATTAATCTTTCAAACTACGAAGTTATTTACAAGGGCAAGCCTGTTGAAATGACTCCAAGAGAGATTGAATTATTGTACTTCCTTGCTTCATCACCTAATCAAGTATTTACAAGGGAGCAACTTCTTGACCATATCTGGGGTTATGAATATGCCGGAGATACAAGAACTGTAGACGTTCACATTAAACGTATTCGTGAAAAAATTGCTGACACGGATCAGTGGTCAATTGGTACAGTTTGGAGTGTAGGATATAGATTCGAGGTACATAACTAAATATGAAAAATTCTATTTTAACTAAATTTTTTACAGGGTATTTTTCTTTTGCAATATTAGGTTTTTTGTTAATTTCTTATTGGTCAAATAACTTGATTTATAATCATCTTCTGACCAATAACATTAACACCCTTTACAAATATGCCTCTGTAATAGGAAGTAATGCTGTGGACTGCGTGGACAACTCACTTGATGATTTAGACAATCCTAAGCAGTTTTTAAATGATTTTAACAACGTACTGGACTGTGACATACTTATTCTTGATAGTAACCGCAAACCATTTTATTACACAGGCACAACAAGTAATCTTTCAAAAGATTCTTCTAATATTTTGATTGAAAAATTCAAGCCTGATGATTACAAGAATACGCATTACAAGATTGGCAAATTTTATAATATTTTTAAAACCGACACTTTAAGTGTTGTCTATGAAGTTAAAAATAATAATAAGACTTATGGATATATTGTGGCGCATATGCCTACTTCCATTATTAAAAAAAGTTGCTATGATGTAACACTTATTTTCTACGTTACTTACGCAATTATACTGGCTCTTTCACTTATTATATTCTTTAACTTTATGTGGTTTATTTATTTGCCACTTAAGCAGATTAGACTTGCGGCAATGGAATATGCCAAAGGTAATTTTGAATACGAAGGACTTAAGGTTAACAATGACGATGAAATCGGTGACGTGGCGCACTCACTTCAATATATGTCTAAGCAGTTAAACAACTCACGAGCTTATCAAAAGGAATTTATTTCTAATATTTCCCATGATTTCCGCTCTCCTTTAACTTCTATAAAGGGCTATATTGAAGCTATAATGGATGGAACAATTCCACCGGAAGATTACAACAAATATCTTTCAATTGTTTTATCTGAGGCTAACCGTCTCGAAAAGCTTACTTCAGGATTGCGTGACCTTAACCGTTGGAACAGCACCGGTCCTGAACTTATTTTTGAAGACTTTAATATGGAATCAGTTATCGCTTCAACAGTTGATACTTTCCAGGGCAGTTGCGAGAAGAAGAATATTGAATTGGTTATTCAGTTTCCACCAAAGCATTGCAATGTATACGCTGACAAAGGCAAAATTGAACAGGTTCTTTACAACCTACTTGATAACGCCATTAAGTTCAGCAATCCGGGTTCAAAGATTATAATCAAGCTTTATAACAAAGGCGAAAAACAATATTGTTCCGTTAAGGATTTTGGTATGGGAATCCCACAGGACAGCATCGATAAAATCTGGCAGCGATTCTACAAGACCGACCTTTCCCGTGGTCGTGACAAAACAGGCTCCGGAATCGGACTTGCCATCGTAAAAGAAATTATTATGGGACACAACGAAACAATCGATGTAATCAGCACCGAAGGCGTTGGAACAGAGTTTGTATTCTCGTTGAAGAAATCGAAAAGATAAAGGGGGTTATCTTAGTTTGTATTCTCGTTAAAGAAATCGAAAAGATAAAGGAAGTTATCTTAGTTTGTATTCTCGTTAAAGAAATCGAAAAGATAAAGGAGGTTATCTTAGTTTGATTTCTCATTAAAAGAATATGACTTTCTAATAATTGTTAATCAATATAAATACTTCATTAGTTATAAGATGGATTGATTTTTATCACTATTGAATTTGTATGGGTTCAGCACTAATTAGTTTGATATGACATACTAATTAGTGTTTGAGCCCTTTTTTTATGTCCTGTACCCCAATATAGCAGTTTTGTCGTTTTTTGGGGTACGTTTTCTATTTTTCCGCATGTAATTGTGCAACACACTGTATCTGTAAGTTGTAAATGTACCCCGACATAGCAGTTTTGTCATTTTTCGGGGTACGTTTTCTAATTTTTCACGTGTAATTGTGCAACACACTGTATCTGTAAGTTGTAAATGTACCCCGACATATAATTTTTCTTAATTTTTGGGGTACGTTTTCTAATTTTCCACGTGCAATTGTGCAACACACTGTATCTGTAAGTTGTAAATGTACCCCAACATATAATTTTTCTTAATTTTTGGGGTACAGCGCCCTAAATTTCCAGTTCGTTTATGCAACATACTGTATAAGCAAGTCTAAAATGTACCCCAACATATAATTTTTCTTAATTTTTGGGGTACACCTATAATATTTTCCTTAAATGCTCATTATTTATATACACTATGGAACATATTTCTTATTAGACAATTCGTTTTTCTCTTATAATCCCTACCATTCCTACAAAAAAGCCCCATCTTCTCTAAAAAATTCTCCCACAATTTCAGCCTATAAAAACCCCGGCTACGTTTCCGTAGCCAGGGCTAATTCTCGCTCTTCCACACTCATATAATATTCAATTCTCCTCCGCATCCTTAGATCTATCGTTTAAATCTTATCGTTCTCAATTATAACCTTATAACTCTACCTTATAACTTTATAACCTTACAACTCTATCTTATAACTTTATAACCTTACAACTCTACCTTATAACTTCATAACCTTGCAACTCTACCTTATAACTTTATAACCTTGCAGCTCTCCACTACAACCTTATAAAGTTGTACTTAAGTCCTAACTTGTCCGCCATTAGCTTCTCTCTTGTATGGCATGAGAAGATGATTACCTGTTCCATATTTTCTGCCATAAATCTCATAGTATTACCCATTCGCTTGTTATCATACATTGCAAAGGCATCATCAAGAAGTATAGGTTTCTTGTCCTTTTCAAATATAATATCTGCTGCCGCAAGTCTAAGTGCCATATATATCTGCTCTATTGTGCCCTTGCTAAGTCGTGTAGCAGCTATGAGAGCGTGCTTACTGTTTACAGATATGTTAAGTTTGTCATCTATTGAAAGATTGTCATATTTGCCGTTTGTAATTTGTGAAATATAATAAGATGCTCTCTCATTTAATCTCTTACCGAAACTATTTCTGATTTCATCTGCTATATCTTCAATATTACTCTTGGCGTCCTCAATAGCCTGTATTTCAACTTTTGCTTTCTTAATCTTGTTAAATCGCTCCTCAAGTTCATCAATCTTTTTCTGAAGCTCAATGTCCTTTTCCTGCTTCTGTTCAAGAATCCACTGAGACTTTGAAATTGCCTCGTTGATTTCACGTTCCTTCGCTTCCAAGTCCTTTAACTCGTCACTATAATCCTGCATATCAACGCTTTTTTCTTCTTCGGCTTTAATAAACTCCTGAGTATCCTTTAAAGCTTCTTTCTTATTGTTAAGCTGACGTTCAACATAAACCCTTTCGTGCTTTGCCGCGTCCAGCTTATCCATTACAAGCTTAATCTCCTTTAAGGCATCCAACTTCTTCTGACGCTTCTTCTTATTAAATCCATACTTAAAGATTGCAAGTATAAGAAAAACAAAAGCCGCACCAAGGCATATGCCCGGCTTAACCCAAAACTGCTTTAAATCCATCATCTGGTAATTTCCCATAATAAAACCTGCAGCACCACCAATACATCCCATCATAAGGATAATAAACAAAACAGGCATATTACTTCTGTTAGTAACTTTTTCAAGAAGATATTCCATAGTCTCTCTTCCGTCAATGCCCTTGTCAGCAAGCTCCTGTTCAAGCTGCTTCTGGTGATTTTCAATCTGTTCAAGGGAAGCTGAAAACTTCTCACTGTCAGCAGTCAAAGTAATTGCCTCCTGATAAAGATTCTCCTTACGCTCATTAAGTTTATTTAAGGCTTCAAGTCGTTTTGCATCAAGAGCTGACAATTCCTTCTTCTTATTAGAAAGATTAAATAATGACTGCTTTTTCTGCTCTATTGAAGCAATTATTGTATGCTGTTCGCCCTGAGAAATCTCCAAATCCTCTTTGGCATTCTTAATAGCCTTCTCAACAACATCCTCTTCGGCAATTCGGCTTTCAATCATTATATTTTTCTTCTGCTTATCTAAGTCGGCAAAAGCTGATTTAATATCAATCTCCATAGACTTTGTTGTGCCAAGATTTGCCGCATAATTCTTAAGAATAACTTCAAGTTCCTTATCTGTAACGCTGCCAAGCTGGCTTATACTTATAGTGTTATAATAACAACTTTCATCAAGCCCTGCGAAAAGATTTTCAATCTCCTCTGTTTTAAGCTCAACACCCTCATCTTCATTAATAACCTTAAAAGACTTATTAAGCTTATTAAAATTTCTCTCAATACGATAAGTTACACCGTCGCTTTCGATTCGCATCATACCGTGATAATTAGCCGGATTCTCCCATGGCTCATACTTAGTGTAAAGGTCCTTACCACTTGCCTTTCCACGCTGTTTTTCTATTCCAAAGAGCATTCCTCTTATGAAAGTATGAAGAGTAGTCTTTCCCGCTTCATTCTCACCGTATACAATATTAAGTCCCGGTTCAAGAGTTACCATTTTATGATTAAATTTTCCAAAATTAGTTAATCGTATGTCCTTTATAATCATGCCCTGTCCTCCATGGCATCCATCAATGCCTTTGTTCCATAGTAAAGGGTTTTACGCTGCAAAGGTGTAAGACTCTCCCTGTCAAGAAATTTCTTTATGTACATTCCAAGAATATTGTCCTTATTTTCAGCGTACAATTCTTCAAAATCATAATCAGGAACCGTATTGTCGGTAACACTTACAACATTTCCAACACCTTCAATATCTGAAACATCAATGTCAAAATCAGGATCTCTGTAACCGCTAAAAGTAATCTTGTACATATCATCCTGTCCCTGCTCCTTAATCATGTCAATCAGTCTATGTCTTATTTCCAAATTAGTAGCTGTTGGAGTTACCGTGAAATCAAGTTCCCTGTAAATTCTCTTTGCAAAAGGCACAAATTCAAGTTCAAGACCTCTCTTTGAAATCTCACCATAAATATAGCCTCTAGGTCCAATATCATTCATATCAATAGGTTCAAGAGAACCACTGTATGCCATCTTCATCTTTTCATCTATTTCAGGCTTATGAATATGTCCCATTGCCACGTAGTCAAAACCTGACATTGCAAGCTTCTTTCTATTAATGGGAATATGCTTTTCGTCACCGCCATGAGCCACCAGAATATTAATCATATCCGGTCTGTCCACAATAACATGGTCATACATTGCGTCCTTAATTTCAGTCTGGTGATAACTTAGTCCATACACACATGTATTAAGCTCAGGAATCTCCACACTTTCAATATTCTTGTCACCTAAGAAAATAACATTCTCACTCCATTTGAAACCGTCATAAAAAGAGCCTTTTTTAATGGCATCATGATTTCCCGCGCACAAAACAACCTTTGTGTCAGGAATAGTCGAAAACAAATAATCAACTTCCTTAAGTTCACGAAGCAACGGCTGTCTGTGAAACATATCCCCTGCAATAATAAGCAAATCTACCGGGTCTATTTTTATTTTTTTAATTAAACGTTCTAAAGTATTCCAAATTTCATCTCCACGGTTAGCCGCCCAAGGTCTTTTGCTCTCCGGAGTGGCTCCAAGATGAATGTCACCAGTATGTATAAATCGCATAGTTCCTCCCGAATTTTTTACTATCTTTAAGTATAACATTAAAAATTTTTCGCGTAAAGATAAAGAAAAAAGTCAAAACACCCTTTTCTAATAAGCATTTTGACCTTTTCTGATATTTTTAATTATAATTCTCTTCAAAAACCCATATCTTATGTCCACGGTTATCCGTTACAAGTCCATATGTAGCTTTTGCCGCATTAGTTGCAGCGTTCTTGTCGCTGTAAATCCCCTGAAGCTTTCCATATCCGTAAACATAATAATTATTTTCTTTCTTGCTCTCAAAAGTAGCATTAACCTTAGAACTACTGTCAAAAGTTACCTTGCCAATCTTTTCAACTGAAAGCTGCTTAGTTCCATCAAGTGCATTAGTAAATGCCAAAGCTAATTCCTTTTGCTTTACATCATCCACATAATAACTTGTTTTTGCAACAGGTTTCTTAGTCTCAGTATTATCCAAAAGCTGGTCATCTGAAATCTGGCTCTTGCCATTGTACCGCTTAATATTAATAATATTGTCTGTTATTTCAACACCTGTAATATAAATCTTATTCTGTGAATATGACTTAACTTCTTTATAATCCTTATCAACAATTACCAACTTGCTAACAGGTACAAAACTCTTCTTTGACACGTCACTCTGAGAACCTATTCCATAAATCAGGTTCGTTCCCGTGTAACCATATACGGTAATAATATTGTCAGCTCCCGCATCAATAGTCTTCTTTTCACCATTCTTTAAGTTAACAATTGTAATGTTTTCCGTATCATAAGCCTTACCACTTGTATTGTAAGCCAACATACTTCCGTCGCTGTTAATTGCAAAACTTCCGTCTTCCACATTTTCTACCAACGCTCCCCACTCCTTAGTTTTAAGGTTTGCATAGTAAATAGTGTTGTTCATCATAATATAAAGAGTTCCGTCGCCTACATAACAAAGCTGTGACAACTGCTTCTCCAAGTTGTAAGCAGGCACTTTGCAAGGTACAAAAGCCGCCTCTTTGGAACTGTTAGACTCATAATTATATCTTAAAATAGAAATTCCGTTTTCGCCTACATGCTCCTTAGCCTTGCTATAACCATAAATCATATAGTCAACATTGCCCTTGTCATTCACGGTAATTACCCTTGCCTTAGTATTGTTAAGCTGTTCAGCATTCTTGGCATTAAGATTGTAAACCTGTTTGATTTTTCTTTCATTCAAATCCATTACGTAAACATCGCCGTTAACCTGAAACGCCATAAACTGCTGATTTGAACTTTCAACAAAATCAGCCTTTGTTTCTTTCTGAATACCTAAGTCAATAAAACTTCCGCCTACGTTATTCTTGTCTGCTGTCCAAATCTGATTTACTTCCCTGTCATATGCCAAAACATAAATTCTTCCTGCACAACTCCATATTGTGATTGTTTCAGAAACATTATATTTCTCTTTAACCTTCTCAGCATTAGTTGTTCTAATCTGATAATTCATTGTATAAGTTCCGGCTTCCCCGGTGTCCTTTATGCAAAACTCTTTTGCTGTTATTGTTATATCAGATATAAGCTCAGGCTTAAGTGAAGTCCAAATAAGGCTATTGTAACTTGACTTAATAGTAGTCTGACCAAGGTTATCATTAGGAAGGCTACTATCAGGCTCAATATACTGAGCAAGCTTTGAAGCTCCCTCGCCCTTTAAAGCGGTCTGTGCAAAATTCTTTGCAAACTTAATCTGTTCAGTAACAAACTCCTTATCCGTAACCATTACTCTTGCGTAATAATTAATCTGCTCATACTTATCTGTTTTGATAATTATTTCCCAGAAATACTCTGTTCCCTGTTCCATAATGGCACTGGCCTGATAATTCAAAGTAATCTTGCCGTCCTTCTGTTTCCAGCCGGCAAGGGTTCCATTATCTATCAAACGGTTGTCCTCAGTACTCTTCATTTCGTAAGAAATCTCTGAAACCTTATTGCCATTAGTTGATATTGTAATTGGAACCGTTCTGTCTGTATTAACAGGGACAATAACATCACGCATATGTTCTTCTTCCATATCCATTGTATAGCCGTTAAGACTTCCAACCTTCTGACTTCCATAATATAAATCAATCCCCGGCAACTTGCCATTATATGTAGACGTTGCCTGACCGCTATTGCTCTGCTTGTTATTCTTAGACTGCTTCTTGTTAAAATTTATTCCTATAACCACTGCAATTGCAAGAATCAGCACAATTGCAACAACTGCTATAACTTTCTTTTTCATTTCATCACCCATTCAATCCTTGTATTTAATCAATCCTAATCATAGCACAAAAAAATGTCTGTGGCACTATTTTTTTGTACCACAGACAATTTTATTTTTTATTTTGTTTTTTTCTTTGGTGTAGCTTTCTTTTTTCTTGTTTTTGGAAATTCGAAAACTACTGATTCGTATGGTCTAAGTGGAATTTCCAATCTGTATGGTCTTCCATCGCACTCGCCTTTCTTGGCTCTGTAGCTTACAACCTGTTTCTCACCTGTTTCTGTTGTAACCAATCTCTTGTAAGTTCCGGCTTTTGGAACTCCTACAACATAATCAGGTCTTTCCATTGGTGTAAAGTTACACACGAAACCGATAGAGTTCTTATAATCAGCTTCTGTTGTCTTTCTTATGAAACTGAAAATACTTCTTTCGCAGTCATTGGCATTAATCCACTCAAAAGCTCCATAGCCCTTTGTTTCAGTGTAAAGTGCCGGATATTCCTTATATAAGTGAAGTAATTTCTTTACATATTCCTGCATGTCCTTATGTTCAGGTTCATCAAGCAGATACCAGTCAAGGCTTCTAGCCTCTGACCATTCCTGTAACTGAGCAAATTCCTGTCCCATAAATAACAGCTTTCTGCCCGGATGTCCCAACATAAAAGTATATGCTGTCTTTAAGTTTTTAAATTTATCCTGTGGATAACCCGGCATCTTATTAATCATTGAACATTTCAAATGAACAACTTCATCATGAGATAATACTAAAATAAAATTCTCACTAAATGCATAAGTTAATCCGAAAGTCATCTTATTATGATTACCCTTCTTAAACAAAGGATCAAGCTTAGTATACTCTAAGAAATCATGCATCCAGCCCATATTCCACTTGTAAGAAAATCCAAGTCCTCCATCCTTAGGTGACATAGTAACCTTAGGCCATGCTGTTGACTCCTCAGCAATAATATATGCTCTTGGATTTCTGTAATTCATAACACTACTTAAATGTTTAAAGAACTCAATAGCTTCCAAGTTCTCATTACCGCCATACTTATTAGGAACCCACTGTCCATCTTCTCTTCCGTAATCCAAATATAACATAGAAGCAACTGCGTCAACTCGAAGTCCGTCTATGTGATATTTTTCAACCCAGAATAATGCATTTGCAATAAGGAAATTAACAACTTCTGTCTTAGAATAGTCGAAAACCTTAGTACCCCAGTCAGGATGTTCTCCCAATCTTGGATCTGCATATTCATAAAGTGGTGTTCCGTCAAACATTGCAAGTCCGTGAGCATCTTTTGGGAAGTGGGCAGGTACCCAGTCCAAAATAACCCCAATTCCTGCTTTGTGGAAAGCATCTACCAAATACATAAAGTCCTGAGGTGTTCCATATCTTGATGTAGGTGCATAATATCCCACAACCTGATATCCCCATGAGCCATCAAAAGGATGTTCCAATATACCCATAAGTTCTACATGAGTATATCCCATATCCTTAACATATGCTACAAGTTCTTTAGCCATACGCTTGTAATCATAGAATCCGTCTTCATCATCAGGACCTTTAAAATCCTTTTTCCATGAACCCGGATGAACCTCATAGATTGACATTGGAAGTTCATAGTGATTCTCCTTTGCCTTCTCTGATATCCATTTAGTATCTTTCCATTTGTAATTATCAATATTTGCTACCCTTGAAGCATTTCCGGGTCTTTTCTCAGCCCAAAAACCATAAGGATCAGCCTTGTACAATGTATCCCCACTTTGTGTAGAAATAACATACTTGTACATTGCACCTTCTTCAACCTCCGGTATGAAAAGTTCCCAGATGCCTGAATCATTTTCCATCTTCATGTTATGGTTAAATCCCAACCAGTCATTAAAATCACCTATAACGGCTACGTTAACTGCATGGGGTGCCCAAACTGCGAAATATGTTCCTTTTACACCATCAATTGTTGTAACATGTGCACCCAGTTTCTCATATATTTCATAATGAGTACCTTTTCCAAACAAATAACAGTCATCTTTTGTTATGACATTCTTGTTTCCCATATGGTCTCCTCCCTGTTTTAATTATTTATTTTCTGTTGTAATTAATCAGGCAGCCTTTTAATATAATGTCACGTTCGTCGTCAGTCATTTCGCCAAGCTTTAATGTAAATGGTTTAACATTCTTGTCATCATCTACAACGTAAGCCTGTACGTCTGTAGCTTTGTTCTTAACAGCTTCAACTATTTCCGGTACAAAAATATAGTCACCGTTCTTAAATGGCAATTCTTCTGATTCATAAATGAATGGAAGCATACCCCAGTTAATAAGGTTTGAACGATATCTCTTTGTTGCATATTCACAGGCAATATTAGCCCATCCGCCTAATACCTTCTGACATGAAGCAGCCTGTTCTCTTGCTGAACCGTCACCCGGTTTTACTGCAAAAATAGTGCTTCCGATACCTACTGTATCATTGTCAATCTTGTACTGAGGAAGATTGCTCTTTAACGCTTCAAATACTCCTCCAACTTCCGGAAGTGCATCTACAGGATTCTGTCCTGCTTCTCTTGCTTTTTCTGCTTTCTGAACTTCTTTAGCCTTTCCTACATATTCAGGGTCCTTTCTTGAAAGTGCAAACTCTGCAAGTCCAAGTGGGTTAGAACGATAAGATGATGTTTCACCTGATGGTATTAATTCATCTGTTGTTGTAACCGGATCATGAATCTCTGAAACAACTTTAAGAAGAAGATTGTCTGTAAGTGCAACCATTTCCGGCCAGTCTTTGATGTTTGGTCCAAACTGGATTTCTGTATCAGGATCTGCTATTCCGTGTGAGTCAAATACTCTGTTTTCATAAATACTCTTGTCAAAATGATACTTACGTCCCTTAAACTCAACATCAACATCTGTAGCTGCTGTAAGATAACCCTTGTTAGCTGCTGTTGCTGCAATAGATCTGGCATCCATAAGTGCAACTGAAGAAATCTGTCCATTCTGTAACTTACTTCCTTCTCTGTTAGGGAAGTTACGTGTTGAATGTCTGATACTGAAGGCATTGTTAGCCGGTGTATCACCTGCACCGAAACAAGGTCCACAGAATGCTGTCTTCATAACACCGCCGGCAGCCATAATATCTGCTGCGCATCCGTTTTTGATTAATTCCATATATACTGGCATAGAAGCAGGATATACACTAAGTGTAAATTCGTCAGCTCCAATGCTATGTCCCTTTAATATATCTGCTGCTGCACAAATGTTTTCAAATCCACCACCTGCACAACCTGCAATGATTCCCTGGTCAACATAAAGTTTTCCATCACGAATCTTGTTTGTAAGTTTATAATCAACCTGTCCATCTAATGAAACTAAAGCTTTCTTTTCAACATCGTGGAGAATATCTTCCAAGTTAGCATTTAATTCTTCAATAGTATATGTGTTACTTGGATGGAATGGCATTGCAATCATAGGTTTAATCTTAGATAAATCAACATAAACAATTCCATCATAGTATGTAACTTCGCCAGGATTTAATTCTTTATACTCATCTACTCTTCCATGGATGTCATAGAATTCCTTAATCTTCTCATCTGTACGCCAAATAGATGAAAGACAAGTTGTTTCTGTTGTCATAACGTCAACACCGATTCTGAAATCCGCGCTTAAGTTAGAAACACCAGGTCCTACAAATTCCATAACTTTATTCTTAACATAACCCTTGTCAAATACTTCTCCGATAATTGCAAGTGCAACGTCCTGAGGTCCTACACCCTTAGCAGGTTCTCCTGTCATGTAGATACCGATTACTTCAGGCATATTAATGTCATATGTCTGCGAAAGTAACTGCTTAACCAATTCAGGTCCGCCTTCACCCATAGCCATAGTACCAAGAGCACCATAACGTGTATGTGAATCAGAACCAAGAATCATCTTTCCGCCACCTGCTAACATCTCTCTGGCAAACTGATGAATAACTGCCTGGTGAGGTGGTACATAAATTCCGCCATATTTCTTAGCACATGTAAGTCCAAACATATGGTCATCTTCGTTAATTGTTCCACCAACAGCACATAAACTGTTATGACAGTTTGTAAGCACATAAGGAATTGGGAATTTCTCTAATCCTGAAGCTCTTGCTGTCTGAATGATTCCAACAAATGTAATATCATGGGATGTAAGCTTATCAAACTTAATCTGAAGCTTGTCCATGTTGCCTGATGTGTTGTGTTCGTTCAAAATACCATATGCCATAGTATTCTTTGCAGCATCTTCTTTTGTAAGGTATTTATCCCCTAACTTGTTCTTTAGTAATTCTTCTGAGCCTGCACCTGTTTCTACAACTTCTGTGCCACCAATAAGGTATGCTCCGCCTTTACTTAATGTTATCATTTTTGCCTCCTATGTTTTCGTAACTTATCAGGTTAAATGCGTACCCTTCGGGGTTATAATCCATTTCATACTGATAACTACTAGTATACATTTTTTTGCCCTTCAAATCAAGTAATACACCCATACAATAAGTCGACAATCCGGCTGGTTTGTCTGTATTTTTAATCTTCTGCATTTATTGAACATTGTTATAGACCTTTAGGGGAAGATGATAGTAATGAGGGCAAAAAATAAGCTGTGCTTTAATGTTGAGTTAAAGCACAGCTTGTTTTATTATTAAGTTGTTTATTTTTATTCAATAAAATCTGACCAATCTGTTATTCCATTTACATCAATTACTTTGGACAATCCTGCTTCGCCACCGAGGTCACCACTTGTAGTTATTACATCATTTGTGTCAAATTCTATTATATCCATCTCTGGGCTTATATATCTTCTTTCCATTATTCTGGTATCTCCTCTCTATTAATGTACTTGTTAATGATGTCCTTCTGTTTAGCACTATAACCATTATATGCTGCACTTTTCTGTACCTTTTCAGCAACATACTGAATTGATTTAGCGTTGTTTACAGTAACATCTGCATAAACAGTCTTTGAATCACCATTTGAATAATTAATAGTTGCATATCCTACAGCGATGTATGCTCTATTGTAGTTTGTAGCTTTAATTCTAACAATTGAACCACAGAACTTTCCTGTTTCTTCATTAAACCATCCAGCATTTGCAATATCGAGGAAAGTATACTTACTATCCCTTGTAAGTGTGTTTCCATTAGCTTCGTAAAAACGTAATGTTGTAATAAGTGTACCTGTTGTTACTGTTTTTGAATTTAAGATTTCATCTGCAGCAATTCCATTTCCTGATGTAACAGTTGTCTGGAATCTTAAACCTGTTGGAGCTGCTAATCTGATACTTGCTCCCGGTGTCATTGTTACATTTAATTCAATGCTCTTTAAAGTCATATTTTTATTTACTGTGAGTGATGTTCCTGGAGCATAAGCTACTTTCTCAGTAACATCGTAGTAACCCTGACCTTCTGTTGGTACAGTAATTGTTGCACCTTCTTCGTACTGTTCTTCTGTTCCATCAATTGAAACTGTGTATTTTGTTGCTTCAGGTTCATTTGTGTAACCTCTCAAGCTGTTATTAGTTATCTGTACTTTTCCTGCTTCTGATTCTTCTTTAATATATCCCATACATATATCAAATATTGCTGAATCTGTTGTTCTATCTGCCTTAAATCTAACTCTTACATTAACTGTTTGTCCTGCTTCTACTAAAACTTTCTTAAATTCTGTATTTGCAGGTATTGATACATACTTAGCTGCTGCATCCTGTACTCTTATTTCAAAATACTTTCTTACGCTAGATGTTATTGTGAACTGTCCTACATACCACTTTCCTGATTCTATATGAATTGATTCCGCCTTATGTTCCTGAACATATTCTGTCTGACCCACCGTATGCTTTTCAAGTGTTATTTCAGCATTAACCTTGTCTGAAGGGATTAATTCTTTCCCCTCTTCAAATGAAGGTGTTGTTGTTCCTTCCTCTTTTGCTACTTTAAAATAAATTGTAACTGATTCATTACCCGAGTTATTTGTTACCACTAATGTATGATAACCACTGGTCAAATCGCTTGCCTTTACTCTATAATCAGCTCCATCTGGAATATCTTTAGACACTCCATCAAATGTTACAGATTTAAACTTAGCTGCTAATGTAAATGCCATGTAATAACAATTGTCACCTGTCAATTCCGGCTTTACGATCACTTTGTCAAACTCTTTATCAGCTATATAATATGATACTGTTTTTGAGTTCAACGCCAATGTCCATTTTGAATTTTCAATAGTTGATGGGTCAATAGGCTTTGTAGATGAACCTGTTGTTGTTTCCTCTTCTGTTGATTCTATTTCCCCTCCAACATTTCCTTTCTTTAACACGATAGTAATGTTTCCACCTTCGCCTTCTATCTTTAACTCATGATACGCATTATCAGATAATTTAGAAACGATAAAACCTGTTATTGCTGGTGCTCTATCAAATGCTATATCGTTGTTTGTTTGAACAACTCCGTCAATTGTCACTGTAGCTTCATTCATCTTTGAATTTTCGCTACCGATTACCTGCATATAATTAACACCATAAAAATTTAATTTTCCAAAATCTATAAGTGTATTATCTGTTATGCAATATGCATAAGTGCTATCCATTGGCTCTGTTACTTTTGTAAATGTAAGTGTAGAATAATCCGTGTCAGCCTTTACCTCCCTTGGATTGTACACCGTAATTGATGTTACAATCATCGCAATAGTACATATTATTGCGAGTATTCCTTGTTTCCTTTTTGAAATATTCATGTTTTTTCTCCTTTCATCCAAGATCTTGTCGAATCCCTTCGATTATTTATCCCTTATCAGACAATTCTACCAAATTAAAATGGTTTTTTCAACTACCCATAGGCTATGTTGTACACTTTTTATTTATTTTTCATAGTCTGACCTGTTCTTTATGCATTTGTCCTGTATTTTTTGCACATTTTGTCTGCTTATTTTTGTGCATTTTATACAATTATTTGGTGTTATAATGTTTTCACTATAAAAACGTTTTTATTCTTCTTGTAATTTTGCACATTTTCATCATATTTTCTCTGTTATATGTCAAACATTAAGGTTCCCCTCTAAAGGAGTAAAGAAAAAGCCCACTGGAACAATATCTCCAGCAGACCTTTTTCAATTGTTATATGCTATGCTTTGACTAGCCAATCATAATAGACTGTTTGCTTTTTACATTTATTTATTTTTCTTAGGAATCTTCTTAAACTGAATATATTTAACTTTGATTCCTGCTAGTACTTCTTCAAGTTTTAAGTTGTATACACCCTTGTCAAGTTTAACCTTGCAAAGCTTCTGTGTAATCCAGTTGCCGTCTGTTCCGTTAGTCTGGATTACTACCATTGTTGTGCCGTTGGCATTAACGTTTACTGTTGACTGTGATAAGTTGGACTTGTCAAATGAGATGTTAACAATAATTGTGTATTCCCCTTCGTCTTCAACTTCCAATGTTGCTTCTGCTCCGCTATTGAACATTACCTTATTGTCTTTTTCAATGTTAAATACTTCATACTTGGCCTGATCATTTGGAACTGAATCGTAATGTTTTGCAACGTCTGTGTCAACTAATTCTCTTTCAATAACAGGTGCTGAAAGAATGAAGTTGCAGATGTTGATTGCAGCTCGCTGAAGTTCTCCGATTGTAAGTCTTCCCTCTTTAATTGATTCCTCTGTGTTGTCGTTGTTTGAGTTAACTTCTGCGCCGTTATTGTTTACAACCATATATACGTCGTTCTGTGAGCGAACCATATCTCTTGTATCCTGATTTGATTCTTCGCCACCTTCTACAACGTCGTTCATCTTGGCCCACCAGTCAGTCATTACGATACCATCGTATCCCCATTCATTTCTAAGGATTGTTGTACAAAGGTCGTAGTTTGAAGCTGCCCAGTGTCCGTTAATAGGATTGTAAGCTGTCATTAATGTTTTAACTGTGCCGGCTTTTACTGCCATTTCAAATGATTTGAGATAAATCTGTCTGATTGCTCTTTCTGAGCAAACTGCGTCAACCTTAAATCTATGTGATTCCTGACCATTTAATGCGAAATGCTTAATTGTTCCCCAAGCACCACCGTCTTTAATACCGCCTGTTGATGCAACTGACATTGTTCCTGAAAGGTATGGATCTTCTGAATAGTATTCAAAGTTACGTCCGTTTAAAGGATGTCTGTGAATGTTTACTCCGGGTCCAAGTAATGTATCTACCTGATTTCCGTATAATTCCTGACCTTCCATTGTGTAAAGTTCTCTTACAAGCTTAGGATTCCATGATGCTGAAAGTGCTGTTCCAATAGGAAGCTGTGTAGCTTTTCCTTCCATTCTAAGTCCGCTAGGACCATCAGCACAACATGCTGCAGGGATTCCGTAAGCAAACAATGTATCGCTTAATCCACCAAAAGCTGAAGCTGTTCCTTTTGTAACTCTAGGGTTACTCATTCCTTCACCTCTTACAATCTGTGCTAATTCTGCAACTGTAAGCTGTGCAACGAACTCTTCAATAGTGTTTTTACCTGCTTTTACATCCTGTAATGTAATTCCTACATCGCCTGTAATTTTCATGTCTTTTGGAAGATTGTCTTCGATTCTCTTAGCCATATCAACTGTAGGCTTTTGTGATGGTACATATGTAATTTCATATGTTCCGTCTTCTTTTCTCTTGCCCGGCTTCATTAATGTAAGATTTTCATCGTTAGGGCAAGCAGCTTCTGAAAGCTGTTCTGTTACTTTAAGTTCTTCAATTTTATATGTATAAGCTAGTTTATTATTTTTTACGCTGTTACCTACGTAGAAGTTGTAGTCTCCTGCTTCTAATACGTAGCATGACTTGTTGCCTGTAACGCCTGAGTCATCATATGATGCAATTCCGTTAATATCGAAAGTAATCTTTAATGTCTGGCTCTGACCCGGTGCAAGATTTTCTGTTTTCTCGTATGCGCAAAGCTGTCTTGCAGGCTGTCCCAAAGCTCCCTGTGGTGCTTCATAATATACCTGAACAACTTCTTTTCCTGAGAACTTGTCGCCTGTGTTAGTTACCTTAACTTCTAATGTGATTTTTTCATCATCTGCATCGGCTGATACTGTTTCGATATCAAATGTTGTATATGAAAGTCCGAAACCAAATTCAAATTGAACTTTTTCAGGTGCAAATGTTTCAAAATAACGATATCCTACATAAATGTCTTCTTTGTAAAGGTTTGTAAGTTCGTTGCCAAAGTTGTCATTAGCAGGATAGTCTTCAATATTATAAGCTACTGTGTCAGGTAATTTACCGCTTGGTGTAGCCTTGCCTGAAAGTGCGTCAACTACTGCGTTTCCACCTTCCATACCGCCCTGCCATACAATAATTACTGATTTGATGTGTCCCTTAAACTGTTCTTCATCAATCCACTTAAGATCGATAATATTTGAAAAGTTAAGAACTACACAAACATCTTCGAAAGCTTCTGTTATGTTCTTAAGGTTTTCTTTTTCCTCATCTGTAAGAAGATAGCTTCCTACCCAGTTGGCGTTGTCCTTATCTTCTCCTGCTGTACGTCCGATAATGTATACAGCCTTGTTAGTTGATTCTGCCTGTTTCTTTGCATAATCTGCTGTGATTTCCATATCTTTCTGGAACCATGGCTCGCATGCCCAGCCACCGCCACCGTTATCAAATGGATGGTCTTTTAACCATTCCTTATAGTCTTCAACTATAGTCTTGTTAAAGTTAAGGTTGCTGTTTTCAAATCCGTCCAAAATATTTGTTGTGTATTCAACGTTTACAGCTCCTCCTGAACCTGTTCCGCTTCTGTAGTACTCAATCATTGGTCTTCCAAAAACTGAAACCTTATCCTGTTCTGTTAATGGGAGTGTGTTGTTTTCATTCTTTAATAATACTATTCCCTCGACTGCCGCTTCGCGACTTTTATCAGCAAACCCCTCAACAGGTACCCCCCTTAAATTGTTGTCCATTGGTTTCTCCTCCTCTTATTCTCATATAGCCTATATTTTTTCATTTTTCATGTTTTATACTAAAAATCACTATATCATATAATTTTTGCAATTGCTAGATTTTATGGGCAGAAAAACGTTTTTATTAAGGGCGTTTTTGCCCCCCTTTTGTGCAATTTTTTTAGGCTTTTTGCCCCATAAAAAACGCATCTTTGCTTGTAAAAATTTTTTTGGTTGATTTTTTTTATGTATTTTTACTATTTATTTATTGCTATTTTTGTTAATTTTGTTTTTTGTGCTTTATTGCTTTAAAGCGTTATATGTTGTAAAATTATATTACTATACTTGAACGACAGAAAGGAATGAAACAATGGGAAAATATTTTCAGGAAGAAATTGAAACTGCCTCTCGTAAAAAGATTGAACAGATTCAAACAGACGGACTTTTAGACGTGGTAAAAAGAGTATACGAGAATGTACCTTTTTACAGAAAAAAAATGGTGGAAAAAGGTGTAACACCTGACGATATAAGATCTTTAAAAGATATTTCTAAGTTACCTTTTTTAACGAAAGACGATTTAAGGGATGCTTATCCATACGGCTTATTAGCAGTACCTCTTAAAAATTGTGTGCGTATTCACTCAACTTCAGGTACAACAGGTAAGCGTGTAGTAGATTTTTATACTAAGAAAGATATTGATATGTGGGAAGATGGATGTGCCAGAGCCCTTGTGGCTGCCGGTGGAACAGATGAAGATGTAGTTCACGTAGCTTATGGATATGGTCTTTTCACAGGTGGCTTCGGATTAAACGGTGGTTCACAGAAGGTTGGTTCTTTAACACTTCCTATGTCATCAGGTAACACTGACAGACAGCTTCAGTTTATGACTGATTTGGGTTCAACTATTCTTTGTTGTACACCTAGTTACGCTTCTTATTTGGCCGAATCTATTGAAGAACGGGGAATTAAGGACCAGATTAAATTAAAAGCCGGTATTTTTGGTGCAGAGGCTTGGTCAGAAGATATGAGAGCTGATATTGAAAACAGGCTTGGCATTAAGGCTTATGATATTTATGGACTTACTGAAATTGAAGGTCCGGGTGTTGCTTTTGAATGCGAGGAACAGAACGGCATGCATATTTGCGAAGACTATTTTATTCCGGAAATTGTTGATCCTGACACATTTGAACCTGTTCCTGACGGACAGATTGGTGAATTAGTATTTACAAGTTTTGCTAAAGAAGCATTTCCACTTATCAGATACCGTACAAAAGACATTACTTATATTACAAGAGAGAAGTGTAAATGCGGCAGAACTCACGCACGTATTCACAGACTTATGGGACGTTCAGATGACATGCTTATTATCAAGGGTGTTAATGTTTATCCTTCACAGGTTGAGGAAGTTCTTATTAAACATGGTATGCCTGCTAACTATCAGCTTATTGTTGACCGTGTAAATAACAGCGACACAATGGAAGTTTTAGTTGAGATGACACCTGAAATGTTCTCTGATACAGTTAGCTCAATTGAATCCAAGGAGAAAGAAATTGTTGCTGCTCTTAAGAGCATGCTTGGCATTTATGCTAAAGTTAAATTGGTTGAACCAAAGTCAATTACACGTTCAGAAGGAAAAGCTGTCCGTGTTATAGATAAACGTAAAATTTAAGGAGGTTTTTATATGTATATTCATCAGATTTCAGTGTTCATTGAAAACAAACCGGGTAATATTGCAAACTTTACCAATTTTCTTGCCGAACACAAAATAGATATGCGTGCATTCCAGATTGCCGATTCAAGCGATTTCGGAATTATTCGTATTATTGTAGACGATCCTTTTAATACTCTTACTCTGTTAAGAGACAACGATTGGATTTGTAACCTTACACACGTTATTGGCGTTAAGCTTCCGGATGAGCCGGGCTCAATGGCTAAGGCAATGAACGTTATTGCTTCTAACGGCTACAGCGTTGATTACGTTTACGCCTTTCTTGCAAGAGGCACAGATGATGCCCTTATGGTATTCCGTGTCAAGGACGAGGATACAGACAAAGTTGCCGCATTGCTGGTAAGGAGTGGAATGAAAACAGTGGACCAGGAAGACTTGACAAAGATGTAGGAATGGAAACACTTCTTATAGACATTCTCTTTATCATCTATCATATACTTTTTGGGTATGGGGGAATGATGAAGAGAATGTCTATAAGCACGCGGCTGTCGCAGCATGCGACAGCCGCTACAAATAAAAAGAAGTGGAACCCCTCTTATGCAAGCATAAGTGGTTCCACTTCTTTTTATTTGTAGCACTGGGCACACGTTGCTTGTGTGCTTCGCGATTATTCTACTGTGTATGGCATTAATGCGATATTTCTAGCTCTCTTGATAGCTGTTGTAAGAGCTCTCTGATGTCTAGCACAGTTTCCTGTGATTCTTCTAGGAAGAATTTTTCCTCTTTCAGATACGTATCTCTTTAATGTAGCTACATCTTTATAATCCATTGCCTTGTTTTCGTTAGCACAAAATGCACAAACTTTTTTTCTTCTACGACCGCCTCTTCTTCTCATTGGAGAATCTGGTCTTTCACTCTTATTATATGGCATAACTTGACCTCCTATTTTCGTTAATGAGATTCTATTCGAATCTGTTAAAAGTTAAATGGTAAACCTGAATCATCTACACTGTCAGGAATGTTCATAAAACCGTCTCCTGCAGGTGCTGTTGGCTGTGATGCAACCGGCTGCTGTGGCTGATAGTTATTATTGCTATCTGCTGTAGCTTTGCTTTCTGCAAATTCCTGGTTTTCAACAACTACTTCTGTTGTGTAAACTGTCTTACCATCTTTGTCCTGATAACTGCCTGTCTGAATACGACCTTCGGCAACTATCTTAGTTCCCTGATGGAAATATTTTTCAGCAAATTCACCGCTTCTACCAAATGCTACACATCTGATAAAGTCAGCGCTCTGATCTCCATCTCTCTTAAATCTACGATCTACTGCTAATGTGTATCTCGCAATAGCCAACTGATTATCTCCTGATGTTGAATATCTAACTTCAGGGTCACGAGTCAAACGACCCATAAGAATAACTTTATTCATATTATACCTCTCTAATGTATCAAACTATGCTTCTACTGCAACAGTCATAAATCTGATAACATTTTCCATAATACGAAGCTGGCTTTCTAACTCGCTAGGAAAATCTGTGTTTTCAGTGTCAATATCGATGAAGTAATAGAATGCTTCTGACATCTTCTGGATTTCGTAAGCTAATTTCTTCTTACCAGCTTCTTCGATCTTTGTAATTGTACCACCGAACTTTTCGATAAGTGCTTTTACCTTTTCTACTTCAGCTGTTCTTCCTTCATCATCAAGTTTTGCACTAACAACAACTGTTAATTCATATTTGTTCATGCTTCTACCTCCTTTTGGTCTCTGGCCTTTTCGTTTGAAAAAGCAAGGATCATAACGAATACTCGTTATGCGTAATTAATATATATCACGAATTACTATAATATCAAAAAAAGTCCCTGTGTTCAAGGACTTTTTTTCATTTTGTGAATTTTTTTCCGAAATCTTTTGGTTTTAAACAAAGCTTTCGTTTTTTTATTTACTGCAAAATCTTCTTTACGCTTTTTTCGAAAGTTTTTCTTGGAACCATTACTATACGACCGCAGCCTTTACATTTCAACTTAAAATCTGCACCTGTTCTTATAATTTCCCATTCATTAGTTCCACAAGGATGCCCTTTTTTTAATGTTACTACTGTTCCAATATTATATTCCATTAGTCTACCACTCTTCCTATTCCAACTATATGCGAAATATTATTGTAGTTAATAGTCTGTCCACCTTTTTCTACCACTTTGCCTGCACCTGCATACATAGATACATGATAGATATTTAAAGTTCTTCCCGGTGTGCTGTATTTTACTGCCGCATTGTAATCTCCGTAAAAAATTAAATCACCCGGTTTCATATCATCTATGTCAATAAAACCATAATATACTATTTGATTTTTTTCTTTTAAATAATCAAACAGGCTTGCTGCTGTCTTTGCATAAGAACCACTTCCAAGTTTCTTGTTGTAGTGCTTGTATGATTTATAGCCTTTCCAAACCAAAGCTGAACAATCATAGTATCCTTTTCTCATTCTTTTTGGCTGACTATATTTCCAATGATTAACTATGTACATAGCTCTATTTACAATCTTGTACATACCTTTTGCATATACTTCGATTCTATAAGACTTGTGAATATTTCCGATTTTTACATCAACATATGTAACTCCTGAATTTACACCTTTAACGATACCATCGCTTGAAACTGTGGCAACGCTTTCATTTCTGCTTGTAAATTCAGGAACTGTACCTGTGTCGCCCAAAATAGGAAACTGTACTTTTTCACCTTTTTTTATAACTGCCTTTAAATTATTAACTGTTGGATTAACAACTGTATACTTTATGTTGAATACTTTTCCATCTACATTTGCTGTAATTGTACCCATTCCCGGTTTTGTGCCTAAAACTGCCGCTTTCTTTTCATAAGTTGTTAAAGTGGCACATTTTTTGTTTGAATTAGTCCAAGTAATAGTACTATGTTCTCCTAAACCTTTAAAAGAAATATACTGCTGTCTTTCATTGCCTAATGCTGTTCCATAAACAATTAACTTCTGAACTTCCGTTTCAGGGTTTGAAACATAAATTGTATTTGTATATGTAACAACATTTTTGTTTTTGTATGTAACCTTTGCTGTAATGTTAACTTTGCCTTCATTTACTGCTTTCAAAGTAGCTTTAAGCTTGCTTCCACTTACTGCTGAAAGTTTTGAAACAACATCGCTATTCCCAACACTCCACTTGCATGACTTAACATTACTTTCGTCTATTCCATCTACCATAACAGTAAAATTCTGACCTTTTGCCTGGCTTACAAAACCGTTAACCTTTGTTCCGTCAGCGTTAACTTTTTTAATACTGATTCCGTTAGAATCATACAATCTGTTATTTATATCACTTGACAAAACATTTATTGTACATTTGCTATATCCCTGTGAGGATTTCGCTGTTATTTCCGCTTTTCCCGGATTTAACGCCTCAACAGTACCTTCTTTATTGACTTTTGCTATTGAGTCATTTGAAGACATATATGAAATTTTATTAACTGACTTTGCTACAACCATACCTGTCTGGCCTTCTGTTAATGTTGTAGGATATTTCGTTATGACAACATTCTTAGAAGTATCAGGAACTGTAACCTTGCAAGTCATTGTTCTTGATTTACAAGTTGCAGTAATTGTTGCAGCTCCATAATTTACAGCTCTAATTCTACCTTTTTTTGAAACAGTAACTGCAAATTTATTAGATGTTCTCCATTTAACTTTCGTTCTCGCTGAAACATTTTTAACTTTTATTTTTTTTCTTTTGCCCTTTTCTAATGTTACTGTACTTTTAGAAATCGTAGGTGTTGCTCCATAAGCCAATTCACTTTTTAATTGAAGTCCTGAAATAATAGCCGCCATCACGATTATTATTCCAATTGTTCTCTTTAAAAATTTCATCTTTTCCTTCTTTCATTCTTTATCTGTCACATTATTTTGCTGTTTTAAAGTTCTTCTTTCTCCATTTTCCGTAAGTTGTACCGTTTGAAGTCTTTACATAACCTCTAACTCTTACGTAATATTTTTTATTTGCCTTTAACTTTTTAAATTTATAGCTAACTTTCTTAGTTGTCTTTGTTACTGCCTTCTTGAATTTTGAAGATCTAGACAACTGAAGCTGATATCCTGATACTTTTGCAATCTTTTTATAAATTACCTTGGCACTCTTCTTAGTTTTTACGATCTTTGTTATCCTTGTATTCCCAACGCTAACTTTCTGTGCTGTAGGTTTCTGAGTTGTTGTTACCTTTGCAGTTGTAGTTGGTGTTGGTGCAACTGTAGTTGTCTTTGCTGTTGTTGTAGTTGTTTCTACTGCTGCTGATGTTGTTGTCTCTACTACTACAGGTGTAGTTGTTTCTACTACTGCAGGTGTAGTTGTTTCTGCTGCTGCAGGTGTAGTTGTTTCTGCCGCTGCAGGTGTGGTTGTCTCTGCTGTTGCAGGTGTAGTTGTTTCTGCCGCTGCAGGTGTAGTTGTTTCTACTGCCACTGGTGTGGTTGTCTCAGTTTCTTTAACAATTTTAATCTGTCCGTCTGCTATTTCAATATTTAACTGATCCTTTACAACATCCTGACCTTCTGTATTCACCAATCCATAAGAAATTGTATATCTACCTTCCTTATCAAAAACGACTCTAATAGTTCTGTCTAAATCATTACTTGCAATAGTCATTTCCTTATTAAATCCGCTAATGTCGTACCACTCTCCGCCATCTTTGTATTCAATAGATGATACCTGATTGTCGCCTGTTACTGAAACAGTTCTTACAACCTGCTTTCCAACAATACCTGATGCCCAGAACTCTAGCTTAAATTCCTTAGCTGTTCCTAATGTGTATGCACCTTCTACGCCATCTTTCTTTACATAAATAGCTGCGCCAAAATTGTCGTCGCCTGTGTTATCACCACCGTCTGCCCATGCAGGTATAATCATAACCACAAGCATTGCCATAATTGTCACAATACTTATTAACTTCTTGTTCATTAAATATCTCCTTCCGAACTTCTCTGTTTTTTCGCACGTTACTTTGATTATAACATATTCCTGAAGATATATTACATATTTATTACAAATTTTTCGATATTTTTTTGTTTTTACATTTTATCCCCATGCAGCCGAAAAATTTTCATGCAAACACGTTGAGAGTTCTTATTTTGCTCCGCCGCCTATTGTAAAACAAAAATCAAAACTCGCCTACGGC